>Ga0265797_10006016_pt1 | contig 17434 bp, 11 predicted proteins | sample P2T30metagenome_FD_192433 | JGI IMG/M metagenome (GOLD analysis project Ga0265797, IMG submission 192433) | Plant litter microbial communities from East Loma Ridge, Irvine, California - P2 T30 | ecosystem: Environmental > Terrestrial > Plant litter > Unclassified | place: USA: California...
TACGCACATGGTTGAAAAGCTTAATTGATGAAGACCAGGCTAGCTTGTGATGCATGGGGTGGAAATGCTTCGCAAAGATAGTACTGATGCCCGTCATGATATCAGTGAACTGTATGGAAGATTGATGAGGGTCTCAATCATCTACCTGATCAAAGATGCTTCCATCCATTCTCTACCAAAATCTGCATCTCATTTACCAAGCAGAACGCGCCCGGCTCATCTGCTCCCCACTCTGACACTCGCTTGTGTATTGTCATTCGCTCAGAGGCGTACCGCAACATAGCTGGGATGGTAGCTAGCCGGGTCTTCCAGATACCTACGATACGTTCAAATGGCGAAGGCCAGGTCAAGAATGCATTGACCATTTTGTATGCCACCTCGTTGTACCCAACACGAACGTTGGGATTGACGTATACGCCCTTCGTCTGACTGAGAGGATTATCGGCATGTATCAGACAGCACTCAGACCCTTCTAGATGAAGATCCGCTAAGCTGTCGGGAACGCCACGAAAGCTGAGCGGAGGTGTCGCGTAGAAAGGCTCGGGATTCATGGCCACCATGCCGTTCCAACAAGCTTGTACTGGGACTGGGTCGCCTGATACAAGGGCGGTACGGGACGCACCGGAGAAGAAGTACGGCCACTGCAGCGAGACCGTCTTAGAGCCCGAGAGATCTCTGAGGGCAAAAGTGTCGTAGTAAGCCGGAGGTTTGGAGAAGTCGAGCGAGCAGGCAGCCGCATAATGCCCGGCGTTCGTGGAGAGTAGTGTCAGGATATCTTCCGTGTTGAAGACAACATCGTTGAGCCACAAGACCTTGTCGAAGCGCGTGTTGGTAGCCTTTGAATACCTGCGCATTTCTGTCATGACGCGATTTCTTATATTCGCGAGGTATGGTACTCGACGTAGCTCCATGCGCCCACGCGACGTCAAGACCCAGCCCGTTTCGTTGGTTGATGGGGTCCGTAGAACCTCCTCGGCATGCGTTGTGTCTTCTAGGACGATGGATCGAGCCACGTCCAGCTTTGCTAAGTCGTAGTCCAAATCTCGCAGAGCATCTTTGCTCTTGTCCCAGCTCCCGCTCTCCAATACCGCAACGAAGACATTGCTCGGGCCAAAGTGCTTGACCAGGTCTAGCACCGCATAGTTCCAGTGGGACCGCAAAATGCCCTCGTTGTTCCAATGCATGCTCGCGATGAAGATACGGCCGTGGTTGGTATGGTCGTAGGCGGGCGGGACGCGCTTTGGAATGCGATCATAACAGGCCAAGCTGAAGGCATCCCAAGTAAGACATACCGTAACAAGAATGACAGCAAGTCGGACGGTGCTGCGATTAAAGAGGCGATTCCGGCGGAAGCTGCGCAGGAACATGCTCGTGGACCTGTGCGTCGAGGTTCATGGGCGATCACGGCGCCGAGCGCGTGATTGATGCGGGCCCTCGTTGAACGGAGGGTGTATCAAGGTATATGATCAGATGAGAATACATCAAGAAGACAGCTCGGGGCCATCGAAGCAGAGGCATGTCCATATGCCAAAAGTGCAGCCGGCCCAGGTGGTTGTCTTGGCACCAATAAAGTGGGTCTTTCCGCCATCTACAGCTAGCTCCTACGCATGGACCCATTGGACATTTCGAAGAGCCAGCATGTTTGGCATTTCACTCTCATCGACCTGGTTTAAGCAATCGTCTCGCTGGGGACTCACACGAAGAGAGAACGAAACGGGATGCGTAGGGATAGTATCAACAGTAGCGTACGCCTCATCTACGATCAAATTCAAACGAACCGCTCGGCTAGCTTCCCTTCCCGGAGTCCAGTACATGGCTCAAACCATCCCGTCTCTCCCCCTCCTTCTCCGCTCAAGCGACATCGTGTACTCCTGCTGCTGTATCCGTCTGATCTCCTCCCTCGACAGCGTCCAGTCTCCCCCACTCCCTATCACTGAGCGCAACTCCAATCGTGCTGGCAGTCAAGTCAGCATATGGCATGTCGAAAATAAATGGGACGAACGAACATTTTGAGGAGAGCTGCCAATATTTCGGTGCCGCGAGGCCGGCAATGCAGCATATCAGGGCGACGAATAAAGTGCATAGACCCATAATTGCTTCAGTGGACCAGGCCGCTGTTGGTGTAGATGGCAGTTCTAAGTCGGATCGCGGTGGAATAGTGCTGCCAGTAGTAGTAGTAGTAGTGATGAGAATAATTGCGCTGAGAACGAGATATGAGGTTGGCATATTGAAGTCAGAAATTGCAGCTTCAAGTCTCGGGTCGATCCAAACGTAGTGATGAAGGGCCAGCCTGATTCGCACATCGAATTACTCAGACTGGCATACAGTTTTCGATTTGCGGGTGACGCGCTGTGTCACAGACGGAATTCGTGGTTAAGGTTGCCTCCGTGTGGTAGGCCGCGGATGTTGAGCTGGGCGGTTCAAGTGGCGCAGGCGGATCTCGATTTCTAGAAGTGCTAGAAGTGGTTTTAGAAGTGGTGATGCGCCAGGATTCGGAGCAAATTGTGAAACTAGAACGTCTTTCAAAGAGTATGGATGGGTTTAAGTGAAAAAGCGGAGTTCTTGTACAAGTGCAAACAAATGTGGTGTATGAACGCCAGTATCTAGCAAAAACTGTAATGAAGTCCAAACTACACGAGGCCGCAACTTATTACCTACCTACCAAAAGTTCGACCAGCGGGCTGATGTGCGTCAAGCTAAGCTGGACCGTGCTGCAGTGGTATGTATCTTACAAAATCCGCAACAGGAACGCAAGCATTCGAATGCCAGTAAATTGGACCACTTTGGGCAGTACAAGGTAAGCTAAAGTTGAGAGTGAGGTGTAATTGGCTGCGCGATGCAGGTCTAGTGCTGGTTGTGGCTGACAGGCTGGCGCTTAGACATACACGCGGTCTTAAGGCGTGAAGGATACGGAACGACATGCACGATGCTCTACCACTGTTCTCAGAAGTAGTGTTTCCCAGCCATACGTCGCTGTCTTCACATACTCCATTGAACCCAGAATTTCCTCACATCTTCGAGTCCTCCATCTCGCCAATGTCACCTCCGCCTTCTCTCAAGTGCGATTGTATATTCTTCTTGCTGCATCTTTCTTATCTCTTCTCTTGATAGCGTCCAGTCTCCGATGGGTGGTATATTTGGCGAGCTCGTTCTTGTTTGCACTGGCAACAGTGTCAGTACGGATATCAAGGGTGGAGGTCATAGCACCTGCATGTACGCTTGTGCCAGTATATGGGCGCAGCAATGCCAACAAAGCAGCACAGCAATGCGATAACAATAGCGCAAAGACTGAGAGTAGCCTCGATGGACCACTGGCGTTCAGGCGATGAGGGTAAAGGAGAATGGTCCAAAGGCGCCATGCAAAGAGAGATCAACTTGGAAATAGTCCTCTAAATCGAAATGCACGAGCGTACAATTAGGGGTCTAAAAGCGCGACCGAAAAGATGGGATACTGCTCATCATCAGAGTGCGAGGCGCACAAATTATATACTACCACCTAGCATGACGGTGGGCGATGAAAGCTCTTAACACTGCTGGTTGGTTGCGGGGTCTACCATGGTTCGCACCAGCGCGGATCCACCGCCACAATCTAAGCAGGGCCGTGTCAACGGCATAGTTGGCGGAATTGGAAAGGCTTCTTCCCTTGTATGGACTTGACTCGCAAATTCCGTGTTTCTGGGTCTTGGTATGTATGTGCAGTTGTGAAAAAGGTGGTTGGGAGACCAACAGGTAGGGCCAAGTCGGTAATCAACCAGTATCGAAGCGTCGTCCGAGGTGCCTAACGGTATCTCTTAACGATGTCATTCGCGTATGACACGTGCTTGACTGAAGATGCACAAGAATTTGGTTATCGGCTCAAGGACGGTCTTGCTGTTGCTTTCTGTCCAAAATCATATGGCAAGGGACCAAATACTTCACGTCAAGGGAGAACGAGAGCGGAAAAGATCTTGCGAAAGGACGACATAGCAAAAGATGTGAAGACGGTACTCGGCGGTGGCCAGATTGCATTAGATGCGAGCCGCGAGTGGCTTTTGATTCTCGCGTGCTAGACAGCCGCGCATGCATCGTTCTACCATTGGAAGAGCAACCACGACGCCCAAGCGTTACATAGGAAACAAACCAAGATCTATACCCTCCCAGAGCTTTTCGAGATACAGCCAGTATGCAGTATTAATGACGAGAAATGAAAGTCGTAAAAGACCTCGAGTGCGGTCAGCTGCTGTCGCACCGTGAAGCTACGTCCGGTGCATGGTACACCGGTCGAGCGCATCCAGCAGCTCCGGCCGCTCAGCCAGCGCCTGCCGGGCCTGGGTATATGTGAACCAGTTCCTGGAGCGCTTGTGCTGCTCGGGCCAGACGGCCTCCTGCTTCTCGACGGTCGCCTCGAAGAACTGATATGATGCCTTTGGCGCCGTGGCCGTCAGCGCGTCGGCTTTCCGCTTCTCCGGGATGAGGCCGAGGTCGTAGTTGATCTTGCATATTATGCCCGCCTCTTCCCAGGCCTCGCGCTTCGCGGCGTCTTGGGCCGTCGCTTCGTCAGTCTCCCAGCCGCCCTTGGGGAGCACCCAGCCGCCGCGGCGCGTGGACTGGATGAGCAGCACGTAGTACTTGTCGGCGGAGAGCGGGACTACGCCGGCGACGAGACGTTCGCCCTGGGCGCCGTAGCCTGCGAGAGTCAGCCCGAGGTCACAGTAATTTGCAGTAAATTATGTGGGAGGTGAATTTAGAGTTTTGGAGGAGATCGCGTGAGCACACTTACGCTGGTTGGTACGGCCGGTGCGGGACTCCTTGGGCATCGACTGTGTGGCCGCCATATTTGCGGAGTATGTCTTGAAAGAAAGACTGGCAGGTGCGATGGACACCACGCGTGTAGCCCTCAGCTACTGCCAGGAGGGGTCGAGAGGGGCTTCGTCGGGGCCACAAGCGGCAGGCAGGCGGTGAAAGGAAGCCGAGCAAAGAGCGGGTGCGGGCTCAAAGCAGCAAGTGGAGGGTAGGCAGGAAGGTGTAGAGGGATGAGAGCAAACAGAGCAGCGTTGGAGCACGGCTCAGTCCCGCGGGGGACGGGGCTGTAGGGGTTGAGGAAACCTGCGAGAAGAAAGCTGGAGCGACATGGTGGATGGTGGTATTAGTAGGTGGTTCGGCCCAGCGACTTTTTACGTGGGAAGCTACTCGTTCCTTTGCGCCAAGCAAACGAGCCCGCCTGCAATCGAGTCCGGGGCCCCTGCCGCGGCGAACGCACGCAATGCAGCGCGAAGACAAAGACACCCCAGAAAGGCAGTGAGAACTGCTGCTGAGTTGTATATCTCTACATCTACAGGCTGCACAGGGGCTGCTGGCGGGACACGCGAGTCCAACGCGCCGCCCGCAGCGCCTCTCCTGTCTCTGCGCATGACGTACGGCCATTTAAAGGGTCCATTGCCCACTAGAAACTGCGCAATTGGCCTCGTGTAGACGCTGATCGGAGCACTGGAGTGATGCACATATACGCCGTGATACACTGCTGCTGCTGCTCTCTACCGTGCCCGCCCTTCTCCGCCTACACCCTCCAGGACCACCACCCCACCAAGCAGAATTGGCCTCTCACTGGCACTGCTACTACTCACGCAATCTGCCCATAGCCGGCGCAAAGACCACAACTATTACTCACCTGCCAACGGCTGCCACCGTCTCCGCCGTGCTTCAGTGCCCCTCTCGCGACGAGCAAGGCCGTTTCCGCCCTGGACCACCCCACCAGCAACGCTTGCTCCCACGCTTATGCTGCCCTCATGCAGTCTCGTGTGACGCCCTTCGGTATGTTTTGCTCCAACCAAGGCCCTGGGATCCGGCTCGTGCCTGTCTGGCTGGTTGCAGATGTGCCTCCCGGTTCTCCAGCATTGCAGATTTCACCCTGCACCTTCACCCAGCTGCTGATGCCGTTTTCTAGGCTACAGTAGTGAGTCCTGCGGATACTGCAAAGATGCATCGAATGGCCAGCGAAAGCCCAACTCTCGTACGTGTATGCTCTGTTTATCCCCTTCTTGCAGCCAGTCCAGGTCACGCGTGCATGCCGTGAGCGGTCAACTCATACATCGACGATGTTCTGTTAAGGTTGTCAACATTGACTTGTCAACCTCGTGCACATGTGCCCCGCACTGCATGGAATCCCTTTCGCTGCGTTCCTCCTCCAATCACTCGCTTCACACACATGTTCCGCCAAGCTTCCTTCATGCTTGAGCGCACTTCATGCATCTCCTTTGACGATCCAGCCCTGAGTCAATCTCATTTCAAATTGTCCGCACGCCACGTCACAGCACGCTACAGCCGAGCCTACGCGGGAGGATCCGGAATATGCTCGACATGGTCCACTACTGACGGGTCTTACATAATCAGGAGCGAGCTACTACTTCTCGTCTAAGGCCCTGACAGTTGAGGTCTACCAGCTGCTGGTAGATCGCGGCTGGAGACGGTGAGATTGTCTGTAAGCTCTGACATGAGCCCACACTGATCTGCCTAGATCCGGCGCCATCTTCTACAAACCTGACGTACTTCGACATTGTTGTCCACACTACACAATTCGGTAGGTTCCGTATTTCGCATTGCAGGTCTCAGAACTAAGTCGAAACAGACTCCCAGTAGCTTCCTTTCGTCCCTCCAAAGACCAGAGGCGGACCGTGAACAAGTGGAACGACCATGTTTTAGGCGAAGATTACAAGAAGGCCGCCGCGAAGCTGCATCCGATATCGAAAGAGTGTGTACTTCGAACATCATTCGAGACGCCACATCTGACCTGAGTTCAGAGAAAAGGCTCGACTGAAGAACACTTTCGACTTCGTCAAGGAGGTTCAGAGGAGCGATCTTGAAAATGTCAAGCAGCCGCCTGAGCCTGCGCATCGCTTCGAGGTAACACTCGAGCCAGCAGGCTTCACGGATGAGAAGTACAAGCTCTTTTATAACTACCAGCATAACGTCCACAAGGAGAAGCCATCAGAAATCTCGCAGTCTGGCTTCAAGCGCTTCCTATGCGACTCGCCGCTTCCCAAGACTTCGCGAGAGGTCGATGGAAAGACGCAACTACTCGGCTCCTACCATCAGTGCTACCGACTTGATGGTCGACTCGTCGCTATGGGTGTGCTTGATCTGCTACCCCATTGTGTGAGCGGGGTCTACTTTCTGTACCACTCCGACTTCGAGCAGTGGCACTTCGGAAAGCTGAGTGCCATGCGAGAGGCAGCATTAGCCCTTGAGGGTGGCTATCAGTACTACTACATGGGCTACTATATTCACTCTTGTACGAAGATGCGGTACAAGGGCGACTACAGCCCACAACATGTGTTAGATCCCGAGTCATACGAATGGAATCCGTTAGAGGGCGAGCTGCGAAGTCTTCTCGACAAGAAGTCGTATGTATCGATGTCGAGAGAGCGACGGCGTAGAGAAGAAAATGCGGCGATAGACAAGGAGGAACGAAGGACAGCAGACGCGAGCGATCAAGTGGATCAACATGATTTCAGCGACTATCCTCTACCCACCGCCAGTGAAGCAGGAGCTGCAGTCAAGAACGGCATGTCGCTGTTCGACCTGGAAGTCCCTGGCCTGATGACACCACAAGAGATTGAAGGGCAACTTGATCTTGACACAGTGTCCATACGTGTCGGTGGGCGACAAGCAGAAGCACAAGTAAGCTTTCCACGGTCGCAAATTCCCAATCAGCAGACTTACAAAATTCCAGGATCTAGTCTCTTGGAGCAAGAGTGACTTGAAAAACCCTAGGTCAATCAAGGGTATCATTGGTGAACTGGTTGCGGGCATGGGTCCAGAGGCTGCGTGGCAGGTGGTTGTTGATCTTGGCTGATGCATGAGCGTATCAAGTAGTATACCAAGTACCGTTTTGCAAAGTGCCATTACTGTGAGACTGAAGCATTACACCTGCAAATTAGTGAACGTCCCATCCTTCCTTCCACTTCGAGCATATCTTGCGAATCGACCAATCAGAGGGGGCAGGAGGTACCGAGGCGCTCACACCTGTCCCGAGACCCCCGAAGACATCAAAAACCTATCTGGCCCTACGCAAACAAACACCACAGCTACAATGTCTGCGTCCACTGTTACGCTGGTCGTGCGCCCAAGAGGTATGACTTCTCTTATACGCATTGTGGCATATTGCTAATAATTGACAGGCCGCCCGATCAAAAACCTCCCCGAATCAGTCACCGTGAGCTCTGATGCCACTGCGTCCCAGATCTACGAGGAGATTGCGAAGGCATCCAGGTTCTCGATACACCGCTTGAGGGTCACAAAGGGCAGCGATGGGAGTGCGATCCCCAATGGCACGGATGTGACGGTGCATGATACTGGCGTGAGGAATAAGAGTGCGGTGGATGTCAAGGACTTGGGTATGCTTTCACCAACCTCTCCACACCGTACAACCGCTGATCACGTCTCCCAGGCCCCCAAATATCCTGGCGCACCGTCTTCATCGTCGAATACCTTGGCCCCCTCCTCATACACCCGCTCATCTTCCTCCTCCGTCCCTACATCTACAACACCAGCGTGCCCGCTTCCTCGCTGCAGAAACTTACCCTCGCAATGTGCGTCTTCCACTTCGCCAAGCGCGAGTACGAGACGCTGTTCGTGCACCGCTTCAGCAGCGCCACCATGCCCATCCGCAACATCTACAAGAACAGCGGCTACTACTGGATCATGTCTGGCCTCAACCTCGCATACTGGACATATGGGCCCAACGCCTCTGCTGCACGCGCATCGAACCCGCTGCTCACTTATCTCGGCACCACGCTGTTCGTGCTCGGCGAGCTAGCCAACTACAACACGCACACGGTTCTTCGCGACCTTCGCAAGCCGGGTACCACGGAGCGCGGTATTCCCAAGGGCCTGGGCTTCAATCTCGTGACGTGCCCGAATTACATGTTCGAGGCGATGGCATGGATTGGTGTTGCGCTGGTGAATTGGAGTCTGAGCACGGTTGTGTTTATCATTTTCGCAGTGGGACAGATGGGCGTTTGGGCGTGGAAGAAGGAGAAGAGGTACAGGAAGGAGTTTGGGGACAAATACAAGAGGAAGAGGTATGCAATTCTGCCGGGAATCTGGTAGATCTGGTAGGAGGAGATGGAGGGTGGCACAATACGGGGTCTGAGAGAGGGCTTCGGGGAGAGGATGTCTTGGAGTTACGACTGAGGATTGAGGCTGTGACTGGTGCGCTTGAAGCACGTGTATGACGACCCGGACACTGAGTGTAGCCGGTCCAACGATGACACATCCAAAGATAGTACTCACTAATAAAGGAGTGCAGAACGATGTAGAGTCGTTGCACAAAGCCTGTAAGACATATCGGTTCAAGGTCCAAGCGACATTTATGCACCGAGCTCAATCAATCGTGCGCAGAATTCATTGGAGCAACCCCCCTTCGAAGTCGAAAGCCGCAGAGTGAGGCTCAAAATTGGTTGTTCCTGAAAACGCGAGGTTTGTGGCGCTTGTGTGGCTGATGCCAGATGGGGTGGTTGGTGAGGAAGCTCTAAATTTGGTGTACAACACTGCATGTTGCAACAACGCTCATCCCCCCGCAAGATGACGTATAAACATTCGCACAACCCTAGATTTGGAAGCATGTTTCGGGTGCGCTGCTGGACAGCCCCTCGCATATCTAGGAGGAGGCTGAGAAAGACTAATCAGACGATAGCAGTTCAGCCAAAAACCCCCCTTGGACGCCACTATGCAGCAGTCGCAGCAACACTTCCTTCAGGATCACAGCACAGCCTGGACCTCAGCCTTGCCTGAAGTGCCCTTCGTATCTACATATACGCCCGCCAGGGACGAAGTGATCACGTATGGAATTTCACAACGCGGTCGCAACGCAACACGGCTGTGAACAGTATGCCGCCTGCAGAAAGTGCGCATTCTTCACTCCTTGCGAAATCCTGGAGCAGCACCGAGAAGACAAAAAAGACACCCCCAAAATGGCGCACCAGCCTGCTACTGCTCGTTGCACTTGCCGCAACAGTCCTCTTTATCAACACAGGTTTCTTGGTATGGGCTATCGCGACGAAACCAACACAAGATGGGACTGGCACGCTTTACCAGGCTCCTTGCGCCGAAGCACGGAAAGTCAATATCGGCATACATCTCCTGATCAATATTCTGAGTTCCTTGCTCCTCGGTGGCAGTAATTACTGCATGCAGTGCTTGTCTGCGCCATCGCGAGTCGAGGTGGACGCTGCTCATGCGCAAGGCGGCTACCTTGATATCGGTGTGCCGAGTCTACACAATATTACGTCCTCGGTCTTTAGCTTCAAGAAGAAAGCGTGTTGGTGGACTTTGGCACTCTCGTCGTTTCCATTGCACCTGTGGTCAGTAGTCGCACTTGCTGATATCTTGATTCCTCGTTAACCAGTCCCTCGCAGTTACAATTCGGCGGTCTTTGCAACACTGCATCCAGAGAGGTACCAGATCTGTTTAGTCGGCTCTGATATAAAGGCTGCTATGGACAACGGTACCTTGATAAACTCACATCCGTATGTCGAATACGATTACGTGCGGCCCTTCGCGATGAACTACGCGGCGGCATCGAGTCAAGATCGAATGGAGCGCCTCGACGTCCAGGACTGCATCAGAGAGTACAGCCAGCCACTCCAGTTCTCGCGCGGTGTCCTAGTCCTGGTGGCTCCGTCCAAAGCCGTGGAGCCAGATTATCTGTTCTGCATACAGGCCCAGATCGAACTCTTCAGCGAAGGCTGTGCCGCAGACCTAGGAACAAATTGGGTATACGGCCAATATCCTTGGCCTGGCCAAAAAATGCCGCCTAATTGCATACCAAAAGATCACAATGTCTTGCTACCCAAACTACTCAGCAACGCCACCACGGATGGTAGCTGGACCCCGCTGGGCCCGAACAGTGACGTCCCAGTGGAACACTGCCTTAGTGAGAAGCTGCATCAAACGTGTAGACTCAAGTTTAGCATTCACCTGGGTGTTGTCGTGATTGCGTTCAATGCGCTCAAACTGTGCGCCATGATCTGCTGCGTGGCCATGTTGCGGAACAATCCATTACTCACTATCGGGGATGCCTCGTCTTCGTTCCTACAGGAAAGCGATGAAAGCACGAAGCTCATGTGCCTGGCATCGCAAAAGGCAGTGCACAGCTCGATTCTCAAGGGCGTCAGAGTCACCTCGATGCCATTCCGTCGATCCAGGCCACGATGGTTCTCATCTGTCAAGCGCGGCAAACTCATCACGTGCGTAGCTGCGTAAGTTCCACCCAGACGTGCGACATAGAATCAACTCACTTGCTAACGCACACATAGCGTGTTAACAGGTATTTCCGTCCTCCTAGGCCTCTTCATCTGGCGCTACATCGCCATGCCCGGCGCCAAAAGCCTGCGAAGCGTACTCGCCCTCGGTCTCGGAACCGTCGACCCACGCACTGTCATCATTAACGACCGCATGCCTAAAAAGGGCACGGCTGCTATTCTGACGTTCGCGCTCATTGCCAATAGTCCTCAGGTCATCATCTCGCTTATCTACTTCTCCTACAACGCGACCATCACGTCCATGCTCCTGGCGCGCGAGTGGTCCAGCTACTTCACTCGCGCAAAGGGCCTGCGAATTTCGGGCAGTACCACGGGCGCGCAGCGCAATGCGTACTTTTTACAGTTACCGCTGCGCTATGGGGTTCCGCTGCTGGCGTTCTCGTGTCTGCTGCATTACTTGAGTTCGCAGAGCATTTTCCTGGTTACGCTTGACGATGGCGGATTTGTTACGTGTGCGTATTCGCCGATCGGGATATTCATGTGCATGCTAGTGAGCTTTGTATTGCTCGTGTTTCTGGTGATATTGGGCGTGCAGAGACTGAGTCCCATGCCGGTTGTGGGGTCGTGTAGTGTGGCGATTGCGGCGTCGTGTCATGCCAGACCTTGGGAAGATGCGCCGTGGGAAAAACGTGTGCGGTGGGGTGCGTTTGAGGATGGGGAGGAAAGGGATGGGGATATAGGGCATTGTGGGCTGTCGAGTGAGGATGTGTGCGAGCCGGTTGAGAATTATGTGTATGCTTGAGTTGATTCGAGATACACGGAGTGGCGTATCATCTGGCAATACTTCACTGGAAAACATGGCCCATCTTTCTCGTCAAAGCCTCGTCCATAGCTGTTGAAAGTGGCTGGGAAATATCTGGCCACGTTCCCTGTGTGCCTGCTTTGGAGGACCATTTGCATGCACACCCAGCCGACGTCCTTGAGACATATGCTCGCATCAGGCTGTGGCGTGATAGCCAACGGCGCCCTCTCTTTCATGCGTCAGCGGCGCACCAGGTCATGTTCTTCTTGGTCCTGGTGATCGATGCATGTGTCTAGCAGTAACGGCCTCAATGTCCCAATGGTCTTCACTTTGCATCATCGGGGCAATATTGGACGCAGAACCTCGTAGCTTCATGGAGTAACGTGAGTACGCCCTAGCACCAGACGCCGTCGCGTTAAGTACTGTGTATTGTGCGTGAGATTCAGGTTGTATTGCTCTTGGTGGTGGATTGGTGTCTCGGAACGTGAAAGCCAATGATCCGCGGGCAATTCCGTGCCCAGCGGACCCTGCATGAATCAAGCAAGCCACAATCATGAATTTGAAGCCTCGAAGAGTCCTCCTGAACATTTGCAATATCGAAAGACAATGGACCGACATCACACGAAAGAAACATTGCCTCGTAGCCTCTCTTCGGTCACCGTCCGCCCGCGAGGCTGAAGGACTCGCGGTTCGATCGCATCGCTCCAGTCAGTACATAGCGAAGCCGTCTCCACAACCCAGCCGCGGCTCGCCTGCATACAACCTATAAGAAGCTACGCATTATAACAGGCAGAGAACAAGGGCGGGCAAGCCCTCAGCTTCGAGCTTCGCAGCGGCTGAACAGTTCGCGCATCGATGGCGGGCTGGACATTGCCTTGTTCAGCCGCATGTGTGGTTGGCCGCATAAGATGGTCCACTCAATCACATATAAGACCTCGCATCCATTAGCTCGATATTGGATCAAGCAGGGTGAGCTGCAAGTGCTGGTGTTTTTTTTTCTCCTTGGTGCAGGTGTGTTCTTTGCTCTTGTATTTATAGCACGTGTTTGTTCAGCTGCAGCCTCGTTTGTCCCAACTCTCAACCCCACTACACACTACGCTGGACAATCACATCTAAAATCTGACCTTCGAAGTCTGGCATTGCGCCTTGTGTGTATTTGGTGGAACAACATCTGTCAGCGCTGAAATATTTTGGATTGTTCGCACTACGGTCTGAGACGTGACAAGAGGTTAGTTTTTCGATTTCATTGGCTTTTCTTCATTTCTGTCATCAGCACTTATGCATAGAGCAATTCGGGTGCGGCGTCAACACTGATGTGCAGCTTCCCTGGTCTTGCTGAACCACGAGGTCGCTGCGGCTTCTGTATTGGGCGCCTTCCTTGCAGCATGTACGAGAAACAACATTGAATCTGTTACGCCCTCAACTACAATGACCTGAACCTCTTGTCTCTATCACTTCTATCCCTGCATACAGTCCCTAACGAAATGTCTAGCATTAACTACATCATGCCCGCAGTTCCAAAAGCCGCGTGGGAAGGCCATGTGGAGACGCGAACAGGAACCACGCCACCAAAAGCCGCAGAGCCCTCTGAGCTGGACAAGCTGCGGGACTCGGTAGGCAGCAAGTTTAAGGCCTTTGCGGCGGTGATGGGAGCTGCGTCTGCTCCTCTACCCCAAACCGGAGATGGATCCAAGATCCTACCCGAGGACAAGCCGTCTGTCATCAAGGGAGTGGAGGGTGCATTGCGCGACATGTCGCATCTCGGTATCGAGAACATCCAAACCCTACTATAGGTACAGAAGGAGAAAATCACTGGCGCGGCCATGGACGACAAGACGTACCTCATGGAAGGCCTGATCCGAACTGCTGCTGCGTTGCCTGACGGCTCGAAAACGAGAGAGGCGGTGACCTCAAATTTCCTCACGCAGCTCTGGAACGATCTGGAGCACCCACCGCAATCGTATCTCGGGGCAAAATACCAGTATAGATCAGCCGACGGCTCAAATAACAGCCTGGTACATCCGCAGCTGGGCGCCGCGGGTACACCGTACGCGAGGACCGTGAAGCCGTCAATGATGCAAACGCCTGCTCGGCCGGACCCTGGCGTCGTGTTCGACAGCATCATGACAAGGAAGCATGCCGAACTACACCCGAACAGAATCTCCAGCATGCTGTTCTATCTCGCTTCGATCATCATTCACGATTGCTTCCGTACGAGCCATGAAGATCCTTCGATCTCAATGACCTCGTCATATCTAGACTTGTCGCCACTATATGGCAGCAACCAAGCGGAGCAAGATAAGATGAGGACTAGGGAGGCTGGCAAGATCAAGCCGGACTGCTTCTCTGAGGCTCGTCTGCTGTTCTTTCCACCCGGTGTTGGCGCGTTGCTGATCATGTTCAATCGCTTCCACAACTATACGGTTGAGAATCTCGCGCTTATCAATGAGAAGAATCGGTTCCAGAAGCCGGCGGCTGAGTCTCCGAGCGCGACTGGTGATGCGGAGAAGGATGACAAGGCTCGAACAAAGTGGGAGGCGTCGAAGAAGAAGTACGACGAGGATCTGTTCCAGACTGGTCGGCTGATCACTTGTGGGTTGTATGTCAACATCATTCTCATTGATTACGTGCGCACGATTTTGGACCTCAATCGTACCGACAGTAACTGGCAGCTCAACCCGCGGCTAGACATCAAAGACCTGCCCATCGGCGTCGGCAACCAAGTCTCCGCCGAGTTCAATCTGGTGTATCGGTGGCACTCCACTGTATCAGATCGGGACGAGAAGTGGACACAAGAGATGTGGGGAGCCTTATTTGGTGAAGATCGCGATCCCAGGTCTGTCGGAAAGTACGAGTTCCTTGCGAAGCTGGACGAAGTGTACCGCAAGACCGATCCAGATCCATCGAAGCGCAAATTTGCCGGCTTGAGCCGCAATGAGGATGGCACCCTACCTGATCAGGATTTGGTCGATATACTTCTTACTAGTATTGAGGACTGCGCAAACTCATTTGGACCAAATCGTGTACCAGAAATCTTCCGCGCCATCGAAGTGTTGGGTATTGAGCAGTCTCGTGCTTGGAACTTGGGCTCGTTGAATGAGTTCCGTAAGTACTTCCATCTTGAGCCTCATAATACCTTCGAGGATATCACGAAGGACAAGTACGTGCAGGAGCAGCTCAAGCATATGTACGACCATCCAGACAAGGTGGAGATATACCCCGGCATTGTCGTGGAAGATGCGAAGCAGCCCATGGCGCCGGGCTCCGGTCTTTGCCCACCATATACAGTCTCGCGGGCAGTTCTCTCGGATGCGGTGGCCCTCGTTCGCGGCGACAGATTCTACACAAAAGACTACAACCCACGCACTCTTACCAACTGGGGCTACAGTCTCGTGGACTCGGATCTGGACATTGACAACGGCTGCGTCTTCTACAAGCTTTTCCTGCGCGCTTTCCCGAACCACTTCAAGCAAAATAGCGTCTACGCGCACTATCCGCTCACCATTCCGAGGGCCATGGAAGAAGCTCTCAAGGACCTAGAAAAGGACAAGCTGTATGATTTCAGTAGGCCCAAAGCAGTCAGTCCGCCGTTCGTCGTGACAGAACACAAGCTCGCAGTCCAGATCATGAATGACCAGGCTACGTTCAAAAGCACGGGCGCCAGCGCGATGCTGTACCTGATGGGCACAGTCCCCAAGCCCTCTGCGCTCGCAGGTGGCGACGCACAGAACACAAAGTCACGCGAAGTGTTGAACAAGGCGCTCTACGTTTCCGAGTGGGACAATCAAGTCCGCCATTTTTACACCACCAAGACGCGTGAATTGCTGCATCAGAAGAGCGCAAAGATTGCAAACTTCCACCAAGTCGACGTCATCCGTGACATCGGCAACCTCGCACACGTGCATTTCTGCGCTGAAATGTTCATGCTGCCCCTCAAGACCGTGTCCAAACCCAACGGCATTTTCACAGAAGCAGAGCTCTACCTCATCATGGCCAGCGTGGTCGCCTTGATCTCCTACGACGTCGATCCTGTCTCTAGCTTCCCACTGCACATCAAAACGCGCAAAGCCACGCAGCTCCTCACCTCTATTATCGAGAAAAATGTCGACGCAATATCGAAGTTTGGTTTCTTGCATACGGTGACCAAGGCGATATGGCCGGAAGATACGGCACTGAAGTCGTACGGCATGCATATGATCCAGCGGCTCGTTGGCACGGGCATGAGCACGGACGAAATTGTCTGGGGCAACATCATGGTCATGGCCGCGCCCATGGTGAGCATGCAAGGCCAGCTATTCGGTAAGATCCTCGAGTTCTACCTTTTGGGCGATGGGAAGCAACACTGGTCCGACATCGTTAAGCTCGCGCACGTTGACACAAGAGAGAGCTGGGACACGTTGACAAAATACGTCCTCGAGGGCGGACGTATAGCTAGTGAAAGGGTTTTGACGCGCCGTGTTGCCAACGACACTACTATCAATGGCTCGAAGCTCGCCGCTGGCTCCAATCTCCTGATCAATTTGAAGGCCGCCTCACGCGATGCGTCTGTCTTCCCTAATCCTACTGAAGTCGACCTCACGCGCCCGACGGACACATACATACACTTCGGCCACGGCCCGCACGCGTGTCTCGGCGCTCCCATGGCACGTGTGGCGCTCACGGCGATGTTGAAGGAAGTTGCTGGCTTGAAAAATTTGAGGCCGGCGGCGGGGCCGCAGGGAGAAGTGTACAAGGTTACGAAGAGCTTGGATGGGGTGGAGTTTCAAGCGTACTTGACGGAAATGCAGGATTCGTATTTCCCATTCCCTTGTGGTAAGTCGTGTGGGCTACATGAAGGTGTGAGGATGGCGCTAACTGTGAACAGCGTGGAAAGTGTGCTGGGATGATTAGACGATTCTGATGAGAGAAGATTCCTTACAACGTTCTGAAAATCGCAGACATAGAGGAGGAGGAAAGGCAGAGGTATCAACGTTATTTCCTTGGGCAGTCGGCGTGTAACAACGTTCTGCAATCTTTCGCCGCATCACCAACGTTATTTCCTTTTCGAGCAGCGCATCACAGCGTTTCGACAGTCATCAAACAACGTTCTTCCCTTGTCTCATTTGTACACCAACGTTTCTCTTCTCCACGATACCTACATAGCTCTAGATTTTACTATGCAACCAAAACAGGCGCCGTCTCTTCGGGAAAGGCAACACAAATTATCTTCTCGGTTCGCGTGGCATTCTCTATCTTGTCTGAGTCCATACCGTGGGACGCTGCAGACTCTACTTGTCCCAGAAAGCATCAAGGTTTCTATCGTATGCATTAGGATCGCAAAATGTGTACTCAGTGCTGATGGATTTCCTACATTGACACGCGAGGTTGGTTGGGTTCCATCGCGAAGTCGTCT
>Ga0265797_10006017_pt1 | contig 17433 bp, 13 predicted proteins | sample P2T30metagenome_FD_192433 | JGI IMG/M metagenome (GOLD analysis project Ga0265797, IMG submission 192433) | Plant litter microbial communities from East Loma Ridge, Irvine, California - P2 T30 | ecosystem: Environmental > Terrestrial > Plant litter > Unclassified | place: USA: California...
GTAAGGCGTTTGATTCTGCAGTCACAATGTGCTATTCATGGTGAAGTGTGGCATGGTGAAGCAGCCAAAAGTGAAGAAGCAAGCAAATTGGAGGAATAAAAGAAGTGTATGCGCAATTTATGCAACAGGTATATACATAGAAATAAGGTGAAGCAGATGTAGACTTCAAAGCGAGTGCGACAGAATGCTGGCGATCCTAGCGCCCGACCTGTCGCGTGTCTCCATCAGAGTGTACCTAGTATGTAGCGACCTTGGGTCCAGGAACAACGTAGGATTTGAAGTTGTTGTAGATGTTCGCAGTGTAACCAGAGTCGGTGCTCTTGACGTGGCCTAAAAGTTCGAGGCACGAAGTCAGAAAGTGTCTCACAAGCAGTTTGTATGCAGGATTTCTTACCGGGGATCTTGGTGGTAGGAGAGGGCTTTCCAGAGCCGCCGCCGGTGACCTTCACTTGAGCGCACGAGATGTAGAATTGAGGCGGGCTACCAGGGTTGTGAATACCGAGCTGCTCGATGCGGAGCAGGTAGTCTCCGGCAGGGATCTGCGAAGGAATGGTCGTAGAGTACGTAGCACTCATGTCCCAACTAGCCTGGCCACCAGAGAAGGTGGGGCCGATCTCCTTGATCTTGAACCAGTCGCTGGATCCGTCTGCGGCAGCTGCAGAGTCGACCTTTGTCATGTAGAAAGTGACAGGTCCCTGGTGGTAGACCGCCTGGTCTGCGGTGAACGAGACGGTGGAGCCAGCAGCCACCGAGACGGTTGTAGTGCCGCTACCTGAGTTCCCTCCTGCATTACACCTCAAGTTCTTATCCGCAAGGTCGGTAACAGGGCTGTTGTTAGGGACAGGGCGAATGTTCTGGAAAAGAGCACCCTTGGCACCATTGGCAGTAAGAGTTTGGAAGATGTCTTGTTTGTCAGTGGACTGCTGGTGCAAATTTGTCGATGAAACTTACAGTGGGCTTGCGCAACGTTGGCAAAGGCCGCAACGGCGGTAGCAATCGCGATGCACTTCATGTTCGAGGTGTTAAGTGAGAGACTGATGAGTTCGAAAGCGAATGAAATCGAAAGTGCTAGTGATCTTGGTAGAGAATACGAGAGGATGGTCGCTGGGTCTTAAATACCATTCTTCATAAATCTGAGGCTTCGGATGGCTTCCACGTCTATATTGCACCACGCAGGACATGACCAAAGAGAGTAAACACGAAGCCGTGATTGGGTCAAGCATAGAACTCGAAATGAATAAACGTCACAGGACAGCTACGCCGGGGTACTGCAAGGCGGCAAAGGAACCGGGTTGTAGATGGAGGGTGGATACCCACTGCCGGTGGTTGTTAATAAGAATTTCTTCTGGAGCCGACCTTGTGACAGGTATCGACGAGGCGAGTGCGTGGTGGTATGCCAGGCAATATCGCGAGTATGGTATTTGCAATCCAGGACTGACAATCATTGGCCATGCATGCGTGAAAAGTGCACACCGGGCGAATGGCAGAGGCGGATGTGGAAATGGATGTGGGTTTGGTGTGTCGAGAGCGAAGATTGGCGCGCTTGCTAGAACTGTACAACACTGGACGCTTAGGATAGATTAATATCTGGGGTAATATGTTAGATGAACATGGCAAAGCTAGGGCGGAACTCGAGCGGTGCGAAGGAAAAAAAGGAAACAACACCGTTCCTCGATGTTGACCGGGCTCACGGTCGCACATGGACTACGGTAGTACTACGGTAAAATATGAGTCTTGTATGAGCGTCTGAAGATTTGATGTTTGTGCGAAGAGGTGTTTCATGCCGAGTCATGCAGTGGACGTAGCCATGTCTCGAACGACACATTTGCCGAAATGACAAGCCAAGAAGTGTCGACGGAAGGCTCTCCCAAATGAAGTCTGTTCTGGCAGGTCCTGCAAGCTGAAGTTGCATACTTTCTTCGCGATTAGTGTGGATACACGTTGTTCGCGACAGTTGGGTTGACTCGCGTACGCGTTTTTCGACGTGCATCGATGACGCGCCGTGGCTTACGACTTCCGCAGTCCTACCAGCACCACCACAACAAAGACGATTTAGTGATGGAAATGTCGGGATATGTCTTGCGAGGCAACAGCAAGATTGCGCGATTGAGGGCTGGCATTCATACCGCCTCCCTCCAAGCTGCCGACCTAGCTCAGAGACCGCCGTGCATGCCTCAAACTCAAGGGACGGGACGCCAACTTTTTCATACGAAGATTTGCTTCTGTTAATATCTTGCGACACAAGAAGGGGACTTGACCAGCCCACTAGGAACATGGCTCCGGCGTGCCTAAGCATTGCTGCACAAAACAACTTTGTGGAATTGGCTGTAGAAGAAAATGTACAACTCCGCGAATTGCAGAGCTCTTGGGGATCCGTAGGAAGCTCGCCACGTTGCTTACTTGGAGCAACTTTCCATAATCAGAGCGGGGTACAACACGTGATCCCGTTGTGTCTCGCCTCACCTTCAGCAGGCGTCTAGTACTAATGTGGAAAGTCCTTGCTACTATGTGCGATACGGCAGATCCACCTTCTTATCACATCAACTGCTGTGTTCGGTAACATTACGGCATTGAGGGCTCAGGACGCTATAAGTCATCCATATCGGAGTCTTTTTGTGAACTTCCTTTTCTACCGTCTATCTCGTGCTCCTGATAGATCTTTTTTTCTGGTCGTGCATTGCATATACCTATCAAAAAATGTCCACAGAAGCCGCCACCAACCCCAGCCCGCGGAGCGAGAAGTCAGTTTCTGCGCAGCATCCTCTATCGGCCTTATCGGCATCAGAACTTCGGAATGCCGCGGCAATCATTAAAGCTTCATGGCCTGCACACACAGATTTGCACTTCAAAGTCGTTACGCTGCAGGAACCACCAAAGGCTGAAGTACTAAAGTACTTGGAGGCTGAGCATAGCGGCAAGCCAGTTCCATCTATCTCAAGGAAAGCCTTTGTTAACTACTACATTCGGAATACTGTATGTATTGAAGGTTCTGATGAGATGACATATGGCTGATCGTTTGGTAGAGCAAGTTTCACGAGGCCGTTGTAGACTTGACCTCAGGGCGTGTCGACTCCAATATCTTGCTAGGGCCGTTCGTCCACGCCAATGGAGATGGCGACGAGATTGTCGAGATCGAAAAACTCGTTCTGGCAGATGAGAAGGTGCAAGCCGAAATAGCCAAGCTCGAGTTGCCCAAAGGCACAGTAGTGATTAGCGATCCCTGGATCTACGGTTCTGATGGTGTCGGAGACGAAGACCGACTGTACCAATGCTTCCTCTACTTGAGGGATCCTATGAACTCATCAGAGGCTGACTCCAACCACTACGCAATGCCCCTTCCAATCTCACCTGTTGTGAGCACAGAAAGTATGCGTGTCATCCGGGTTGACTTGCTACCAACTGGAGCAGACAACACAATCAAACCAGTTGAGAAGTACAAGATACAACCGCCCAACGAGTATATACCCGAGGCCCAGACGCTGCGAACCGATCTCAAGCCGCTTAATGTCGTTCAACCCGAGGGTGCGAGCTTCCAGGTCGAACAGCAAGGCACATCGAGCGTCATTTCATGGCAAAAATGGAACTTTCGAGTTGGCTTCAACCAGCGCGAAGGCATGGTGCTGTACGACGTCCGTTACGATAACCGTAGTTTGTTTTACCGATTGAGCTTGAGCGACATGAACATTCCAGTAAGTTGTGCCTGTATGAAATGTATATGAGACACAAATTGACTTCGCATTTTCACGCTTGCAGTATGCGGACCCGAGGCACCCCTTTCATAAAAAGAGTGCGTTTGATTTGGGCGATGTTGGTGCCGGCATCATGGCGAACAACCTCAAGCTGGGCTGCGACTGTCTGGGCTCCATCTACTATCTAAGCGCAGTGTTGGTAAGGAATCTCCCCGTACGAACTGCATGTGAGACATACACTGACTTCGTGCACGCAACATTTAGGCCGATAATAAGGGTGATGTTGTTGAAATGCCCAATGTTGTCTGTGTTCACGAGCAAGACGCCGGAATCGGTTTCAAGCACACCAATTATCGCACAGGCCGTGCCGTCGTTGCCCGAAATCGCGAGTTGGTACTACAGAGTATCATCACCGTAAGCAACTACGAGTACATCCTGGCCTTCATTTTCAACCAGGCCGGAGAAATCGACTATGAGATCAGAGCCACTGGCATTCTGAGCACCCAACCTATCGACGAGGGTGTAGAAGTGCCCTTTGGTACAGTTGTGCATCCAGGTGTGTTGGCTGTCCACCACCAGCACATATTCTCGTTGCGTGTTGATCCCATGCTCGACGGCTACGACAATCGTCTGGTATACGACGAAGCGTTTGCGATGCCGCGTTCAGACTTCAACCCCCATGGTACTGGCTACTACGTCCAGGAGACCGTCGTGGAGAAGTCTGGCGGTTATGACATTGCGTACGAGAACAACCGTACCTTCAAGATTCAGAATCCCAACGTGCGAAATCCTATTAATGGAAAGCCAGTCGCATACAAGATACAAGCGCCACCATTCCAGAAGATCCTATCAGACAAGGACTCATTCAACTACAAGCGCGCCGAGTTCTCAGACCACAACATCTATGTCGTCAAGCACAAAGATGGTGAGCTGTATGCGGGTGGGCTGTACACCAATCAATCTCGAGGCGGATCTGGTAAGTTGTGACTGTACGAGATACACGTGAGACATATACTAAGGTTGTATGCAGGTGTACGTTCATGGGCGGAGAGGAACGAGAACGTCAAGGACACCGACTTTGTGGTCTACATCCAAGCAGGAATCAACCACGTTCCTAGGTAAGTCGTAATTTTACGAAATGCATGTGAGATACATACTGACCATCTGCAGGATCGAGGATTTTCCTGTGATGCCGTGTGAGATTATCAAGATTCACATGAAGCCGGTCAACTTTTTCGACAAGAACCCTGCGTTGGATGTACCGCCAAGCGAGCAGGCGTTTAACAAGAGTAGCTTGCTGAGTGAGCAGCACCAGCAACCTAGTGTGACTGCGACAATTGGTGAGGATGGTCAATGTTGTGCGCCGACGACGGCGAAGTTGTAGGACTGTTTTTATACAATATCTTGAATTGTAGGGTGCAATTTTCGTGAGAACAATTTTTTTCATGCTTAGGTGTATTTCAGTCGTGAATGTCTACGATGAAAAACGTTTATATTAAGTTCTACACTAAATATTGATATAACCCGTAGAAATGTGCATTATTGTCCTTTTAATAGGTCCCTAGCATAGAATACTATATACAAATTCAGGGTAGCTTATAGTACTTGGAAACGACTTCAGAAAATACGAGTTCCTTCGTAGTCGCGTGCTTGGTGATGACGCGCCAAGCCCTTCGCGCTAGCCATGGTCCAAAGCTCATGCCCTCATGGAAGCCTCAAAGGCACACTCCAACCACTCTCCTCCTCGCACAACATTTCTACATTCCCTTGCTGTCCACCAACAAACACGCAGTGCCTGTTGTGGAATTATACCAAGAAAAATCATGGCGCCCAACGATAAAGCGGGCAGGGTCGTGTTCATCGGCAATATTCCTTATGGTACGCGACTATTCATCTCTCATCCGCACGCGCAAAGCTAACACTTCCCACCAGGCGGAACCGAAGAGCTCATCATCGAAACCCTTGGTCGCGTCGGTCAGGTCCTCAACTTTCGCTTGGTGTACGACAAGGAAACCGGGCGCCCCAAAGGCTTTGGCTTCGCAGAGTTCGCCGACGCTGATGCCGCAGCCTCCGCGGTGCGAAACCTCAACGACTACGATTTGATGGGAAGGAAGCTGAGGGTCGACTGGTCCAACGAGAGCGGCTCCGGCGACAATGCGCCGTCAAATCGCGACCAGAACGCGCAGCCAACCATGGGCATGAACGGCCAGCAGCCAGCAGCGCCAGCACCGGCGCAGCCATCGAGCACCGTGGGCCCTCTTCCACCGGGCGTCGAGCTACCGCCCAACCTCACCTGTCCCGATGCCATTTCGCGCACGCTCTCTACACTCCCTCCAGACCAGCTCCTCGACATCCTCTCACAGATGAAGGGCCTCGTAATGACGGATCCGGCAAAGGCGACAGAGCTCCTGCGACAAGCGCCTCAGCTGGCTTACGCCATTTTCCAGTCGCTGCTGCTCCTCCAGCTGGTCGACCCACAAATCCTGACCTCGCTTGTGGAGACATCGGCGGCGCCTGCCCCAGTTGCGCAGGCTCCACCTGTTCAGCAAGTACAGCAACCACCACCGCAAGTTGCGCGACCACCTGTAAACTACCCCGGATACCCACCGCAAGTCGCGCCTACACCTCCTGTTCCGCAGCCATATGCGCAGCCTCCACAGCAACCACAAGCACCTCCTACGGACCAACAAGCCTTATATGCCCAGGTCATGGCTCTGTCGCAGCAGCAGATTGACCAGTTGCAACCAGAATATCGCGCGCAGATCCTGCAAATACGGCAGATGTTAATGGCTGGCGGACGGCCCTAGTTACGCCGGCAACGATGGGGACTTTGCGAGAATCCGGAGCCTCGCTTTGATCTTGTTTTGAAGGACCGATTGTTCGACAAGCGGGGCACAGAGATTCTTCGAGGCATACTACTCCATGTAGGGGTGAGTACGACACAGCTTACACCTATAGCACGGGACTTATTCGAAATTATGAATAATCCCGACCGCCGTGAAAGAGCGCAGAACTTGAAAGTGGAGATGTTCGCACACGATTTGTACAGTCGACATCATCTTCCAGAGGAGGAGGAAACTTGGGAACTCCTGATTCAGTATTTGGTCGAGGTTACAGAGTCTGAACTCATTTCAGACAGCTCAGGCGATGGAAACAATTCTGAATTGGACGGGCAGGAACGTTAAGAGAACTTGTCGAAGTGTAACTAGTTGCTCTTTAAAGAAGGCTGCATAGCACAGTCGCGATCAGACATGGACTTGTCGCACAACACTTGAATAATGCAAAAATGCACATCATGTCACACGCGCGCCTTGCTTTTGAAAATAATCCTTGTCGATGAGACTGGGTGGTGTTTGGACTATCACAATCGGGTTTAAATGTTTTCGGCGGCCTAACCAACATCGAACATGCAAGATAACTACATTGACTGTTTCGGCAATTTCCGCGTGTCTCGCGCTTGCCAGGCCAAGTTTGTAGGCTGTGCGATACTGAGGATATGACTACAAGATGGTTAGAAGTACAGTCGGGGTCTATTTTCTCAAGATGCACTCGCTTCCATCAGGATCAACATGTTCACTCTGAGCGTCAGAGAACAGCCCCGGAAGAAGCCCCGGTAAAGATCCGCAGAAGAAGCGTTTGCCATCGGGCAGCTATTGGCCCAGCCTCGCCTCCATCCCGTGTGGATCGAGCTAACCCTTGCCGCCAACTCACTCGGCTGCTGGGGCTTACGACCCAGGCCGAGCACTTCAGCTGCTGTTGCACCACACCAATCTTTGCGATTAGTACCGTGAGAGGCTGCTTCGGTTGTCCTTGGGCATTGCGCGCATACTTTCCTAGCCATTCTGCATCGGAAACTTGTACTATATCATCACGACATGACGATTTGAACGATTCTCTATCACTTGCGACTGTCTACAGCGATATACCCAGCATATCCCACCAAGAGATTCATCTCATTTGCGCCCGACCCATTGCCAGCACTACTTTGTAATAACAACGCACCCGCGCGCCCCGCGCAACACGCAGCATCCTCCCAGCATCATGTGGAGCAGATTGACTGGTAGCTCTGCTGCCTCCAACAGCAATAAGGAAGAAGAAAGTCGCCGCCGCCGTACTAGCGACTCCACGCGTTCCAAGCGCGACCGAGACCCAGACGCCCGCTCAGTCGTGTCGTCGTCAACAGCCCGCAAACCTCCGAGCTCTAGACGCGACACTGCGCCGTCATCATCGTCGATTGCCTCATTCACGACTGCCTTCGACGAGATGCCGCGCTCACGGGCCACAACAAACAACCCCAACAGCGATCCCTACGACGACGACAAGCGTCGCGACGATCGCCGCAGCAGCTATGCCGAGTCGACCAGCTCCACACTGCGCGACGACAAGGACCGGAAGAAGGGCAAGGACAAGAAGCTTGAGAAGCGCCGTTCGACGCGTTCGGTGCGATCAGGAAGTTTGTCGCAAAGTGGCGCTGGCTACAGGGGCGACATTGTCGACAGCCCCAAGCAAGCACAGCGCAGCTTCAGCGGCCAGATTGGCAGCGACGGCTTCTCGCAGTTCCCAGGACAGGCAGGAGCGCCCATGATGTCGGGCGCTCTGCCAGTGGGAAGCCACCACCCACCACCGCACCCCGAAGACTTGGACAATCACGTGCAGAGCCAGTTCCCTGGACAGAACCCGGCGCAGTACACCTCGAGTGCGCTGCCTGGCGGCCATCCCTTTGGAGCGGCTGCCGAGTTTTACAACGACCAGGGCCAGTCTGTCCATCAGCAGCCAGGTGTGAGGCCTCAGCCGCCTTCGGTCATAATAGGACAGGATACCCCCCATCTCATGTCTGCCTCTGCGCAGCCCAACCCGGTTGCCGACACCGGATCAGGTGCCGCCGCAGACTTCTATGGGCCCAGCACGAGTGTCCCTTCATCCAAACCCCCAAGGCCATCGAGCTCATCTATGCCCGGTGCCTTCGTCGACGACGCCCCGATGCCTGCGAAGCCACCACGGCCTGCATCTTCGTCGAGGCCCGACAAGCCAAGCACGTTCGGTCCAGCTGCTACTATGGCTGGCGGAGCTGCCCTTGGATACGCCATGGGCCACAGCTCATCTAATCATGAACACTCTACGAGCTACAGCTCAGCGAATGTTCGTCCTTCTACATCCTACTCTTCTTACACTAATAATACCACCCCGCCTGCCCCGGCTCCCGCGTCCACGTACAACATGTACGGCTCGGCTCCTAATACTTCTAATACCGCTGCCAACGACAGCAGCTACCTCCCACCCTACGCTGCAGCCGCCGCCTACGGTGCGGAAGGCGCGCCTCCCCCAAAGCCACCTCGGCCGGCCAAACCAGAGAAGCACTCGTCTGGCAGTATCGCCGGATTGTACGCTGCTGGCGCTGCAGGATTGGCGGCTTATGGCTTGAATCAACATAATTCACATTCTCACAACCACAACCACACCCATACCAACACACACTCGCACAGCACCTCTCACCACTACACCTCGACACACGGACCCAATGGGCATCAGCACAATGGTGCTCCACATAGTTCGTACAGCTCTGGCGGCATGGCTCAGCAGCATCAGCACACTGGGCCCGTTTCCAAGTTTGTCGACTGGTGGAAGGATTACGAAGACGTGCAGAAGATGGAGGAATACACCGAGTACATTGGAGTCTGCAAAGGTTGCTTTGATCCTCGCTCATCCGTCTTGGACGCTCCACGCAAGCACCACTATTACAGAAAACGATCCAGTGAGTTCATGCGGCCATCTGGTGGCATCGAGAAACAATCCCGTTACTCGCTCAAGGAGAAGAAGTCTTACGGCTCTATCTCTTCGGGCGAGGAGCGCCGAAAGACCAAGAGCAGTGCCGCAGGCTGGGTAGCTGCAGGCCTAGGCGGGATTGGCTTGGCCAAGGCTGGAAAGGCTGTTTTGACTGCCGGCCGCGACGACTTTGATGATACCTATAGCATCAAGTCTGGACGCTCAAGAATCTCACGCCGCAGTCGCAGCCGATCGAGGGACCGCAAGAGTTACAGCTATGGCAGCTCCGGCATCCGTCATCGGAGCAATTCTGCTGATCGCATGTCCGTCATGTCAGTGGGCGTCACGAATGACAAGAAGGACCGTAAGGATTATAAGATTCGCCGTCATTCCCGATCGAGCTCCAGTTCAAGCAATAACTCTGGACGTGGCAAGACTGGCTTGATCGGCACTGCTATCGGCGCCGGTCTCGCAGGTGCCGCCCTTGGAGCGGCTACAAGGAAGAAGCACTCTAGCCGATCCAGGTCGCCTAAGAGGGTACAGGTTATACACCCTCGGAGAGATAGTAGCGACGATGAGCGCCGTAGGAGGAGATCCCATCAACTTCGACGGAAAGCTTCTCGAAGCTCAACATCTGGCGCCTCCGTCATCGAGATTGGCGACGCTCACGAATCCCAGGGTGGTTTCTTCAATGGTTTCTTCGCTGCACCCCCTCCAAAAGAGAAGCGAGTCAACACCACGAGTCTCAAGAAGAAAAAGAAGGGCTTTTTCAATTTCAGCAACAACTCGTCGTCCTCATCCGACTCTGAGATGGCATTCGGCACCGGCTATGTGAAGAGGACGCGCCGACGATCATCAGGACGAACATCAGGACGGTCATCACCTAAGAGACGGAACTCGGATGAGCGATTGAAAGCCTCTCTTATCGGTCTTGGCGCCACTGCCGCTGCTATTACCGCAGCGAAGGCTGGCAAAGGTAAACGCCACAATGAGGTTGTTGCTGTAAAGGAAAACCGACTCGGTCGCAAGACAAGCCAAACCTCACGACCTGGCTCCCGTTACGGAGACGACGAGTGGGAGGATTTGCCGGATGATGGTACTTCAGACTCCTCGAGTGACGGCGGTCTCGTTTACGGTGATTACGCCCTGAAGAAGACCAAGAGCAACGACTCCATCGGATCCAACGATTCAGGGACCAACAAATGGGGCTGGCGTTGGGGTTTTGGCAAGAAGAAGAGGAGGTCGTCCAATAATCTCTACGACAACATCGCCAGTACATCTCTTATTGGACCTACCGCAGCTGGTGCCGCAGGTGCTTTGACGGGCGCAGCTGTTGCAGCTACTCATGGACACCACGACAGTGAGTCTAGTAGCGCGCAAACACTGCAATCGGTTTACCCTGTTGCACCTCTTGACCCCAATGCGTCGTTCGATGCACGCCGCACAAGCTCTATCGTCACCAATCAACCTCCGGTCACCCCAGGCCCTGGTCCTGTCCCCATCCAGCACCCTCAGCCAGTGCAACAAGTCCCTGGATCGATTTATTCAACACAAGCGCCACCACAATCTGGCTACACTGCCCCTGCAGGCCCACCAGTCTTCTCACAAGCACCATACCCACCTCCGTACCCCATGCAATCTCAAGTTCAAAACATCATTGTTCAAAGCCCTCAGCATCCTCAATTCCGTCGAGCGAACTCTTCGCCTATTCAGAGCTCATCGTGGAAGCGGGATGCGGCTATGGCAGGACTTGCAGCGACTGCTGGGGCTGCCGTAGTGTCCGCACTGAAACACCCTGATCGCCCTCCTAGTCGCCCACCATCCGCGAATAGCAATGTCCGCTTCAACCTAACGCAAGAGCAAGTAGACAAAGAGCAGCGTGAGCGACGTAAGGAGCAAGACCGCTTAGACGAAGAAGCCAATCGTCGTCGAGAACAACAAAGAATAGACGATGAGGCGCGACGGGAAGAAGAAGACCGTATTCGTCGAGAGCAACAGCTACGCGATGAGGAGGCGCGACGAGAAGCAATCGCGCGACGGGAAGAAGAAGATCGCGTTCGAAGAGAACAGCAACTGCGAGAGGATGAGGCTCGTAGAATCGAGGAAGACCGTCGGCAGACACTGCTTCGCTTGGAGGAAACAGCACGTCAAGAAGAAGAGCGCCGCCGTGAGGAAGACGAACGGCGTCGCCAAGAGTTGCAACGGCAGCAGGACGAGGCCCGCAAGTTCATGGATATCGAACGCTTGGCTAGGCTTGAGAACGAACGTCGTCGTGAACAACAAGAGGCTCAGGCACGCCAGGCTCGAGAAGCAGAAGATCGGGAGCGTCAGCAACGGATAGCCCAACTGGAGCACCAGCGCCAGCTTGCAAGCGAGGCAGCCGAAGCTGAGCGAAGACGAAGAGAGCGACTTGAAGCCGAGCAAGAAGAAGCTGCTCGAGCTGAGGCTGCTCGACGCGAAGCTGAGCAAGAAGAAATAGAGCGACGTCTCCGAGAACGCGAAGGGGACTATATCGATCGCTATCCGAGCAACCGAGCGCAGAAGCTTGTACAACAACCCTTGGGAGGCTCCATTGCTTTACCTGCCACTAGTGCCCAGCGAAAGGAGCAGGAGCTGCAAGACCGTGAACGTCAAGCATCCAAGTCCGACAAGAAGTCTTCTGTCGCTGGCGCTGTAGCCGCTGGCGCTGCCGCAGCAATCGCGACTGCGGCGATCTCGTCCTACAGGGACAAAGAGAAGGAGAGAGAGCAAGAGAAAGAACGGGAGCGTGAGAAGAAGCGCGAGCGCAAGCGGGAGTCTTCCTCATCGAAGTCGTCGTCTTCGAAGAGCAGCAAGAAGCGGGAGTCAACCAGCGTCAAGACCGTTGAACCTAGCAAAATCGAGCAGGACATGTTCGACGATGAGATCTTCGACCCCAACATCTTCAAGCAGGACAACTCTCGCCAACAAGCTCGCGACGTCTTACAAGACTGGGAGGACAGGTACTCTGCCGAGCCAGTCTCTCAAGCTGACTTCTTCGCGCCGAAAGAGCTTCTGACCAACGACAACCTACCAAAGGTTCATCCCGTAGACCCGAACGAGGGTGCTCCTGACCTTCCTGTGTACCAGTCATATGAAGACTACCCGATCAGCCAACCCAAGATTCCACCGTATCCTCCATCGTATTCGTTCACGGCCACCAGGAATGGTCGGCCTTCTCAACCACAACCGCCGCCTGTACCTTCGCTGAACCTCATTTTGCCTACACCCCCCGGTAGTCGCGCACCCTCTGTGCGTAGTCCATCGCCAGCAGTGGAGCCTATCAGGGAAACCAGGCGCGAGCCAAGGGACGACGAGTCAAATCGAGCAAGATCTAGAGTGAGTTGGGGCGAGAACCAATTCCACCACTTTGATGTCCCGACTCCAGAGTCCTACCGCGAACAATTCGTCTCTGACGGCGACCTCAAGTCGCGTGAATCGAAGCAACCTGCCGACGAGACCACAGTTGAGCGGGAGACGTCTAAGCCTCATCAGACTACGTCTACTTATACACCCTATCGCCCAGAGATGTCAACAGTGCCAGAGAGCAAGGAGACCGCACCTAGTACACAGTATATTCGTGACAAGGATGACTCCACGTGGGACAGTGTCGTGGATGCTGCTTCCAAGAAGAGCAAGACCAAGGAAAAGAAGTCCGCGGCCGCCGCTGCGGCAGCAGCTCTCACCACTGCAGCGGTTCTTTCTAGAGAAGAAAATGATGAACGTGACTTGCGTGACTTTAGACCCACCGCGTCCAGCTTAAGCAACCCGTTTTCTGATGCGAATATGGCGCCTTCCACCATTGCTGCATCAACTACTTCGGCATCAACCATTTCGGCAGCACCGTCGTGGCCTTCCACTATCACTCCGTCGAACATCTCAGCAGCGCCATCGTGGCCTTCCACTATGTCTCCATCAACTATCTCGGCGGCACCGTCTTCCACCATCTCTCCATCGATCATCTCTGCTGCACCATCTACGAGCAGTGTGCAGACAGCATACTGGCAGCCTGAACCAGAGCGCAACGCGTGGAGAACTCCCCAGCAGGATCCAATTGGACCCGGTTTTGTTGAAGGAGAGGTTTCTACACCACCAGCGATCATGCACATGCCTGGTGGTTGGGATGACATGCCCGAGTCTGAAGTACCCGCAGAGGGGCCCTCAGCATACTCGACGAAGACGGACGTAAAGGGTAAGGACAAGTCTAAGGATACTAATGAAAGTGTAGCTATGCAGAATGTCTCTCGACGTGGGGACGCAACACCCACCGTGACTTCCGCACCAGTCAAAGAGAAGGAAGCCGAGCCAGAGGTCAAGACAAGCAAGAAGGACAAGAAGAAGAAGTCCAAGAAGTCATCGAAGCGAGCTAGTGTAGATACATGGGAGATGAGCGAACCCAGCCCACCATCAAGCCCGATTATCGAGCGCGATCCCAGGGACATCGAACCTTCCAGAGACCCCAGAGACATCGAGCCATCGCGGGATCCCAGAGATATCGAGCCTACTCGACGCGCTGAAGCCTCGCGTGCCCCTGAATCATCTCGCTACAACGAGCCATCTCGATCCGCTGAACCACCACGGCTAGGAGAAGCATTCCAGGAATCACCCAGCACTTCTCCCAAGAAAAGCTCTCGTCAGGAGGAGACCAGCGGCAGTAAATCTGCTACTGCCGCAATGGCCGGTGGTTTCGCTGCTCTGATGGGTATGACTATGAACCAGGATCAGAACAGGATGGCCTCAGACCTCGAGCGTGCCAGGAAAAATTTGGAGTCTACAGAGAAGAACGATTCTCGCAACTCTCCTGTGTCTCCGACAAACGGTGCACGCGCACTCGAAGAACACGAGAAGAATGTAACGATTCCAAGCTACGCATTCGAGGGTATCGACGAGTTAGCCGACAAGACACCGAGACCGAAGGTTCAGAAAAGACATAGCAGCGGCAAATGGTCACCAAGCATTAGTTCTCCTCTCAGGACCGAGACGAAGTATGACGACTATATGGGCGCTCGTACTATTCCTGATCCTTCAAGATATCAGACTATGGTCGAGGCTCCAAAGGTTCCCACTACGTCACCTTTCACGACGGCACCTGAGCCACCCACCACTCGTAACGTAAATGACTCTGGCTACTATGCTCCCGACGACACGCCACGAAGGGAAAGCAACGATAAGGAATCTGATGGATTCTTTCCCACAGGCTCCAACGACAAGGAGAGGGACAACTATGCTCGAGACGAACGCGATCAGGACAACGATGACAGATACGACGATGATTTCGACGACAGGTCACGTAGATATGATGACGATGACATCGGTTCGATCGCCTCTCTGAGTTACAAGTACGAGGACCCAGACCGTGAAGAGAGACGCCGCAGACGTCGAGAAGCCAAGTCTGAGACTCGTGAGAAGAGCCATGATCGCGGTTACGATCTTGAGGAGGGCGGTGAACGAAGGCGACGTCACCGGCGCCATGAGACTGAAGATGGTGATGATGACTGGGACACGAAGTCTGCCGTCTCCGACACTCGTTCAGAAGTTCCTGGCGAACGACGACGCAAGCACAAGAGGAGGGAAAGCGAGAAGGACATATCACCCGAGAGCAAGAGAAGGTCGCGCTCGTCAGCAGCTTCCGAATACGGCGACTACGACGATGACCACAAATCTTCACGAAGACGCTCTAGGCGAGATGACGACATGGTTTCTGTCGTATCCTCTATCCCAGACCTAGACGAGGATCGTAGTTCAAGAAGAGAGAAGGAGAAACGCCCAAGTGGCTTGCTAGGCCTGTTCAGCAGCAAGTCGAGGGAGAACCTGGCCGAAGCTTCGAGCAAGTCCTCGAAGTCAAAGGACGACGACGACGAAGAACGCAAACATCGTAGACGGAAGCATCGGTCGGATCGCGGTTCCACTTACGGCGGCTCAGACGATGATGACATGCGCTCCACGATCTCAAGCAGTAGTCGACGCGAGAAGAGGAGCAGTCGCAGTCGCAGTGAGAAAGGAGATGGAGACAGGAGGGATGCTTATGACGATAAGGTACATCGCTCTTCACATGTGCGATAGCGCGGTGGTTCGCAATGTATTTAGAATGAATGTTGATGTTGTGTATATAGGATACTTTACACCCTCGAACCCCGCCCTCGCATGCCGATGAACAACAACCAGAACAACCGTCTTTTTTAGGCGATCGGGCAGTGGCCACGGCCACTCCAAGTCCACTGCCCGTAGGTGAGCCTGTCGATCAGGCCCACGAGGGTAGTGGCATAATCCCTGGAGATCGGCCCGAATTTCCTCTTTCGACATCAGACGATGCCCAACGCCTCACCGCCTCTGAAGACACCGACCGACCCAGAACACCACCCGAGCTGTCGTTCGAGGACAGCCGCGCGTTACTAACCCGTCTTACAGGTCTTCAGCCTTGGCAATTAGAAGCTTTCCCAGATGAGCTTCCTCCCCTGCCGCTGTCTAGGCCAGGTTCGCCAACCCGATCACCAGATGTCTCGCGTCCTACTACTGCGACGTCTCAACGCCGGCTATCCTCTACTGCAGTTCCTATACGCTTTCGCAAGCCTGTTGTCCCCTCTACCACTGATCCAAGCTTAGCAACTAGTCCTGTCTCTATTGCCTCACCAACTCGTTCTCGCCATGGCAAGACCCACTCTACAGAGTTCAGAAACTCTCGCGAGTTTCGACCACTGTATCTGGTGGAGCGCAACCGCAAAACCGATGAGATCGACGAGGTACTTCCAGCGCTCCCACCCAGTAGTGCATCTTCAGTTGTCTCCGGCGCAGACTCAGAGGAAGAGTTCGAGTCCGCTCTAGAATCACCGTACGAGAGCGTTGGGCAATCGTCCAATGATCCATCTTATGATCCTCTAAGTGCCGTATCCGACCTCATTTCGCCTCGCTATGGAACGGAACCTCAACAGCCTGAGGTTGCACACCGTGAGGCTGAAGAGATCGAGGAATCCGGGCAAGCTACACCGAAAGCTTCAGACTATTTTACAGGTGCGCAGGAAACGTCGTCAGCATCCAGTGGTCCAAACTATGAATCACTTACTGCGGCGTTGGAACATGCAAGAGCACAAGAACAGGATGAGTCTACCGATGATGCTTTCATGTCAACCTTGACATCTCCACAGCCAGAGACGCCTCTCGATACAAGTGCTCCGCTTGACGATAGGATGATGCGTGACGTGCCTACACCTCGTGATGCTGCCTCTGCGCCATCAAGTAGCTCGACAAGACTTCAGGATGCTGCTCTTGGTACTGTAGTGGGAGGATTGACAGCGGCTGCGATGCGAACGCGTTCCCCTTCGCCAACTAGGTCTGACCGCGATGATTTCAAAGACAAGGTTTCATCAGTCGCAAAGTCAAAGCAGCCTGAATTTGAGACCGCCGAAAACGTTGTCGAGCCATTGCCGAAGGAAAAGGGTAAGGGTAAAGGTAAGAAGGGCAAGAAGAGTAAGAAGGCTGTCGCAGCTGAGTCGCCAATACCTGCACCCACCGAAGAAATGGTAGAGCCTTCGCCCTCTTTCAGCTTCGCTCCGACGTTCGTCGAGGACGAGGATGATTGGATCAAGAATAGATCCGAGTCTGTCGTCACAGATGATGCTACGCTTGTTGGTGAGCCTGTGGCTACGCCTGCAGATGCCAAGGACTTTCGACAGAAAGTTCTGGACAGTACTGCACCGCCTAAAGACGAGTCTACTGAAGTCAGGCGCGCTACCTTTGATGACGTTCCTCAAGAAGCCGCGAGGTCAATCGAAAAAGTTGAAAAGGCAGAGACAGGGCTTGGAATATCAACCGATTTCGCCCCAGCGACATCAATATCTTCACAGGATGCGCCTGCAGAACCTAGTTCTTCTACGCCCGCCGATGTGTCAACCGCTGGGCCTACCACTGAGCCTATCACTGAGCCTATCACTGAGCCTATCACTGAGCCTATCACCGAGCCTGTTAG
>Ga0265797_10006018_pt1 | contig 17433 bp, 11 predicted proteins | sample P2T30metagenome_FD_192433 | JGI IMG/M metagenome (GOLD analysis project Ga0265797, IMG submission 192433) | Plant litter microbial communities from East Loma Ridge, Irvine, California - P2 T30 | ecosystem: Environmental > Terrestrial > Plant litter > Unclassified | place: USA: California...
GTGATGTATATGTACTTTTACTTATACGCTCTGTGCTGTGTTGCGTGGTGCAAATGCTTACGGAAATGGCTTACGGACTCGGTGGCTTTGCATATGTATACGGTACTAGTCCGTTCCCATCGGATATCCCAGAGAACTACTGCGTATTCGATCGATGTGTCGATACACGGCCTCGCCTGATAAGTACACACATTCGTTACGCATCGGTCGCGAAGCCGTGGATTGTTCGCTATCTATCTACACTAAAAAAAGATTCCAAGTGGCACTAGTAAGGTAGTTCAAACAAGCAAACCATCATCTTGAACAGATAGTTTTCTACCGAAATACCAATCAATTCGGTAACAACTCAAGCACCTATCCATTCAAAGCCGCCAACGAACATCCAACCAAACAGCGAAAATCAAACAGCCTCGTTCCACAACCCTAGGGATTTACCGCAGCTGTCCGGCGACTGTTGAACAACGTCTTGATGACCTACCAGGGTGCATCGACTTCTTTGAATGATTTTCATAGTACAAAAGGTTCCTAGGGTCAGCTAGACAACTTTTTATTGTATCTCAATTATGGATGGTCTACGCCATTGTCGATATTACCTTCCGTCGATCGCTGAGAGCACGTAAGATTGGTGAGATTATGTCTGCTTGGAACGTAGACATATGCGGGAATCAACCTAGGTACATATCAACGTCGGCGGGTTTCTAGGCATCGATCGCTCGCACGACCGTCGTCGCTCATCAACCGAACGATGTCGCCAGTGCGGGATATTAGGTTGGAAAGCGATGGAAGGGCGCGTGATTAATTGTCGAAGAGCACAGCACAGTGATTAGTGTTCTCGGTTCTCTCCTGACGAGGAGATAGCCGAGATCGCTGCGACGGTCGGTGCAAAAGAAAGAACTTTGTTATGTTGTCACGAAGTCGGGTAAGCCACAAGATTTAGCACGAGTTGAAGCAGATGATGACGGCGAACGATCGACTAGACTTGGTGCGAAGCTTGCGATGCCCTTTTTGAGCAATTCCATGATACCTTTGGTCAACACTGTCAACGAGAACCAGGAGATGAGGGACAAGGTCTTGTTGGGTTTGTCGGTTGATGATTGATGGGGCCGAGGATGATGTTGTTCGCATGAATCGGATGGAGACCCCGCTTCGCTAGACTACTGGAAATATTGCTGCAACGCACATGCATGTGATCTTTGAATCCTTCATTATTTGGGATTCGGCTGTGCAGGTGGTGCTATTTCCTAGGTCGTCGATTAAGCCAGGACTATGACATCTGGTTGCAGGAGGTGGCCTGAGAAGTCGCCTTGACAAGCTTCTGTCGTTGGACTTTACTGTCGGCTCCACGTAATTAGTGGATGCTTATATTTTGAAGAAAGACGTCATAAAGTAAGTACTAGGCCTTGTAGGCAGGCTCTTACTCTTGACAAATGTGATGTTAATGCAAGCAGCTCGACTGACCATCGTTCAAACAGCGGTCAATTCGCCAGCCCCAAGCCCGCCACATCCTGCCATGTCTCAAATCCCATGGAATGCCGAAGGCTGGCGCGCAAAGAAAAGGATCGACTATTGGTTTTTGTTCCTGCGTATGAGCAAACCTCTGGATGTCCGGGCGTCAGCACAATAGTCCGAATGCGGTAAACGCGAGCTGCATTCCTGTCGATCGATACCACATAAGCCTTGCTTCCACGCTCGGAAGGGAAGTCAAAAATCCTTCGTCGCTGTAGATCGTCGGCTCCACGTACAGCCCGACGGAGACATGGCTGCTCGTCACTCGTTAGTCTTATGCGTATTATGGTCTCAGATACTTGGACTCTCCAAGACATGGCTTAGTGTTGCCTGCAATGCTACATAAAGAGGAGAGGATCGTTCCGGATCACGATCTCGAATAGTCTCGCACTTGACATGCTCACTTTATTCAAGCATATTCACAATGCAATTGAATGCTCATATCGGATTCTTGCTATGCAGTCTTCTGCAGGCCACAAACGCAGTCACACTTCAAAATGCTGAAGATGGCTTTACTACACTACAGCAATGGTATGACGAATCGACTGGACTTTGGATCCCGTCGACCGGATGGTGGAACAGCGCCAACTGTGAGCTAACTGCAAGAAATAGATAGCCACGATCCACTAACTCTGTCATCAGGCCTGACCGTGATCGCAGACCTCGCTGCAATCGATACCTCGATCCGGCAACGTGGTAGTTCAATCTGGCCGAACACCTACACTCAAGCGCAGAAGTACAATTTGGCGATGCAGAAAGTCGTTAAACAAAACTACCTTGCATTCTCATACTACGCCAACACTGAGACTCCGCCGCCTCAAGGACTTGCGATGCCTCAGGCGCAACGAACGAATGGGTTTTTGAACGGATACTACGATGATGAGGGCTGGTGGGCACTTGCTTGGTAGGAAGACTTTACGTTTACACTGCTCGACTCGATTAATTGACACTCACAGGATCGCGGTATACGATGTGACAGGCGATCGCAAGTACCTCCAAACCGCTCAGTCGATCTTCGACGATATGGACAAAGCATACGGCACGACTCCGTGTGGCGGCTTATGGTGGGACAAAGCACACACTTACGTCAACGCCATTGCCAACGAGCTGTACGTCGATGTTGCGGCGCACTTAGCCACCAGGTCGTCGCAGTATAGGTCTGGCTACTACCTCGATAAGGCAATGACGGCATGGAAGTGGTTCCAGAATAGCGGCTTGATCAACTCTGATTCGAATATCAATGATGGTCTTGACAGCTCTTGCAAGAATAATGGTGGGACTGTTTGGTGAGTGTTGACAATTGAGAGCTGCGCGTGGTTGTCAACAGTGGCTAATGTTCGATCGTAGGAGCTACAACCAGGGTGTCATCCTCGGTGGCCTATCTGAATTATACAAAGCAACGAAAGACACAAGCTATACCACAACAGCCAAAAAGATAGCCGACGCTGGAATCAAGAAACTGACAGACAGCAATGGCATTCTTCACGATCCTTGCGAACCAGACTGTGGCGGTGACGGCTCGCAGTTCAAGGGTGTCTTCGCTCGCAATCTGCAGATGTTACAGCAGACAAGTCCTGAGTCCAGATACGCCGAATTCCTGGATCGTAATGCGGACAGTATCTGGCAAGCCGACAGGAACGACCAGAATGAGTTCGGACTGGATTGGGATGGACCATACGTAGGCCCGGCTAATGCCTCTACTCAGAGCTCGGCTTTGGATGCCATTGTGGGTGCTTTGAGCACTTAGGGGCAACACGTTACGACGTCAGGGATGATAATATGGACAGAAAATTTGGTTCGGGTCGTGAAAGAACGAGTGTGAGAGCTGGTTGGAAAAGCGGTGTGCGACAACAACGCCACAGGACACATTGGAGAGTAAGCATGGACGGGGATGTATAGCCTGCTACAGGTAAATCTTGGATTGATTCCGTTACTACCACTTGTCGTGAAAGAAGATGTGTATTCAAAGTCGATTCCGCTCGTCGCCAACTCCAGGCATGTCCGTAGCTACCAAAAGATGTCAAGTCAACTACTCCAGAGCACAGTCTTGTTAGGGGCCGCTATGGTCACCACATGTACAGTCCAGCTCTCACAAACCCCAGCGCTTCCTGATTGACCTTTTCCACTCATCGAGCGTGATCACCTTTCCATCCACCACCAACTCTCCTTCTTTGAACCGTGTCTCCAAAACCGGTATCTGCAGGTGTTCGTGCGCCCTGCTGCAGGCACGGAATGGAATCTTGTCCTCGAGGAACAAGGCATAGCAGCTCTGACAGAAAAAAGAGCAGCCCATGCGACAAAGAATGGCGTTGTCGAAGTTTTTGAATGAACGCACACAGACACCGTCGCAGCCCCAGCAATCGTTGCTTTCATCGAAGTCTGTGTCATCAGACTCAACTGCCTCCTTCTGATCTTCTGTTTCGTTATTAGCAGCGTTGGGCTCCGTGTCATCAGTGGCCTTGTCCCGGTTCTCGCCCGTCTCCGCCTCTTTCTCAGCTCTCTCGGCATCAGTCGTGTCAATGGCACCTGGACCGTTCTTGTCAGATGCAAGTACGGCTACACCGTTCTTCATCGGCCGGATGGACTGGAAAACAGCAAGGACATTGACGTCGTCGTCAATCGCAACGAAGGCATTTGCCAGGCTGATATATCCTTTCATGTCATTGTTCGGGTCATCGTCGGACAAAATGACAAGAGCATCTTTGACGTGCGGCTTGACAAGCTCATGGGCTTCTGTGATCCCGAACCAGTCAGTGTTTTTTCTTCTTAGAAGTGAACGAGATAGATGCTTACCTTTGGCACGACCTTGCTTGCAATACCATGCCGAAAGATACAATGCGATGTCATTTGGCGGTACCGAGTCCAGGCCAGCGAATGCAGCGCCCCTGCATAATGTCAGCATCAGTACTTATGATGTAGTGAGTGGTCCTTGCTTACCTTCTACTGTGCGACCTTGCAACAATTTTCTCCATCTTCCCAATCCACCGGTTGGCCTGGCTTTCATCTTCGAACGCTCTGGTGATACAGTACATGCCAAGCTTGTTAAGAGCCTGCCATCTCGTGAGCGCAATCTCAGTCTCCAATCTAGTAGTCTGAACGCTCTCCAGTCCCACAGTCTCCCAGATGCGCATCGCTCTGTCTTGATCGCCATGCTTGTAAAGCATATCGGCCAGACACAAGCTGAGACAAGCTGCGGTCACTGGCTGCAGATCTTTCTTCGCCGCCGAGATAGCCGCACGATAGCGATCTTGTAGCCACTCAAGTTGTCCCGTCTCTCTGGCAGCCTTGGAAAGAACCTGGTAGTAGTCATCGCTCTCATGTTTGTATTCCATGAGGGAATGTACAAAATTCGTATGCTTGTCGTCTCGCAACGTCTCGTCCAGATCCCGCGCCATTTGCATGATATGCTGATAGCATTCCGCGTTGGTGGGAACGTCCGGCATGTCCACATGCTTCGCGTCTTATCCACTAGTCTCACCGTCGTCCTCTGCATTCCATTTTGTGATCTCATGGTAGAAGCAGACGCATCTGGCAAAGGACTCGTAGTCCGTCGGCTTGTACTTGACAGCCAGCTGCATGTGCTCGTGTGCCTTGACGTCAAGTGCGAACGTCGCGCTGGTGAACTCATTGTCGATTTGACCGGACAGTCCGAAGTAGCATTCGGCAATATCGCCGTGCGTACGATATCTGCCTTGGAGGTTCCTGAATCTTTCGTCGTGAACGGTATCCGCTTCTATCGCTGGGAGCACTGCCTCGTAGAGTTTGATAGCCGCATCGTATTCTTCCCGACGATGGTGAACCGTTGCGATACCCACCTGAGCCAGCCACATTCCGCTATCGAGCTCCAGCGCTTTCTCGAAATGCTCCTTCGCCTCGTCCCAGAGCTCAAATTCTCGGAAAGTCATTGCAAGTCGACGGTGCCATTCTGCGTTCTCCTCTAAGCCCACCCATTCAGCCAAGCTGATAATGCGCTCACTCGTGAGCTTGGGTACCTCATATACGGTTTCACCACGCTTCCTTGCCTGCCACATGTGTATTATGGATGGAACCACCTTTACTGAGTAATTTGTATCCACTGTTGGAGCAAGCCAGAGTTGCGCTTCGAATCTGATCGCTGGCTCGAAAATGTCGAGAGCATTGTCTTCGTTGATGCCGCTCAGCTGCTTCGAGATTTCGCTATCTAATTCGCCGGAGAGTATGCTTTCTCTCAGCCAGGGCACCATAGGCTTGGCGAAATTGTCGCTGTAGTAGTTGAAACCCCGGTAGTCAGTCCATTGTGAGAACAGGCTTTTGTCGCACATCATGCGGGCGATATTCATACCAATGGCAAGCTTTCCTTCATCTGTTGCACGCTTGAAGTCTGCCTGTTCCAAGTGCTCTGCCCAATTGTTGCCGGCGTAATTTGCGAGACTGACAGCCTCTTTCATTCGGTCTCTCAGATTCCCATCAACGATGATATCTGTGCAGACACGCACCATCTGGATCTGAGCTTCTACCAGGTTAACGCCAACCTCTGGACAATCGTCGCCTGTGGCTCTGACCTTCCCTTGCTTGGGGTCTCGGAAGAAGTCAGAGATGGACGCGTGGGAAAAGCTCACGGTGGTCGTCTTGGGGTTCGAATCGAATTGAGAGGGAAAATCCAGGTCGTCTTCACCATCGCCGTCGTCCGCTCCTGCGACAGCATCTCCTTCTTCTTCTTCACCTTCTTCATCGTACGCTCGCTTTGGTGCAAGCAGCTCTGCAGTAGTGAGACCGTCCTCCCGGCTGAGCGTAAACAGGCTGGCATAATTTTTGCGCAGGTTACCCTCAAGATCAATAAGCCCTTCGCCTTCCTCTGACTTCAATCGGAGCGCAGCATCAATCTCGCCAAGATACAGCGGTCGACAAGCAAGAGATACCCACATCAGCATGTCATTGAGATCGGACGCTTCGTCATCGGAAATGCTAGAAGAGTATCCCTCCAGCACATGTTTGATCATTTCTGTAAGCCCTTTTGGCGCCTGGTGTAGGGCCTTTTGGACGTCAGACTCTCGCAGTCGCTGCGCCTTTCGATTGAGATCTGCTATCATGAGCTTCACCCACATGAACATGCCTCCCGCTTTCTGTGTCAAAGTCTCGATGATGGTGGTTTTGAGCTTCTTGGACGCCTTGTTGAGAGCACGTGACTTTGTGATGCTGGCTTCGACGTAACGAGCGATGTCTGCACCGTTCTTCGAGGGTTCGACGTGGATCGTAGGGGGATCCTTGTCAAGAGCCATTACAAGCTCGTCGATGACCTGCGGTCGTCCCAGCATGACAATGCGAATTCGAGAGTTCTCGCCAGCATCTTGAACATCCTTGAGGAGTTCGAAGAGAATCTCGCGTTCCGCAGGGAACGATTCATCCAGTCCATCTAGGAATAGGTATGCAGTGCCAGTGCCTTCATCCCCGATCCAGTATTTGGCAAACAAAGTCGACCAAGCGGTGCGTATCGAAGCAATCTCGCCAGGGCTGTGCGAGCTCGCCGTCAGATACTTTGCATAGACAGGACTATTTTGTGTGAGCTGGTATGCCATGTCGTACAAGGCCTGCTGTACTGATTGCGTCTTTGCGTCATTGTCTCTGAAGAAGAAGTAAGCCACGCTAGCATCGTCAGGCACCTCGCTAGAAGAGTTCTCAGCCAATTCGTGGATGTAATTGATGATATTGTAGGTCAAGAAACTTTTGCCGCTGCCAGGATTGCCCGATATCCAGAGTAGAGGTTGCTCATCCGGATCAACCCAAGTAGTGAGGGCATCCTCCAATCTGATCCAGTCTCCCGATCCTGTGAAGGTGATGATTAGTAATGCAAATTGGAGCAATTAGGCGATCAGTTGAACTGTGTCGATCGTGCGCTCGCCACATTGACTTACCAGGCACCGACTCGCGCTTGATCTCGTCAAGGCGATCTTGTGGAGCAGCTGACGGCTGTAGAAGCGACCTCAGCCCTTCAACATGCTTCACGTCTTTCTCCTCTCTGGCCTCATCTCGCATCTCCACCAAAATGCTGGATTGCTGCGCTTCTGTCAGTACGGGTGAATAGCAATCATCGCAGTTTGAGGGCTGCAGACCTCCTGGACATGCAACTGCAGGTTTGCCATAGCCGTGCTCTGCTCCTTCACGGCGACGTGGATCGCCTGAACATCTTTACCTGCATTCTTCACCTCCACCAGAGTCTCAGCACCCACCAAATGACCCTCGGTCCTGGTCAGCTTCTCAAGCTTGGCAAGAAGATCTTGCATCTTGGTATCATTGCCAAGCAGGACGTTCTTGCCAAAGCTCATGAATCGGCCCAAGGAGCCTTCCTTGATCTTCTTTGTGGCACGAGCGAAGATTTCCACCACCGTGACCTGGTCTCACGTCAGAGATGAAGCAGCGCGAAGACACTCAAACCTTACAAGCGTCTCAGTCAATTGCTCCGTGAGCTCCTTGGACATAGCAGCTTTGTTGTACACGTTCAGGCGAATGGTGAAGTCCTTCAGATGTTCCATGAGGCCAGCAATCGCGTCCAGGCTGGCAGAGACGCCTCTTGCAGCGTCTATCAAGTACATCGCGGCACCGAAAACAGTTCCGGACGCAGGAAAGACAGCCGATGCTGCTCCTGCAGCCAAATTGCCCACCAGCTCGATGGGTTTCATGGCCGCAGCCAGGGTCCTGAAGAGCATGCCCTTGTTGGCGCGAAAATCCTCATACCGGTTGTTTTCTTGTTCAACACGTTGCATGAGCTCATCGGTCGACCTAGGCTTCGGTAGGTCCTCCAGTCGTTTCCCGGACTTCTTTGCGTAGCGCTTGCTCGCCTCGCGCCACATCTCCTCCATGTCCGATGGCGCCATGTTGGAACTTTGCAGCGTCGAGGTGTGAGGAATAAAATCAGGGAGCAGCAAAGATGGAAAGGAAAGATGTAGATTCCCATGGGGTTCCATGTACTTATCGTTTGAACTAGGCTTCGTTTCCGGGGGCCAGAAGCCAGAATGTTGACCTCACGACCACGATCCAGCCCAGCTGCGGCTGACGTGCAGCGTGGCTGTCCAGTGAGGGACATACCAGACAGCTTCCAATGGTGGCGCCGTAGTCGAGGTACATTACTTTGCAGTATCCGTCCAGCGACCAAGGAGACTGTGGCTTCCCGTGGTCTGATAACATTGCTGGCTGGCTGCCTTAGCGCTGAAGTAACTTTGACTAACTGTATTAGGATGTAGGTGAAGCGATCTTGCATGTTGAACTATGTGAACTGTTTGCCTAGCGACTCCGCTGTTCAATGAACCGGGTCTCTGGGACAATAAGATACATTAGCAAAATGACGAGATATAGTGTATGTCACCATCAAATGCAAAATCCCTAACTACGATCACCAAGTGCGACATCTGAAATGTATGCGGTGGTCTACTGTCACATCATTGGGCCTGTATGGGAGTTTCAGAAGTCGAGTATCTGCCTCCTGCCTTGGCTAATCAAATAAAGGCATCGAGGCGCCTTGCATTTGGTATTATGGCAGAAACGCGTGGCCGCCGTATCGGGAGAACATGTAGTCTACAGGACGCAAAACTTGTAGCAGGTGATCAGACTGAAATACCGTCGACGCGCTTGCTCGAGCTGATAGGTCATATCGGTCCGCATTCATTATACCACAAAAGAGTAACGCTATACAACATCCATTTGGATGTTGATGTACAGTGCAGGCCACCAAAAGAAAAGCAAAAGATATGTTGATGAGAGTGGGATTTGAACCCACGCCCTTTCGGACTAGCGATTGTAGTGAACCAGATGGTAACACCTTAAGCTAGCGCCTTAGACCGCTCGGCCATCTCACCGTTGAATCAAGTTGATTCGATGATGGAGAACGCGGGAATGCGGTATCTGAACGCACGCATCTGGTACGGGTGAGGTTGGCACGAGGAAACGAATATGTCTTTCTGGTCCCTAGGGGTGGAGGTAGTTTGCCGCGGAGAAGCTTAGAAAGTAGACAGTTGGTGAAGTTCGCATTCCATGCCGGCGACATCGTGATGCGCTCGCGGTTTTCTCCAGCCGAGCGGCCAACTTCAACTAGGCATCGTCCATCAAGACGATTTGTTGAAAGTCGTGGATGTAATAAGTACATAGTATACAATATATGTTCATTCCGTTGCGAGCCGCAAGAAAGAAGTGAAGCCATTGGCCCATTCCAAGGCATGTGACCTTTTGTCGTACAGGCAGGTTCCGCTGAAGCCTGCTGCCAGCTGCTTGTTCCTGGTTATTTCGATCCCCGTTGGGTTACATTTGGCCAGCAGCGTCCGGAGTCAATGTTGCGATATGCGTGCTCAAATGCATTTCGCAGCCCTTTGATAATCTTCCGTGCAAGTTGAGCCTCAGGTATCCAGACGTCATGGTTGTCTTCAGTCCAAGTGGCTCCTGCGGCGTATCCAGGTCTGGGCAAGCACTGGACGGCGGAGTGTCCTTGTTTGTTTACAATCCCGCTCTGCGCCCAAGTGAATTCGGTTTGAAGAAGAGCTGCTGTAAGCGCCCTCGCCTGTGCATCGTGCAGCTGCTCAGGTCGAAGCCTCAGACTTGTCCTTGGTAAGCTGCCTCAGCTCGTTCTCCAGTGACTTTATTTCGCCTTGAACACCGTCAGCAAAGCTCCGTCTCCGGTATTTGTGCTCATTCGTGCTCTTGCATACCCTCAGTATTATGTTTCGTCTCCATGCTCTCCAGCTTAAGCCAACCCCAGTAGATGATCTCGTAGGTGAAGATGGCAACAAGGACGGCCTTGAATACTGGACGACTGCGGTACTTGTAGAAGTCGCGCTGGCAACATATTAGACGGGCCTGGAATAGTACATTGTAGCAGGCAGAGTCGACCTACGTGTGGGTTGCTCTTAGGTGCCTCGGGTTTGGGCGCGTCGGGGGGTTGATATGTGGATTGCATGCGCTGCTGGAAGAACGGCGCACGGCGCATGGCCGGCGAGAAGAATCTTGTAGTGCGCAGCATGTTATGTTGAGGTAGTGGTCTCCTTCGTGAGAGGTTGAATGGACGGTGTAGTGAATAGCTGTTGGTAGCTGTCGCGAAGCGTTCATGAAGCACTCGAGTTCGCGCTCGGCGAAGCCCGCCGATCAAACGCCGACGACGACGAGAAGAAGAATGTTGATATACTTGCCACAAATATACATATGTAACCGAATTGACTCAGAGCGGCATATCAAATCTCAAGCGAGCACTACCTTCGTTCTTCAAATCAAACAAAGACGACATACCAGCCATGCGGGTCAACGAACACACCGGTAAAACAAACTCTTCTTGCCTAAATCTTTCCAACAGACAAATACTAACAACACCACCCAGCACTATCCACAAGCAAAGTCCTACTAGTACCCTACTCAGCCCACCATGTACCAACATACCACGCATGGATGCAAGACGCCGACCTCCAAGCCGCCACAGCCTCGGAACCACTGAGCATGACCGAAGAATACGACATGCGACGAAGCTGGCGAACAGACAACGACAAATTGACATTCATCGTCTGCCAATCGCGAGAACCAGAAAGTGCATCACAGACAGTACGAGGTAGCCAAGACGATCGTCCGGAGCGTATGATCGGCGACATCAACCTGTTCTTGTTCGAGCCCGAAGTCGAAGACGACGATGAAGACGACAGTGGCGCGCAAGCACCCAACAGCACCAATCCTTCTAATGCCCTGGTAGGCGAAATCGAACTCATGATCGCACGCAAAGACTTGCACCGCCAGGGCTACGGTCGTGCCGCGTTACTTTCATTCACAGCCTACACCCTGGACACCTGGACGCAAATCGCAGCCGAGTACAGCAGCGCGGGAGATCAAACCGCAAGATCTCTGCAATACCTGCGCGTAAAAATCAATCAATCCAACGAGCGGAGCATCGCTCTATTTCAAAGCATCGGCTTCGTTCAAACACCCGCAGGAGCGAATTACTTCGGCGAGGTGGAGCTCCGGTGGCAACCCAATCGATCAGAATTGGAAACACGCAAAGGGTGGGAAGAAACGCAGCTGCTGGAGTACGTCGAGAAATGAATGAGATTCGCTGCGTGGCACGATGTCGGTACACATGATACAGATACTCGTAGGATACATAAACCAAAAAAAAATGTTACACCGACCCCCATGAAAATATGGACCAGTATCGCTAACCGCAGCACGTGAGCCTCTCAGAACCTGCTGGAGACCGAAGGCCAGTAAACAAATTCGCGGCAGCGATCGACTTAGTCAAAGTCCATGGGCTTGTCCTCCAGCTGGACACCCTTGGACACTGGAGCCTCCTCGACATGCTGCAGATCGACAGGGCTTTGTACAAGTCCATCAGGGGTGTTGCTGTCGCGCCTGGAGATCACACTCTGGCGTTGCAAGCTGCCGGTAGTGCCCTTGCGCTGGAATTGGCTGCGTGCGGCGCCAGAGCGAGTGAGACTATCGCGTTTCGCTGGGACGCTATCGCGCTTCGATGGAACGCTGTCGCGGTTCGAGGGCCCGTCGGAGACCGTGGTGGTTGGCGATGAAGGGTCCGCGTCGGCGTGAGAGATGCCCAGAGGGGTGTAGCTTCGCAGAGACGATCCTGTGTCGCTGCGAGTGCGAGTGGTGTCTTGGTCGTCTGAAGTCGGTTCGGCGGGTGGAGGCTGATGAAGAGATCCGTTCCTCTGGGGCAGCGCGTCACTGATCTGCTCTGACTTGCCCTGACCATTTACATTAGGAGGCGAGGCTGGGTTGGTCATTGGCTGAGTCTGACGAGACGATGGTGGGCTGAGCGGAACCTCGAGACTCAGACGGGAGCCTCCTGAGCCTGGCGACATGATACGCTTTTCTGTTGGACTAGTCACACTGGCAGTCGAGATTGGGAACCTGGTCTCGGGACCTCTGCTGCGATCGCGTCGATGACCATTGCTTTCTGTCAACGAGATACGGTTGCCAGGTCCTGGACTTGGTGCTCTTGAACGGTTGCTGTTGCTGCGTTGCAGGCCACCGGACTGCGCTTGCTGGGCAGCTGCAATTGCACGCTGGCGCTCAATCATGTTCTCTCGTCTACTCGATTCGTCCGTGCTGATAGCGCGATTCGGCCTGGTAGCACCGGAACTGGAGTGCGTGAGGCTAGACTGTCTCTTGAGCTCGCCGAAGATGTCATCCTTGTGTGCAAGCAGGTCGCGGAGTAGTCTGACGTTGTATTTCTCAGTCATGCTAAGGCCTGTCTCCTGCTTGGGTCTGAGAATGCATGGCGCCAACACTCCAGCTAGCTGTGCAACGTATGCTTCATCGGCATTTGTGAGCTCGATCAACCTCGCGAAATGGCTAACAATTGCGTCAAGTGTTGCGATGTTGGCAAGCCTAAGTTGTCCAAGCGTCGATTGAATGACTTGAATACGTGCGCTGTCACTCGCAGTCTGTGCGGTGGAAGCGTAGATGGTCTTGACGATTTCATAGACGTGGCTGCTGACAAGAGAATCCGGAAGCTCGAGGAGATACAACTTGAGCACCGCGGCAATAATGGGTACCTCGTATTTCTCGAGGACGGAAGGTTGTACTGGTTTGCCGGTGTTGAGCAAGCTGCGCAGATGGTGAGTGGCTCCTAGAGGCACATCGACCACCCAAATTCTGCGTCGAGCTTCGTCGCCCTCAAGTTCTGGGTATTGGTTGTCCAAGAAAGTCAGAATAGTCGTCACCAATAATGGCACGCGCTTCCTGTCGCTTCTTGCTCTCGCCTCAATTTCAACTCCAAAGGTCTGTTCGTCCACGGTGTTGTAGTAATTCTCGTAGATGGTGACCCTGGGAATGTAGCTTCCTGTTCGGTAGTTCTCGAGCAAATAGCGAACGTCGTTGAGCGGCTGGACAGTCTCTTGGTAAAGCATCATATTGTCCACCGTGCTTTGCAAGCTCGGGATGACGTTGCTGATCGCACCACTGAAGTCCAAGATGACAGCCTTGATGGCCTTCAGGCGGTCGACCTCACAACGTTCCATGAATTTGAGATGATCGATGATTGCTTCTTCGAGGTTGCAGCGGAGGCCATCAAGTTTGCGGACTGCAGCCTTGTATCTTTCGTCCGCTTCTCTGGCCTCACGTCGGAGTTTGTCAGCCGGGGTCTCGTTGGGATGAGCGTTATTCAGAGGGTTCCATCCACCGAGATAGTCTCCCACAGCACCCATAGTGGGACTTTCGGGGTTTGAGTCCTGGCTGGCAATTGTTGATGTACGGCTGAGAGGTTTCGACTTCTTATCAGGCATGCCAGTTAATTGGAAAACCTTGGGACGCCATTGGTAGTTCATCCTGCTGCTGTTGGCAAATGTGTTGCCCATGTTTCCAACAAGGCGCAGGAATCCGTTGGCGATCAAGTCTTGGCCAATACGCTCCGAATATGAGAGCGATGTCGAGCCCATGTATTTCTGGATGTACTCAACAATCTCCGCGCCAGTAGAAACATTTTGATAGGTGCCTAGAATGGGAACCTTGGTTTCGCCGAGCTTGATGTGATCCAACATGTGCGTGAGGATTTTCTTCACTTGTTCAGGCTGATAAGTGTTGTCGCCAATGTCGATGGGTTCAGGTTCATCCTCAGATTCCTCTTCCTCAACTTTGATGCTCGGCACCGTCTGGGCACCAGGTTTGGGAGATCCGGTGGCTGCCGCAGAGTTGGGGTCCTGGAATGCAAGCTTCTCTTCCTCATCAAGATCTTCGACCCTCCTGCACTTGTTGAAGTATGCGCTGCGGTATTGCCGGACAGTTTCAGCCTGGCGGTCGTGGGCCTTGACGCGGTTGTGGAGATCATCCTGGCTATTCTGTACTCGCGCAGCATGCTGCTCGCACCACCGGCTGAACGGATTCACGACAAGCTCGCGGATGTTCGAGGCGATCTTGCGGTGGTTGCGTGAAGCTTCCGACATCTCGGTCCGCACGCCTTCGTACGCCTGTAGTGGTGGTGATTAGCTCATGGAGTTGGCCATATTATAGTATAGTGAACCCACCTTCTTGACGCTTGCACCATCATCTTTCTGGAAGCCGCCCTGTATGCGGTTGGTGGCGCTTTCGATTTCACCCAGCTTGGAACCGTAGGTGTCTTCTGCTTCGGCGCGCATGCGGGCTACTGCCATCAACTGGGAGTTCTCCTGCACGCCCTGCTGCAGCTTTCCAAACAGCACGCCGAGGCCAGCGGCATAGTCGTTCGACCAGAAGGAGCTCGCAAAAGTCGACATGGTTCCCAATCAATCTTGGCTGCCGTCCCAACGACGGTAGGATTTAGGGGTCGGGGTTGGAAGTCGCGGTAGGGATGTAAGTGAGGGTGGTATTGGTGGTGCACGTGGTCGCGTAAAGTCGTCTATGGGGGCATTTGCTCGTCGCAGGCCGCAGTGGCAGGTTGAAAGGATGGCGGTGGTGCACGGTGGAAGTTGGTGGTATGCGCAAGAGCTCTGGCGTTTCTTAGCCAGCTTGACTCTCGCAACTTCACCCAGCCCCAGCCTTACGCCGGTGTTTCAAACGGCCGCCGACGTCACGCATCCCTGGTCGCGCGCTCGTATTCTAGCCGCCTGCCATCTCGATACCACTACACTCACGTGCTATACTCGACCTCACCTCTTTAATTATCCCAATTTGAGCTTACCACTGCCACTGGTAGGGCCAAGCATCGAGACATGCGATTGTAAGTGAGCCACGAGTCCACAAAGAACACACCCCCTGACAACCCTTCTAGCTCCAGCGGTGCCACGCGGCGCAGTGCCCTGGACAAGCTCGCCTCGCTCTCGGCGCAGACATCAGGACAAGATGCCGATAATGGTGATTTCCATGAGCTGTGCAGACTGGGTGCGAACAAGCCTAGAGAGGCTTCTCGCGGTTCAGCTGGTGCAGTGGCAATTCCCATGAGCACACGAGAGCTGGAAGTGCTCCTTGCTCTGTGCAAAGCAGCCCCGTTGATACAGCTACCCAAGGATGCTGAGAGCCTTCTGAGCCAGCTGGCTCCTTACATGCCTGAAGCTCACCGACAGACTATCAAGTCGACCTCGGTCATGCTGCATCTGCCACCATGGGAAACCCTTGCTCATGAACTCACGTCCGCTGTGCTGACTCTGGCCATCAATCACCCGTCCCTGGCGCAGCGCGCTTTTAGTTGCGTAGACGAGACTATTCAGGCGCTCGGCAAGACTGCCGACGAAGTTGCTTGGCTGCAATCTCAATCAGAAGAGGCAGCGGAGCAGTATCAAGCCGAACATGCACTGCGTTCCATCCAACTTGCTGTTTCTCTTCTTGGCTTCCTGGATGCCGCTGCAAAGAACGTGCGCGCATGGAATTCAAATGAACGCTTTACTGTCATCCAACGTGCTCGCAAGATTCTCTCCGAAAAGTTCATGGTCACTTTGGAGGGCTCTCTATCTGCTGTGCGCAACGCTCGCACTGGTCACCGATCTCTGAAGGAGTGGAAACGCTGGATCCGTCACTATGCCACCCAAGGTAGACCACTCGGAGCTATGCTTCTGCAGCGTGCTTTCTCTGCACTGGTAGAAGAGAGTGTTTTGGTCCTAGTATCGCCTGATGATCGCCTTACACACACGAATGTACTCGACACACTGCTTCACCGAGACTCTCTGGTGCCTCGCTTAAACTTCACTTCCAGTGACACCATGCTTGAAGATCTCGCCGGCCTGATCGTTGATGAGATGGATCTCCTCGATGCAGATGCTGACTATCTCCAAGTCAGCTCGGCGTGGCAACAACGCTTGGCTTTGGAAGTCAGAGCCAGCAATCTCCGGAGTTTCCTCTGCTGCACTCTGATCGATGAGGACATTGCCGATGATGATATCCTTATTGCATGGTTGGATGCTATCACAGCAGACCCCGTACAGATGGGCGATGATCAACTAGCACAGACCGTGCTCAAATCGCTAGCAGTCCTTGCTAGAACATCATCTGCGACTGCTACAAGCCTCAGCCGATCTTTGCCGCGCCTCATTGTTCAAGGCAAGATGACTTCGCAAACTTCTGTGGTTGCAGGACAATGCCTTGCTGCTGTGCTGAAGCTTCTGTCCCAAGACATGGTCATCAGTACACTCTACTCTCTAGGTAATGTGCTTAGTGCAGGCACTTCTGAGAAGCCTCATGGATTCTCCCCATTCCTCGATGGTACATCGAACGGCACTCTGGTCAACAGCTCCTACTCCACTCAGCAGACCCTTGGCAGTACGTTGTCACTGAATCTCAGCGACGAAGAAGAGTCCACCGTTGTCTACGGGGCCATAATCCATGCTATCGTGGCTGTCGCTGACGTTAGATCCGACGAGAAACTCACCGCACTTGTGATATCAATGTTGGTACAGAAGATTGGTCGTGTGAACTCGGCTGTCGATGCCAAGATCATCATCGAGACTGCTGCGCTTGGCTCAACTGGAAGCCTGAATGAGTTGAAGATGTTGTTGAGGCTGTATCCTCGTGTGGCGGCTCAGGCTAACGCTACTGAGAACACATTGATGATCAATGCAGTCACTGAGGCTCGTGTACGCATTGCCTCCGCAATTCGCAAAGACTCGCCTCACTATGAGGCATTCTTGTCCCAACTTCTCGGACTCATCGTTGGTAGTGGCGACACCTCTGTAGATGGCAAGGTCGATGCTGCGCTGGAAGCCCGAACCATTGCTCAACTTTTCCGGCCACTGGCAGTGCTGGTGTCTAAGGATTTACACTATGAGCCCCACTTCGAGAGTGAAGATGAATTGCGTCAGGCTGGTCGCGACGCCTGGTTCAACATCGTCGCTCACGGATTCACCATCAATTCCGCAAGCACCAAAGAGTACGCAAGTGACCTGCAAATTCTGGCACAATACAGCTTGCCTCTGGTAGACGAGCAACGTGTGGACATGCCCGAAAGTGGCATCGATCTTAACACGGTCCTGCGCCGAGGTTCCAACCAGCAGACAGTTGTTGATCAGA
>Ga0265797_10006019_pt1 | contig 17431 bp, 7 predicted proteins | sample P2T30metagenome_FD_192433 | JGI IMG/M metagenome (GOLD analysis project Ga0265797, IMG submission 192433) | Plant litter microbial communities from East Loma Ridge, Irvine, California - P2 T30 | ecosystem: Environmental > Terrestrial > Plant litter > Unclassified | place: USA: California...
ATATGATTAATAAGATCTCGGGCATTAGATCCGCAAGTCCGCTCATCGCTCGCAAGCTGAAAGACATGCTAGGCATCAAAGCTGCAAGGCCGCCAATGTGCTGTTTGAGTGGTTGAATACAAGGTTGCTAAAAAGGGCGTAAGTGCGGGGAGATTCTTGCATAAGCGATCGCCTATTGCCATGCAAGGGACGCATTACCAATACAAACTTGACGCATTTCCTGTCGGTATTCTGTACATCTGTATTCGCAGTTTTCTCATCCCCCAGCATAGGCATCGACTAGAATTTGTAAGGAGACAACCCCCAGCATCACTTCTCAAAGATAATGTCAAGATTTCGGATGACCCGGGCGCAGACATCGCATTCTGAATGTGTCATTAATCTATCAAAGATACTACGTTGTCTGGTGTCGTTAATCCATTGCCGACCGGCTAGCAGTTGCTGCACGGAACCACCACAGCACCGACAAGCGCTTCCATGGCCGAACTCTGCGTACTCGCATTTGCCGGTTGGATAAAAGGCCCTGCCCAATCCACACTAAAGATGTTCAACCCATTGTCCAAAGCAATCCTGTCATTTTCCCAGATGGAATTTGCGTTTGCATTAATCGCCTTCCTGAAATCGTCTTTTCCCGCTCCTTGCAAATCCACAAGATTGCGCATCAACACACCCTTGAATTGGGTCCCATCGGCGCCGCAGTTTGGTTCGCACTCATCGTGTATGACGCCGTTATTGTCCGAAAGCTCGGCGAGAGCTGCATTTGCAATGTGGGATGCGAGAGCAATGTACTGATTCTTCGGCGATGGTGATGCCTTCTGTAGTTCCACCAGACCACCCAGAATGACGCCTTGGTTGTACGACCATGTTGTCTGTCCGTTGTTCTTGCAATCTCTTGTAAGGCCATCGTTGATGGTGCCCTTCGCGTTGAGCATTCCACTCTGCAGGAACCAGTCTAGACTCCTCTCCGCCCACTCCCGGTATACTGCTTGCTTTTTGAACTCGACGCGATTTGCCAGGTGTGCGGCGGTGCTGAAGAAGAGCTCATTCGCAATGGCGTTGACATAATTTCGCTCATGGCTCCAATATATACCACCGCCAAAACAGTACGTACCCCACGTACGCGCAACAGCGAGGAATATGTCTTCGGCGAGTATGAGATAGGGACTATTGAAGGTGACATCATAGGCATTGATCCAGGCGAGTGCCCACCAAAGGTCATCATCGTAGAAGCCGTCGAGCCAGTCGCTTGCTTTGGGCGCTGAAATATTGACAGCCGCAGGAGTAATCGATACAGTGTGCCAGTTTGTCGGATACACAGTATGTGGTTCGCCAGTGGCAGGGTCCAGGTATTTCTTGTATTCACTTCCCCAAGGCCCCCAAACCGTGCTACTAGCTTTTCCACCTGATTGTCGATCCTCAACTCCTGGATTCGGGTTCTTTGCTGGCGCCTTCAACAACGTAGTTGCAAACACATTGCGAGCCAGAGTTTGAAGCGTACCGTTTTCGGGGTGCGCGTCCGCAAAGTCGCCAATCACGGTCAAGATGTTTGCGCCGTTCCACCACCCAGTGGTCTCCCAGAGACCAGTACTAGGATTGTACCATGATTGCAAAGCATCGAGTGCAAGTGCCGCGCGTTGTGTTGGATCGGTAACGTTCAAGTAGCTTTGTGCAAACGTGTTAGGGATCAGCGCCAATGCAAGGAAAGATGACCGTAACAATGAATTAGATAGCATGGCGGGATGAATATGAAATTACGATGGGTGGCAGCGGGGATTGGTAGTGGTAGAAGCAGGCGAGTCTAAGGTGCGCTACCTTATTGAGGTAGATATGGTGGCCATTCTTAGAACAAAAGGAATCAGGTGCGACCCCCAAACGTTTCTTTACGCAGGTGCGACAGATGCGTGGTGACGGAAATACAGAGTCGTACTTGCCACGACCCGTGCATCGCACGATAATAAATCAATGCAATGTGAAGTCACAGATACCGACGATAATGGAAAGCGAACATGAAATACTGGGTTGCCTCACCTGGAATGAGTTTGTAGAGGCAGTTGGCCATCAGAGTGATGGTACCCTAGTCTTCTTGGTTCGCCTTCCCACAGTGCCGGAGGGTGGTAGAGAGGATGCAAACGGCTTCGTTGTTCTGGAGGATGCGCAAATGTGTTTGGTGTCACTAGGGCTATCGCGAAAAGCCATGTGCACATTGCTGCTGTGCTTCCAAACATGTCGGACAAAGGTGTCAGGCAAGCGCCTCAACAGTCCATACTTATTGTGACTCGCACGTGCGCAAGAGGTCGAAGTAGGTGCCAGACAAGCACCCTCGCAGATCTTGGTAGGTTGCACCGAGTCACATGGCCCAATCGCGTGCCGTACTCTATGAGTCCGTGCCCACCCGTTCGCTGTGTTTCATCATGGGTCTAGTGGCAAGCTTCGGCGCCATGGACTAGTCAGGCATGAGCATAATCCTTGGCAAGCCACCATTCGCAGTGTTTGAGATGGCTATATTACTTCAGTAAAGGTGGTGTGTGTGTGACCCGGATAGTATTCTCGGAGAAGACACCGATAATTTGAAGATACGTGGAGTGCGGAGACAGTAGCAAACCAACGTTCCGTGCCACCGCATGTGCTTTCGTCTGAGTGGCACGGCATACCTCCACGAGAGCAAAAAGCACCGGATTACACAACACGAAACATCAGCTCCCACTCGTTGTCGTCTTGGAAGTTGCTTATGAGTCGGAGCTTTTGTGTCGATCAAGCAATCAGAATCTCATTGCCAAAGTCTTTGACCTCTTCGACCCAACAGTTGGGTGCGCCAACACCAGCCTCGTCTTTGAGTCTCCAGATTTCCTCCAGTACGCGCTTGGAGGTATGAAGATAGCCCCAGAACATCTGTCCATAGAGCTCGTCAAGCGTGTTCATGATCCATTCGCGTTGAACTGGATTCTCGGACTCGGCACCAGCAAGAAATAAAGGCCAGCAGATTGATTTAAAGAGGGCATCGCCAGGCTTCAAGTGCTTTATGTTTTCAACAACTTCATCAGCAAGACCTGTGAGGCTGACTAGTGCAGTGCCGCTTGATGGATCGAGAAGAGGGTTTGTCGAGGGTAGCACGCGTGCGAGGTAGATGCAGACTGCCGAACGGTGTGCGGAGGCTATGCGGAAGCGTTGATTGACATCATCAAATGGTGCTGCACGCTGGAATTCGCGTGACCATGAACCGGGTTGAAAGTCCAGTGCGCGTTGGAGCAGCACAGCCACTTGCTCGTCAATGTTGATGGGTGTGGCCGAAGGTGATCCTTGTGTATCTGGCAGTGCAAACGATTCGAGCATGATGCGTAGTAGTGGGCCAGGGCACGAGAGGTAATTGTTTGTCTCTGCGTAACGGAGTATGGGCTCAAGTTCGATTGTGTCCGGGATCAACGCAGGCAGTGTGGTGAAGCTGAACGTCGATCCGAGGATATAAAACACCAGAAGATCAGAAAGTATAGTCTGGCGAAGTCTGCTCATGGGTTGTTGCAAGTACGGCGGTTGGCCTAGCAGCTTGATGAGATTTACCGCACCATCCATGTGGACCTTCCACTTGTCCCGTCCAGATTCAACCAGGGCATAGTTGACAAACAGTAGGATTGTCATGAGTATCAGGTCAATGTTTGAGCTGTTCACCGAGGCCACGCTCTTTGCAAGGAGTGAGAGCGCTTGCTGCTTGGCCACTAGTGCATCTCGGTAGGAGGTAGCCGGCGGCCCCCCAAAACGGCTCACAGCCTGATGAAATGCCGTCACACTCGGGCTCTGTTCTCCCTGGTAGGGTGACTGGCCCATGGGGTTGCGCGTAATGTTGAAGACGTGAAACGCCGAGTTTGCAACAATAATCTGCAGGAGCAGCGGATACGTAGATGTTGCAGGTATGAGCTCGCGAATGGGGTTTTGTCCCGGTACATCATACACGACCATGACTTCGCATAGCTGGGTTGCAAAGTGGTACAGATAATATCGCGAGTTGCGATCGAGATCGTTTACCAGTGGGTCTGTCAACGGCCGTTGCACGCCAGAAGTCATGGTTGTGTTGTGATGCTGGTCTTGCACGGGCATCCGAGCCATGGCAAACGGAAAGTTTGCGCCTACAACCTCAAAGTCGGCATCCAGTTGATGTTGCGAGCGGCCGTCGTTCTCCCATACCAAGGCCGGCACATGATGGGCCTTGGCTCCCCGGTCCGAGGATCCTACACCGTCGTCACGGCCCTGCTCCATCTTTTCCTCGTACCCTTTCCCCATCATTTTCCCGCGGCTCGCAACCCCACGATTCCACACGAACAGCTTCCCATAGCCCAGGCACTCGGTTTCCGCGGACAGACATTTCTGACAGCTTGGCAGCGACCGGTCGCATCTCCAGCGTCGCTTCCGGCAGTTGTGACAGGCTTTGGTGGGGAGATTGAAAGGCGTTACGCTCATTGGATGGAAGCCATGCAAGACTTGCTGGTGGTTGACTGTATACAGGTGCCTTGAGATGGCGGGGTGGAGATCTTCTACTCGTGGTTGCGGTTGTGGAGCGATGGCCATGAAGCTATGACTAACGATTCCGAGATGGAGGCGTGCGCACCATTTCGTCACAGGGAATCCGGCAAGCGGCAAATCCTACGACCCTCGCTGCTGACAAAGCCAAACCCTGCTTGATACCCTCTAGCTCCAAGCAGCAGCCAAGACGCAACCCTCGCAGCAACGGTCCACATCGTGACGGTTCCATGTCTGAACGTCATAAGTCACCGGAAAACGAAAGACCTCGCCGCCATGTTCAAATGTGCTCAACACCCGCAAAAATGTCGTATATTACAAACAGCAATGTTAGCAGCGGACTCTCCAAAGTCCGGATACAAGGTCATACAAAGAGAAGGATAGGGACGAGTAACTCCGCCGGTATCTTGGATACAATCCTACACTGCATAATTCAAATTGCCTAGGAATTGCGGTGTTTGTCTCCTTACATGCTGTTGCAATGACCTCCTCATTACAACCCGGAGGTCAACCCACGATGGACGGCAGTGTTGACCTAGAGTCGAAGATGCAAACCTCACCAGACCCCAGAAGCAACACCCCCCATCACATCTCCTATACCGCCTCCGACATCGAACGCCTTGGCCGCGAACGTCCCCCCTCCTTCCGCTCCTCCCTCCACGAACTAGGTTTCTGCTTCGCGCTCCTAGGCTCCATGTTTGTAGCCGAATACATGATCAGTGGTTTCAACATTCTCCTCCCATCCCTCAGCATTTCTCTCTCTGTCCCATCCAACGCGCAAACATGGCCTTCCTCCGTCTTCTCCCTCGTCACAGGCGCCTTCCTGCTTCCGTTCGGCCGGCTCGCCGATATGTTTGGGGGGTACCTTGTCTTTAACCTGGGTCTAGCCTGGTTCGTCATCTGGTCCATCATCGCTGGTTTCTCGCAGAATTACATCATGTTGATTGTGTGTCGGGCGCTGCAAGGGTTTGGTCCTGCGGCATTCTTGCCGTCAGGAATTATGCTGCTGGGCTCCATTTATCGGCCTGGTCCGAGGAAGAATCTGGTGTTTAGCTTGTATGGCGCTTTTGCGCCTGTGGGATTCTTCACGGGTATTTTCTTTGCGGGGATTGCCGCGCAGTTCATTACCTGGCGCTGGTTCTTCTGGATCGGGTCTATCATCCTCGGTATCGTGGCTTTGGCGTCATACTTTTGTATCCCGAAGCCGCAAAAGCAGGGTCAAGATGAGAAGAAAGAGTGTAGCGTCATCAGCATGGATTGGTGGGGTACGATGACCGTTGTCCCAGGTTTAGTCCTCGTCGTCTTCGCGCTTACAGACGGAAGCCACGCGCCAGATGGATGGGCAACACCATACATACCCGTTACTTTTGTCCTCGGCATCCTCCTCCTCGCAGCATTCATCTACATCGAAGGTTGGGTCGCGCTACAACCGCTCCTCCCCAGCTCCATGTTCAGTGTCAAAGGCATGAAACCGCTAGCCCTGGCTCTCTTCTTCCAATACGGCACCTTTGGCATCTTCATCTTCTACGCGAGTTTCTACATTGAAGACGTCGTTGGCGCAAGCCCGCTTCTCACAGCCGCTTGGTTCACGCCCATGTGCGTCGGTGGCTTGGTCTTGTCTACTGTCGGCGGATTAGTCTTGCATCTTCTACCGGGGCGTGTGCTCTTGCTTATCAGCGGTACAGCGTTCGTTCTCTCCGCGCTCCTCTTCGCCATTTTACCCCTGCAGTTCAACTATTGGGCCTACATCTTCCCCGCCATGATATGTGCCACCCTTGGCATCGACATCACGTACAACGTCAGCAACATCTTCATCACCACATCCCTGCCAAAAGCCCAACAAGGTCTTGCAGGCTCCTTCATGAACTCTTTGCTCTTCCTCGGCATAGCTGTGTGGCTGTCATTTGCCGACTTGGCAGTCAGCGAGACGGAGGATAGGGGCAAGAAAAAGAGCTTCCAAGTTGCGTTTTGGATGGCTACGGCGCTTGCTGGGGCGGGTCTAGTAATCATGTTTCTGGGGGTTCAGATTGGCAAGGCAGAGAGCGAGCTGACTGTTGAGGAGAAGGAGGAGTTGGAGAGAGAGTTGGTTAGACAGCAGACGGAGGAGTAATGTCGTTTTGGTTGGTTTTGCCGGTAAATAACAGTCTCGGCTCCATATAGCCTGCTCATATAAGCAGAATAGATGATTAGTACGAAATTAAACTGAAAACAAGTACTCTTGTACCATTTCATCTCCTCTTACAGACGTTGCCATAGTGAACTTACGAAAGAAAAAATTCACTCGGCGAATTAATTCTCAGCCTCATACTGTTTCCTACGAATCTCCCTCATGCACACATGTCAAGCCCCCTCTATCCGGCATCATCCAGTAGCCCTCTTCCTGTGCTCTTCAAATAATCCCTTGGTATCCGCCACACAGTAATAATGAAAGCCAGATTTACTCTCCATATGCCGATCATATCCAAATACGCGTATGAAAACCTAGCTTATAGCAAATCAAAAACATGAACGACTCCAGAGAAGGTGACAATATAAGATTTACTTTTCAACTTTTTGATATTTTCTCAGTAAAGACCCCCCCAAAAAAAGAGATTTGACATAGTTATCCAGATCATTTGAACAATCATCCCCAAGACCCCTCGTCCCCCGCCGAAAAAAAACGCCCCAACTTTTTTCTAACCCATGTGATCCACTCCAACAAAACCCTACTCGCCCTGAAACCCACGTCTACGCTTGTCCCTCTCTCTAGCACCCTTTGCGTCCTCAGCATCAGCGCACACCGCCGAACCAACCGCGCCATTCCTACCAAGCCGACACCACATCCCCGGCAAGCCCGAACAACCACGCACATAGCCATCCTCGACATCACCTCTAACCTCGACGCCCCGCACGTCCCCTACCAGCATGCCCTTTTCCTGCGGGAACAAGCCGGTAGGCATACCCTGTTTAGGGCGACCGTAGACAAAGGGCTCGGTGTTGAGCAGCACTGCCCGCGCCTTCTGCACTTTTTTCTGGCAGTCGAAGCGCTCTTCCCAGCTAAGCAGGGTGAGGTCGCGGAAGGCGTGGCGGAAAGCTGTGAAGGCTACAGGGAAGGTGCTGGTGGGTGGGCAGAGACTTGTTTTGTAAGGGGCGGAGTGAGTGGGGAGTGGGGGTGTTATTAGGGATATGAGGCGGGAGGCTTCTGGGTAGGGGTGCTGGGTATGGTTTGGTGTTTGCTGGTGGTTGTCTGCTGCTTGGACTGGAGGTGGGAGTGACGACTTGGTGGCGGCGGCAGGTTTGTACTGTGCAATTGTCCAGTATGTATGCGGTTTTGCATGGCTTTCCAAGAGTCCAATGTGGTATTGTGCGAAGCTTGCGCTTGTGAAGTCGCTGCGTACGAGGACGATTTTGTAGTCGAAGCCCGTTTGGTCTTGGTAGTAGTGATATGAGTCTTTCCAGTGGGTTAGCTTAGCCGGTGCTTCGACAATGGGAGATGAGTCAGTGGGAGAGGATGACTGGGATTTGGGCTTCTTGAGAGAGGTAGAGCTAGGGGTGGATGGGCTTGGAAATGACGTAACCGGAGTGCGTGAGTGGTCCTCAGTCTCGTTCACTCCGTCATCTCCAGAAGCTTCTTTACCGTCTGCCACTGCGACCTCCCTCTCAGCCCTCCTGCGCAAAAGGTCTTCTTTTGCAGAGACGAAAGGAGTGGGCGGGACAACGGTGCTTGTGGACGCAAAGAAGAAACTCTTGCTCTTTCTGGGATTGGGCCCCACACTAGTGGACTTGGACGTACCTGATCCAGTCAATTCTTTGATCCTCGCACAGCCGTCTCTGAACTTCTTACCATCGGCAATCTTGCCCAACCTCTTGAGTTCCTTTCTCGTCCTTTTGTCTTTTGTGAGCACTTGCCACTTGTATTTCCTGGTGCTTAGTTTCCGGCGTGCTTGAAGCGAGTCGTCAAACCAGTCGTAGCTGACAACGTCGATGCCGAGATCAATGGCTTGTCGGACAGCGTCGTTGCATGCTTTGTAGGTTTCCTTGCTTGCAACGAGATGGGTGACGTTTTTCTTGATGCCTGCTGAGAACTTGCCACCGTTTTTCTCGATCCATGATCGGATTTGTTTGGTGTCGTGGGGATGAGTGCCAGTTACGGCAATGGTCAGCTTGTCTAGGACCCCCATAATTGAAGTGCTGCAGCAGAATTTGAGTAAAATATGCTGTTCAGAGGAATCAGACTTAAGTCTACTCAAGTGCGGACGGTTGCAAAAGGATTGGTCAAGTTGTTAGGGTGGAAGAAGGGAACAGGACTGTTAAATAGCCCGACCAAACGGTTGGGCTTCAATTTTACCCCCGGCGTTATCTTACCTCTATATGGCAGAAATCATTACAGGTGATATAGCATGTGTGGACACCAAGCCGCCGTCATGGCAAGGTGAGAGACAACTGGCGAAGGTTGGTCTGCACCGCTACTTTAGCAGGCACGCGATTAAGTTGTATACATAGATTTAACGAGAAGCAGCATGGTTGATGAAAGGAGTGAATGAAATTGTACAAGGTATTTCCACTGGCAGTTTACTATGAAAGCCCTTCAGCTGGAGCATTCGCATTTTGAAGACTCCTCTTGGTAGAACAAGACCGCTACTGACCCTTCGCTGCCTTGACAAAAGCGCGTATCTTATCAATGCTCTGCTGGCCATCCTCTTCTACACCGCTGCTGACATCCACAGCTATTATTCGGTCTCGGCATTCATTAAGCCCGGTGAGCGTAGCCTGCACGTTGTCCGGGTTCAAGCCTCCGGCCAATATGGCTTGTACACCATTGTCTTTTGCAAATACTGCTTTGACATCTGACAGGTCTAGTTGTTGACCAGAGCCTCCTGATCCAGCATCTAGGAGGGGCAAGGCGTGATAACCCCGTGCACCGATGCCATGATCATGTGGGTTGAACGCTTTGAGAACGGGAACTGGCACAAGCTTTGCCCACTCCAATGGCTCCTGGCCATGGAATTGTACAATGTCCAAATTCAGCAACCGCTGCTGCTCAAGTACATACTCTAGTGACTGGTTCCTGAACACTCCAACAAGGAGGGCGCGGCTATCGCTTGATACGAGTCGTGATGCACCGTGCTCAAAGAAGTCGGATGCGATCTTGGAGTCAGCCAGGAGCCCTGACTTTGAGACATTTGGCTTCCTGGTCTTGTGCACAGTTTCGGAAATTGCGAGTGCCGTCTCCGCTGTTACAGTGCGTTTAGTACCAGGCGCCAGGATCATGCCAATTAGATCAGCACCAACGTCGATTGCAGCCTTTGCAGCTTCCGCACTACGTGTCCCGCATATCTTCACCATTGGTGTAGATGTTTTTTGGGATGCCTTTGCAGATGAGCCACCTAGAAGCTCTGCGATGAACTGCGCGGTATCAGACGCGCGCATTAGCGCTTCTCCAACCAAGACGGCACCCACGCCGCTTTTAATGTATGGTTCGACGTCTTTGGGTCCGGCAATACCACTCAACGCGCACAAAATGGTTTCTTTGGGAACCATGTTGATAAGGCGGTTCGTCGTTTCCATGTCGACTTCGAAATTGACGAGGTTCCGGTTGTTCACACCAATGACCTGAGCACCCAGCTTCACAGCAATTTCAGTCTCATCCGCGTTTTGTACTTCCACCAGAGGTTCCATTCCAAGCGACCGGGAGTAGTCGTAGAGCTTCTTCAAAACAGGCTCCTCCAGCATTTTGACAATAAGCAACACTGTATCGGCACCGGCAAGACGGGCTTCCAGTATCTGATATTCGTCGAAAATGAACTCCTTGCGCAAGACAGCAGGCCGGTTTGGCATTCCTTCAAGGCTTCTTCGGACAGCTCTTAGATCGTCGATGTTTCCCTTGAACCACTCAGGCTCTGTTAGTACGGAGATTGTGCTCGCTCCAGCTTTTGCGTATAGCCTTGCTTGAGCGGGAGCGCAAGCAGATAGGGAGATGATGCCCTTGGAGGGCGAAGCGCGCTTGATCTCCGCCATGAGTGAAAGCCGGAAGGGAGATTGGCGAAGGCGTTCCGGGAAGTTGAGTTGCGGAGGGGCCAGGTTCAGGTCGTATGCGGCCTGCAGATCGCTAGGCCTTTGAGAAGGAATCTGCTTTTGCTCGGCGACAGCTGCCCTGCGATGCGCGTAAATCTTCTCCAGTATAGACGTCTGCTTATCCTTTACGGCATTAGTAGCCGTCCCCGCCACTTGGGCCTGGGCCTGGGCCTCTTTCTGCAACCGCTCGTTTTCAGCCCAGGTGCCTCCCTGCATTTTGAGAAAGTTTCGGATCATGGTGCGCCCATCCTCAGTCAAGATGCTCTCCGGGTGAAACTGCACACCTTCGATGACATATTCCTTGTGGCGCACACCCATTATAACCTCCTTGACTCCGGTATCCTCGTTTGCGGGTATGGTAGCAGACACCTCGAGGCATTCGGGAAGCGATCCGTGGGTGCCAGCAAGTGAATGGTACCTGGTGACGGGTACGTCCTGAGGAATGCCGGCGAATACGCCCTTGCCGTCGTGTTTGAGGGGAGACGTCTTTCCGTGCAGGATCTGACCGGTGACATCTACGGTGCCACCATAGACATAGAAGACGCATTGCCTATATGAACTTAGCACAGGATATTGGAAGCAATGCGTGAAGCACTCACTCTCCCATGCATACACCAAATATGGGAATCTTTCCGCTAAAGTGCTTGATGGCCTCATTGCTAATACCCGCATCTCTTTCTGGATGTCCTGGGCCTGGACTGACTACCAATTGGGTGGGGTTCTTGGCAATCAGCTCATCCAGGGTGATCTTATCGTTGCGGTATACTGTTACGGTGGCGCCTTCGAAGACAAGGTACTGGTATACATTCCAGGTGAAAGAATCGTAGTTGTCAATGAGCACGACGTTGGAAGCGGTTGGTATCGGCGGAGAGGGGTTGGGATCGCGGGGAGAGTGGTCGGTCAGGCCAAGGGAAGGCATGGTGGGAAGCGAGTGGTCTGGGTCGGTCAATGGCTTCCTTGGTGTCCCGTCAGTTTTATATGGGGGGGGCTTTTTTTCTCGTGGCAGCTGATAGGAGGGGCTCGTCGGTCCGTTACCGGCAGTTGAGTTGTTGTGAATAGATTGCTGACATGCAGAGAGCACGGTTGTAGTGGGATAACAGCAAATGTGTACAAAGGTAGCGGGGTGACTCAAAGATGCGATGCGCTATACATCGAGGTTGCGGAGTTAACACGGAGGTGCAATGGCCTTGCCACCAACAACCTGTCTCTGTACTGACATATCGGATAGCTGTTAGTGTATGATGCGCCTTGTCGAGAGCCTATATTCTGCAACAATAAAAAAAACCCTGGGAGTCAAAAATGTTACAGCAAGTACATGCATGTGACAGTGGCCATGGACAAGTCGTGTTGCAAGGTGCAGGCTGCCGCCCGCTAAACAAAGATGCCCTGTGATGATCCCTGCACGTCCCTAGCTTGACTTTCGCGTGAGCTTTCGCGACTTTCGTACATGGACTCAAACAATCGGCTTCTCTCCACCCCACGCCGATACCAAACCTTCATGGCCTCTGGCTAGCTGACCTTCACCTCGCGCACTGTAGCGCAGACATGGCCCCCAATCAATTGCCCGAATTTGACCTGGGCAAGTGCCTTAAAGGCGAGCAGCAGCTGGTGTATGTGTTTACCTTTGATTGATGCAGCCAGACAACTGACACCATCAGAACATGGGATATCGCCTATAGCGCCCTCTGCGACCCCGAAACCGCGTCCAAGAGCGAGGCTTTACGCGCCTTTCTCACCGCTAGCGAGAACACCGACATCCTTAGCCGACCGTGGAAGCCGTTTGCAGACCCATCGTCGCAGGAAAAGAACAGATTCGAATCAAAGACGGCGCCCATCAGCGTCACGCCCGCCAAGAGCCAACACTACGATGTGGAAGAGATAAAAGAAGACAGTTTGTGGCTGTCGAAAGAGGCGCAAATCTCCGAGTATGCAGCGCTGCAACTGGTTGTGCAAGAGTGGCAGGCTAGGCCAGCTGCACAGCTCCTGAGCGGCCTGACTGAAGAGGAGGCGCTCAGCGTGCAGGAAGCGGCAGGCGTTGCGAACCTGGGAGCCTCGACTTTCGTCCCAAACTCGTCCATTCTCGCTACACCGCTCGCCTCAAAGACAGCGCATCTCGATTCAAAGCACCAGCGTCGTCTCCATATCCTCGACCTGTACCACTCTACATGCGCTTCCATCATACGTATCAGCCAGCTCCTAGTTTCTTGGGGCTGTGCCTCCAACCTGCGCAACCAAACAATCTACGGAAACGACTATCTCAGCATCGGCGCGGGCTGGATTGAAGAGCTTGGCCAGGCCATCACCGCAGCACAGGATAAGACGGCCAATGGGAAGGCGTTGGACGAGTGCCTGAAAGCATTTTCAAAGAGATGCGACGCCTTGGACACAGGTTACGGCTGGGAAGTCGACGATGCCATAATAGAAGCTGCATCCGAGAAGTGGGTTGTCGCTCAAACCACCGAGCTGCTGCATATCCTGCATTTGGCCCTAGTCCACGCCGACTTGGTTGTCAAAGACTTTCTTCCTGCCGCCACCATCGAAGACTGGCTCAAAGCGTTTAATTTCCGCGGCTTCTTCCGCGAGTTCCCAGCAGTCACGCCTCGCCAGGAGCCCCTCATCCCAGTGATACAGCTTTTGACCTCTCTCATGTCTCTCACCATCTTGAAAGTGGACAAGATCATGGACGACCTCGAGTCTGAAGACTGTAACACTTGGCACCCCTCGTCGTACATTCTCAACTCTGCTGTTGTAGAGAGCATCACCACCATCTTTGGAGAAGCAAAGTTGCTAGGCGCTAGTCCAGCTACACCACCTACCTTTGCCTGGGCCATCTTGACTTGGAAGCTGACCAACCGTGCAAGCTACCAGGAACAAGAGCGTGAGCGTCTTCTCGAATCATCAAACGGCGCGGGCAACCCTGAGCCAGAGCCTTCGGCGCTTGAAGAAGCTGCCATGACCGTCGGCAGACTCGAAAGCCATGAATTGTTTGACGGCAAGATGCCATACGAGGATCTTGCCACTGCTTGCTCAGCGGTAGGCGTCTTAGCCATCATCAACCAACTCGTTGAAATGAGTCTTCCTGCGTTTGGGACATCAATCGACCGAATCACCCAAGATCGTATCCGTTTGCTATTCCTTCACCTTGTTCGCGCTGCTGTTGGCAGTGATATCGTCGCATACAGCCCGGATCTGATTGTGACTACATACACTATCCTGGCCGGCGACAATACCTTCCGGAGATGGGAGAATGGCGAAGTCTCCCGCCATGCTGACCCTGTTGTGGCGTACTTCCTGGAAGATGAATATGTCCTCAGGCCACAACTACTAAACGAAGCCCGCCTGCGCTACCCCTATGAGATGGTGCCGTTTCTCAAATTCTGCAGCGCCTTGACACGTGGAGACAAGACAATGCAAAATGGCATGCCTACATTTGTAGACAAGCTCGCGAACCACAACAGACTAATGCAACGTCTCCCGGACGGCTTTAGGGACTACGCACTGACGCGTGAAGAAGAGAACTCCAACTGGGTCGAGCTTACCGCACATCTTCCCCTGTTCTCGTCGGGGGCTTCTTCTGGCTTCCGCGGCCCACGTCGCCTGCTGGCCTCAGGGGCCTCAGCACAGCCAAATGGGCTTTCCGTGATCCCGGCCGGCACAGAAGGTATCATTGTTGATGACAATTCTCAGCCATATGTAGCGGTATGGCACCATCAGCATTCCACATTGTCATACCTTGTGGAATTACTGTCCACGTACCCTGTGGGAAGTACCAAGGTGGAGACCGCAACGCAGCAGCCGGCATCTCGTGAAAGCGTCGTCGAGATTGTTGGACTCTTTGCCGATCTGATACACTCTTCCTTACATACATCCGATGGCGTCTGCTCGCCTGACTTCCTCGAGACAATCGGTATTGGCGCCGAGGGTAGTCACGACACCATTAGTCTTGTGCTCGCAATCTTCGAAGAAGAGCTGCTGCACCTCTGCCAGGAACCAAGCGATGACGTGTCGCTTGAGCTGTTGGTCAATTGCACACACTTCTTGGAGGCCTTGGTTATCATCGCCCCGCAACGAGTCTGGCCTTGGCTTGCCAGAAGTAAACTCCTAGAAGGCGATGGAAATGGAAGTTTGGCAACTATCCTGATTGGCACTGAGATGGTTCTTGGACGATACGACTTTCTCATCGGATGCATTCGACTATACAAAGGCCTTGTAAAGGATGCAGTCGGACGATCGGTGTCACGCAAAGTCCCTACCAAGGCGCTGAGCCGATTCAATGCGCTTGCGCCTTCTGAAAGCGGTACTTCGGACAAAATCATGAGTACTATTCTGTTCACCTTCGGTCGAACGCTGGCCAGCGTATATGAGAGTTCGCTGAGTTGGAAATACTCCCAACCCAACCACCGCCCAGAGATCAACATTGCCATCTGCGAAGTCTTCAGGAAAATATTGGACCTTGCCTACAGCGTAGACGACTCGCCACAACTATCTGCTAAACTCACAAAACCCATCGCGCCCATTGCCGAGTACATCACTCAGCTATATCTTACGCGATCTGACACCGACCTCCCGACAAACCCACTAATGACATCTTTGCTCATCGGAGTGAGCCCCAATGATACCACATTACTTACAACATCGAGTGCACTATGGAAGCAACAAACTCAGGCCACACTAGCGTTTGCCGACGTACTTGTCCGGGTAGCCATATTACACAACAAGCCCTGGACACATTTGGAGCAGCAACTCTTCAAGGCCACGCCACTACTAGCACGTCTGTATGCTACGAGTGACAAGTGGAAGTCGCAGGTTGTACTATTGCTAGAGGCTCTCGTGCGTGGCGCCGTCCGTGTTACCGAACAAGATGACTCGGAAATGGAAGAAGGGGACCTGAAGCTGTCCACTCGGAAGAAGGTCGAGCAGCGAGAACCCCCTTCGCTACTTGGTCATCTGGGTCCCCGCACTGCAAAGAACTTCTTGAGTGTGCTCTCTCAGCTAGATGAGCCATTGAGAATCGTGGATATCCAGACAAACGTGTGGAACCTGCTTTCGGCCGTAGTAACCTGTAAGCAACAGTGGTTCTCTCTATACTTGCTTAATGGAAGCACTCCACGCGAATTTATCCGTAGCAAGAAAGATGCAACGCACGACTCAAGAAACAAGGCGTTGCTTACACGAGCTCTTGACGCACTTTCCAGTATGCCGCTTCCGGAAAAAGAGCCTAGTGGTCTTCCCTGGCCGTTGTATACGGCCATGCTAGAGTTTGTGTCGTCTGCGCAAAACAACTGGTCATGGGCAATGGGCGACCTGCGACAGCGTAAGGATTTGATCCAGAAACTACTCACGTTCCTGAAGTGGATGGCGAAGCAACCCAAGCAACCGCGGATGAGCAACAATAATGAAACCCTGGAACGCTCATTCGAGAACAGGTTCGCATCTTTGGCCTGCGAAGTCATTGCCATGTATCTCCACAGTTCGCGGCAAGCTGGCGACATTACTGTACTGAAGGAAGTTGTTCCAGCCCTGACATATCTAGAGGACACTGCTCTGGATCTGCCATCTTACAGTACCTCGCTGCACAGCTACCTGAAGCAGAACCTGGAGCAGCAGTACCCTGGCGTTTCGCTGTCTAACCTCAAGCGAACCACTCTGTATCCCGAAACGTTTGGTCGTGCATTTTTCTATGATGTTGACCTCGCCCAGCAACTCCTAGGCTTCAACAGCAAGTGGGCCGGTCCTAGAGAAGGCACTGGCTTTGCATCTGAAGTAGAAAAGGCCAACTACAACTTGGGGCTAGTGGAGTCGCAAGTTCTGCTGCTTCATGGCTGGAAGTTGTTGGCTCTGGAGTTGAGTCAGGTGGTTGCAAAGGACGAGCGAATAGTCAAAGTACTTGTTGGCGTCATTTCAAAGTGCATGGCTGCCAATGCGCAGTCGAATCTTCCGGAAGCATTGTTTGGTCAACTTATGATTGTTAGAGCGGATCTGGCATTTGCTTTGCTGAAGAAGCTTGTTGAAGCAAAGGTCCGGACGGCAGAAGCGCGCCAACTACTTTCCCCAGTGTGGAAAGCAATCCGCCTCTCTACCCCCGACTTCGACAATGTCTTCTCTGGGGACTCTGTGCATTACTACCGGTCTCTATTGCGCATCCTCTACCTCGCCTTGCATTTCCACCTGATCGACGACACGGATCAATCCGAAGATGCTTCCTTCCGCTCGAGCTTCCGCGGCACCATGCCCACAAGCCATAACAACTACACGGAGCCCATTTCCTCGCAACTCCTCGAAATACTACAAGATACGGTCGCCAAAGGTTTCCGCAGTCTCGCGACCCAGCTCCACGCGGACCCCACATCCGTGTCGCCCTCTGACTTTGCACTCCTTACCGCCCTCCTCCAACGCATCATCGCCATCCCCGAAATGAGCAAATGGCAACAACAAGCCGCGCTCCAGTTCGCAAACAGCAACACGGTGCGCTACGCCACCAGCCTCTTTTCCTGGGCAGACCGCCTCGCCCTGCATCACAACAACGGCATCGACGACCCCATTTACGGAGAACTGAGCATCCTTTTCCTGCTCTCCCTCTCCAGCATCCCCGCACTCGCTGAGACCATGGCTGTAGAAGGCATCCTTGCCCAGCTCAACACCGCAAACATCATGGAATATTTCAGGCGAGCCTGTGGCTCAGGGCCCTTTGACAATCCGCCCCGCATGCACAGCATCTGGACAAAAGGCATCCTACCCCTCTGCCTGAACCTCTTGTTATCCGTCGGCCCGCCCATCGCAGCAGAGATATCCAGTTTCTTAAACCAGTTCCCCGAGCAACTCGCGCGCTCCACCCAGAGTATCAATTCCAACCCCCCAAGCTCGCGCA
>Ga0265797_10006020_pt1 | contig 17430 bp, 19 predicted proteins | sample P2T30metagenome_FD_192433 | JGI IMG/M metagenome (GOLD analysis project Ga0265797, IMG submission 192433) | Plant litter microbial communities from East Loma Ridge, Irvine, California - P2 T30 | ecosystem: Environmental > Terrestrial > Plant litter > Unclassified | place: USA: California...
TGTTGTAACCATCATGTATATAAGTAAACGGAGGCTGCTCTACGACCCGGAGCCAGTGCCAAGTCTTTTCTCTTGCTCAGTACATGTACTTTGGGCTTTCATGCCATCTCACTTCCACTATATATATATCTCGAAACTCTGTCCCATACGTGAAATACTTGCCAGAAATGCAGCAAGATGGCTTGTCGCTAGGTAAATCACCCATGTGGCTATATCATAATCGTCTTGTTGCGAATGACTCTGACCCTGTAACGCCCGCAGATACGGCGCGACTTGCCATCAGCTCCGAAACAGACGAAGATGCGAGTATCAAAACAGCAGCCGCAAGGCTAGCACAAGAAGCCAGGCAGCTCGCCTCGTATGGCAAGAGAGGTGTTACGGATATTACAGAGCAGTTCACTGCGGCTTCCAAGGGTTTGTGACATCTTTCCATCCGTTTCTCAATATCAAACGCTGACAATCAGACCAGAGCTGCAGCCAGGCGATCTGGTTATAGATGACTTCTTCACACTTTTCGAGGCCGTGGGTGCGCTGGAGGTATGTGTCATGTCCGAACTGTTTCACAATATAGACTCTCAAGCTCACTAAATCTCAGATCATGGACCCCAAAATGGACTCTGGCGTAGTATTGCCTGGAGAATCAGTAGAGCCCACCTTCGATCCTACTGCACCACTCACGGCTCCGCAGACTCTTTGGATCCTCGATCAGCTCTCATGTCTTGAGATTGCTTGGCTGGAAGGCTACCCACTCTCACAAACGGTCTTTACAAGCTTACATCTGGACCGTCTGCTGTCTCCCAACAACAGATATCCTTACAACCTCTTGTATGGAGAGCAGGCTGATCTTTCGACGAATGAGGCATGCCTCACTCATGTTGTCATCAAAGCCTATTGTGTTGCTTTGGCGAAGTGTTGTGCACAGGTCCTTGTTACAGTGCAAAGTCAGAACTTCTACGACGAGGAGGACTTCGTTACCCATCTCTTCGGTCAGGAACTACTACCACGCATGGGCGAAGAAGATGCGAAGGCCATGCTTGATGATGCAATTCGCTGGGTGGTGAATTCGAATCTTGCCCAAGACATCAAGCATGCACTTGAGGTACGCCTGCAAGGTCGCAAACTCTACATGCTGTCAGCATTCGGCGAGGAGAATTTGTGGGCAGCTCTCGCTGGATTCACCGAAGACAACATGACAGAACAAAGCCATGCTTTGGCTGAAGCACTACCGGAAGCATTTACAGACAAAGTGCAGCGCCATCTGGCGACGAGTACGCCCCCTAGACCCATGCTTGAGCTTACTTGGGCGGATTCACAGCGCAAGTGGGTGAAGCTGTTTTCGGATATTGACGAAGCAGATCGCCTGACAGACTCTTGGGCTCGACAAAGTCCAGCATGCCTTCAAAGGGCAGTCTGGTCTTTTGCCTCACGGACTCCGGGAACCTACGCACGATCTATCTTCCAGGATTTGCTCTTCGCTGGTGGCACAGTACGAGATGATGTACCACACTTTGATCTGATTCTACTCGACATCCGTGACCTTGTCCTGGCTGGAGATGTGCTCGTAGACGCCGACAGCTTCCAAGTCGAGGTGCCCTCTGATCCAAGACACAGATGCTCTCGGATCATTGAAACGTTCATGGATAAGGCGTACGATGAGTATCTGAACCTGTACCGCATGATCTGTCAAAACAGATGCCGCATACGAAGAACCTTCACGCAAGCCATTCCACTGCTGCACGAGCTCGAAACAACGATTGCGAGGGAAGCAGACCGCGACATCGACGCTGCGATGCCTCAAAAGAGGCTTGACACTGCCTTTGGCAAGCAAGTACAGCTTGGTTCTCTTGCTTCATGGTCACGATGGTATAAGCTCAAGATCATGACAGAAACCATCAGCCTTGGATTTGAGACAGACATCTATCTCGACTACGAAATGGGCGGCATGTATTGGTATCTAGCACAGCTCAACACCGAGAAGCGCAAGCTACTCCAGCATATCGAGACCTTCCTCGTCGACCGCATGTCAGGTCTGGTCAACTCGAGGAACGTACGGTCTTCGGCCGATTGTCTCTCGACGCAAGACTACCTTCATTGCTTGTACGTTGAGACCGAGATCTCACTTCTACTGTCGGAAGCTCTGTCAGACCTCTACGCCTTGTTGTCACACTGCGGCCTCCTGAAGTCCGCTCGTCGACCATTCGCCGAGGCCCAGCTGGTTCACGAAGCCCGCATGAAACCCTACGTGGCTGTCACCGACCCTTCTCTGCCTGACCTGAAGAGCATGGAAAGCGCACAAACAGTTGATGGCAGCCTTACCGATGCCGTTGCGAAGATTGAGGCTCGCGTGCCGCCAATCAAGGCACAGCTGGCAAAACTCAAGGCCTTCTCACCACAGGCCGGGAAGTATGTTGGTACGGCGACGCGCTGGAAGGCACAGATCAAGCAGTTGGAGACGACTTGCGTAGCGATCTTTGTTGGTGCTTCGTTGCTCAAGCGAACCGTGGAAAAGGACATTGAGGATGTGCGAGGGAAGCTCGAAGTGAGCATTCCACCGCATGGGAAAAGGTATCACGACTGGTGGGTAGTGCCTCAGATCAAGCCGAAGAAGGTATAGATAGGTAAGGTATAACGACAGATACAATGCCCATGACGACGGTTATTTTGGCGAGCGCTTTGCAAAAGTTTGCGATATGTCTCAGTGATATGAGCAGCAGACGGTAGCAGCATTGCTTTTTTGGTTCTGAGAGCACGCACCATTCAGTCGCTGGTCGCACCTTCCTCAAGCAGTCACTTAAGCTTCATGACTCAAAACAACTCACAATCACAAAAACACCACCCCTCTTCACCCATTCATGTCACTTTGCCGCACACTAATATCACCGACACTCGCAATCCAGACCAGAGGCGCACCACTTCACCACGCTTACGGCAGAAGCTGGCACATCATGGATCAGAAAATAAGTGCCCGAGCAGGGAAACGCATTTCAATAAAACCATTCAGCAGCGTGGAAATCCCCATCCACTGCGAGGACAATCTTGACCTGGACGAGCTGCAATTCGTGCCACGACACCGCATCCCGCAGTTGAGACTGAGTGTTCAGCTAGTGAGCCCCGGACGACCTGTCTTGCAAGCATACAACGAGACGCCCCGTCCCATCAAGATTCCAAAGCGCACGAAGCTGGGCAAGTTCAAGCCGCGTGTCCCATTCCGATTCTACGACCTCCCACAAGAGTTGCGAGAAATAATACTCGACTTCGCAGTCGCGGACGCGCACCCTGGCCTCGAGGCTCTCACACTCAAAAGTGAACCTGGCTTTATCAAGGATGATGGAGAGGGCGGCTCGATCTCAATGATGCCCACCATCGCTGGCAGTTTTGGCTCCAGATACGTCGGTCGCAGTATCGCGTTCCCCTTCATGTCGAAAAGCAGTCTCACTCTTACTTCAAAGACAATGGCCGACGACTATCAAACTGCCCTCTGGCGTCTTTTGCTACGCGAAGAGACCCTCTGGCTGAAAATGCGTGTGCACAATTTCTTCTTTGAAGTTGTGCACTTCTTCCTGGCTCGCTGTTCACAACAACAACTGTCAAATTTGAGATCGCCGGGAAAGCTCGTGCTGCAGCTGTCGGTTCGTTACCGGGGTATCAAGAGCCCTACCCCGTCCAAATGGGCCTGGAACACGGAAAGGTGGAGCGCATTCTGCTTGGTGAACAAGATCAGCCCTTGGGTGACTTTCAGGGAGGCGTTCTTCCTAACGCATCAGGGTCAGCGTCTTGTTCAGCAGGCCTTAGCCGGAGCTTGCCAAAGAGCAATGAATGGTCCGACTGGTGATCAGATTATCATGATCTTGGATGCTCTAGACGACATCTGCAAGCTGAACAAATGGATCGGGAACGGCTACTGGCTTAGTGTACACACACGTAAGAGCGAAGATCTGGAGAAGGAGGAGTTCTACTTTAAAGGCGTCGAGTATGATGGCGATGGCGCTTATATCGATCAGCGGTTGTTGGAAGCCTGTCCTTTTGTCCGTGTGACAGAAGAGTAGATGTTGTTGGAAGTACAATGTGACGATCATCGTCACCCATCCGTTTTGGACTGCTGGCTATCAATTGTCTCTGATGGGATAATTGACGGAAGAGCATGGTCCTTCAACTGCTGGCGTTGTTCTGGAGCCGATATGGAGTTTGGCCGTGCTCGTTAGTTCAGATATCATAGTGCTTGTATGAAAGGAGTCATTCCCGCTGAACAAGGACACCGCATGTCCCCATTTCAATTAATTCTGATGTTTCTAATAGATCTTTTGCTTGCGATGTCGCTAATGGTCAGCATGTGGATCCGTAGAAGCTCAGATTCCGCCGGACTCCCACGAATCACAGGGACTCGAGCATACCGTGTTAGACTCACCATAAGACAGCGCAGGACCGAAGGTGACGCATTTCCGAGTTGTTCATGGATTATCTTGCTACACGTAGATAGTAACGATTCATTTGGATGTGTAGCGAGCAGTCGCGCTAGCTACAAGGAGATCGAACATGTATGTTCCCACCTCTCCAACTCCAAGTCCTGAAACACAGACAAAATAAGGAAATAAGTGCGATTGAACATCACACTTTAGTCACACGTCGATCAGGGTAGCATAGTGATCTTCCAACTCCTCCCGCGTTAACGCCAATCGTGTGTTGTCGACAGCTCACGCAAGTCTGTCCTACGGTCTCTTGATCCAAAATAACGCCAGGGGTTGTGGAATATCTCCATGCCCAGATTGCCAATACCGCCAGTCATGGAACGTCGGTCTCCATGTGCCTGCCATCGAGATGCTGCTCGCAGTGGCCACGTAGCTCAGCGGTTAGCATGCCGCTATCACCAGGCACTGTAGCACTGATGCAGCTACGAAGCGATCGAGAGACTCGCTGGGTGCAGAGCTGTGCATCTCATTTCCACGGATACAAAGGAACAGGCGGCTTCGGAGGACGTGGCTGCGGCGCCTGCGTGCGACTCGTAGAATCGCTGCGCTCTTCGCTGTGGCGCGGCGTTCGCTCCCGCGAAGATCCAGGTCCTGGCGGCGAACAGGGAGCACGTGAACGTCTCTCGGGTTCTGCTGCGGATCGTTCGTGCGAGGCAGATGGCAGGCGTACATCAGAACTAGACGTACCACTTGAACGGCGGCGGTCTAGTCGCTTCATGAGGTTCATGTACTTCATGTACTCCAGGTTCTCTTCCGATGGCCACATGCAATGCGTCTCATACGGGAAGGAATGCAGCGGTTGTACCTGCCGCGCCGATGAAAAAGCTGCAGGCGATGAGAAGCGCGAGTGAGATCGTTTGCGCTTCAAAGGCCGGCTGTCCGCACCCTGCAAACGCGGAGGGAGATCAATTTGCCCGTTCTCGAAGTTGAATCTGTAAGGCAGCCCTGAGCTGCTTGCCATCCTGCCCGCTATGACTTTGCGAATGCGGATCAATTCCTGAAAAAGCGGCAGATGAAAGAAGGGCGGTCCATCGCCGCCTTCCGCAAATCCGGGAGGAATTCCTTCGCTGCCGAATGGGTACCATTGGCGCAATTTCTCCGTGATGTTCGTGACCGGGATATATGGGGAAATCAGACGGCTGGGCTTGGTGATGCGACGCTGCTCCATGATGGCTTCCCAGGTGCCTGGGATGATCTCGGGCGCGTTGTTGGCAACAGGCAGCTGGGCCTGGGTCTGGGAGGAAAACATGGCTGTATGCTGGCAAATGTGAGATGGAGACATTTTGATGTAGTGGCCACAGCTTGATGTCTCGGTGGCTTTGTTTGCTCGTCTCAGATGATGTGCGTAGATAGTAGCGTTGGCAAGACAGCAGCGATGAGACGCGTTGCTATTGTCGGATCCAGAGAGATAGTAGTAATCCGGGCGGCTGCCTGGATGAGTCTCAGTGGTGCAGAGACAGATCTGTGATGGTAGATGCTAATAGCACCACGTGTAGATGGCCCTTGTATGTAGCGATGCAAAGCAAATGCTCAAGCGGCTATATAGGAGATCTTTGCAATTAGTCCTGCAAGACCAAGATCTGCGCGTTGCTTCCAGGTGGACAGGTAGCGGTATTGCCTTGTAATTAAGTAGGATGACAGAGAGACGAGGGAGGAATGTGAGGAAAGGGAAGAGGAATCTAAATCTGCTCTGCATGAAAGAAATTCTTGGTCGTCCTCGCTACACCTTTAGCCATCGTCTGGTTGGCACGTCGTAGAAGCGGTATCTCGGGAAGCTGGGAAGTGAGGTGCTTAGGTAATAATTTGCGGGAAGTCAAATCCACGTGACCGTCCCGTAGCATGCTCACGCCATCTGCCCATTGCAGCAGATCATATTGGGTGAGTGCCATCATTGCATGCGCAGAGATGCGCAGAAATACGCAGCGCGTTGATCTTTGCGTAATAGTGAGATGAATATGTCGTGATCGTCTCGAGTTTGGTTGAGGAACGTGACGCCACCTCAATACTTACTGACTGTATAGTGTACATCTGATTTCATGCTCTTTGGGGCGCGCTGAGAGCTTCCACGCCACTCTGTAAACTCTCCATTATCCTTGTAAAATCGCTCATGAATCGTCAACCTCCATGCCCTCGCCGCTCTGCTCTTGCTCCTTGTTCTCGAACGTCGTCTCGAGGTACTCTGCGACGTCCTGGCCCTCGTAGAGATGGAAGTTCTCACCAATACCGCTGACGCCCAAGCTTGTGTTGTCCACGGTAAGCTCCTTGTCCTGCGACAGACTCTCCTTCAGCGCCCTGAGTGCGTGCTTGATCAGCTCCTCCCTCGAGCTGCCCTCGAACTCGTCGATGTTCCTCTCCAAGTATGTCCTTGCCATTTGACTCCTGGCACCAATGCCGCAAGCCACCATCTCCTGTGTCACACCGCTGGGCTGGAACTCGAAAAGGTGAGGACCTCTTGCGTCGACGCCGGCAATCAGTAGGCCCACACCGTAGGGTCGGCGGCCGTACTGCTGGGTGTTTGTCTGGGCGCGGTCTGCGATGCGCGAGGTGATGTCGGAGAGGAGGATGGGGCGGTCGTATGTCAGGCGCGAGGAGAGGGACTGTTGGCGCATGAAGTTGGAGAGGACGCGGGCATCAGAGGCGAGACCGGCGAGGGCGACGCCGTAGTGGGTGTCGATGGGAATGACCTTCTTCTGGTATGATGAGAGCTCTTCTGCGTTGCGCTAGAATGTGTGTCAGTAAAGATGATCTAGCCTAAGTGCATCAATGATGGCAAGCTCACCTTGATCGCGGCGAGCACAGCGTGGGTTTTGCTGACAATGCCGACGACCACTGAACCCTGCTTCACGGCTTCTTGTGCATATTCGACCTGGAAGATACGGCCTTGAGGGGAGCTGTAGAGTGTTAGCTAGACTTCTTGAGATGTTACTTCGAGTGACGAGCTGGCTCACAATGTGACGGAGTCGTTGTCGTAGTTGTTTCTGAACATCTTGCTGGATGTGTGGTGTGAAGGCTTGTCAGAGTGTTATTATTGAAAGAGTGTAACAAGGCCAGATGGGTGAGGTTGTGAGGCGATGTTGTTGGTGTATTGAGTGGTCTGGGCTGCTTGTGCTCCAGGCCGCAAGGCGACGCGGATGATGAGGTCGCTGCTGGCTCTCCAAACGCAACCTGAGGCCCAAGCTCCGGTCGCTGCTGCCGCGCTCGCGTGAACGACCGACGTCAGCCTACCTTGCGACCTGCTTCCATTCATTCACTCAACATTGCTTGAGAGATACCATTGCGCTCCTCACACGTGATCGCATCCAGTCGCCAGCACTTGCTGTATATCGGCGAGCAACTACACCTACTATCCTCCAAGCAACCAACCTCGGCGCAACCAACCGCAACCATGGCCGGCGTCAAGACAATCATCGTCTTGTCCTTCGTACGATCAATCATAACAAATACTCTGAAGCACAGTATACTAACACTCGACTAACAGATCCTCGCCATCGGCTTCATCCTCGTCATCCTCTCCTCCGCCCTCTACCATAACTTCCTCACCCTGCTCGTGGTCGCAACCTACGTGCTTGCGCCTGTGCCCAACTGGATATGCAGCAAAGCGCAGTCGAACGATGACTTTATGGACTCTGGAAGCAGCAGTATTGTGGAATTGGGCAGATTCTTGACTGGATTCTTCGTGGTCATGGGAATGGGTACGTTCAGACATGGCTACCGCTTAAGGCGCGTTCGAACCAAGGACAACGTACACTAACACCGATCCCACAGCTCTTCCCATAGTACTGGCACACACCGAGCAGATTCGCATTGAGGCTATGGTCATGAGCATTATTGGTGGTCTGCTCATCTACGGCACCATCATCAGCTTCACCATGTTCTTCCGAGAGCAGGAGGAGTTCTAGATGCAGTACTGCCTTCGTCTAGAGAGAGGCTTGCGAGCGCTGGCGTCTTTTAGGTGCTAGAAGCATCCATGTACAGTTGTGTATTTGTCTTCTATCATCTCTCCATTTCCAATTCACTGTTTTCATTGCATGATGTCAAGTTTGCTGATCCCGAGTTCCCAACTATCCCGCTAATGGAGTTCGCAAAGCATAACAGCTATCGCTTCAGACTGCTCAATAGAATTCTGACCACGCAAAAAGTATTGGCTCCCAGCTTGATCCAATCTGCACCAATGTGCAACCAGCCTCCACATAAAGCTAGAACTCAGAGCTCATCATCGCCATCGCTTTCCTTCGCACTGTCCTCTTCCTCAGTGGAAGACTCGGATTCTGAAAGCTGGTCATAGTCCGGCCCGACCTTGAAGTCGTCCTCCTCGCTGCTCTCCCCGATCTCCTCGCCACTGCTGTCAGACTCGCTATTGTCCTCTTCGTTAAGCCACGTGCGGATCTCGCGATCCTTCTTAACCTCACCACACCTACGATCCTCGGGATGTACCGGCAAGCACCAGAACTCTCCCTTCGGCTTAGGGATCATAGCCTCGTCCCCATCACCATCGTGCTCTGGGTCCTCGTCTTCGACCCAAGTAAAGCACAGCAAAGTGTTCTTCGCACAATTCCTGCACGCGTAGTTTCCCTTGTCGCCTTTACGCCAGAGGGTGGGCTTCTTCGCGAGCTTGCTGGCAACGCAGGAACGTCTGCCGCGCACGCGACCTTTCGCCTTCTGCATTTCCCAGGCCCATTCAGCACCGGCAGCATCTTCCCATTCTTCGCGTTGTTTCTTGAGACATGACCAGAAAGACTTCATGTTGCTCTCTAGGTCCGTGGATTGATGGTATTCGGTGCCATCCTCCGAGTAAGAAACCACGAGCTTGAACTCAAAAGATTCGATTTCGGCGTAGCTTCGCTTGACAGTCCTTGTGTCTTTATCCTGGGATGATCCGGCTTTGGCCGATTCCTTTTGCTCCTTGTTCATATTCGCTCCAAAGATGTCGTCCAATTTGTGCGAAGAAGCAGGCAACACGAACGTGTTTAATGGCTCCTTCAGTGGTGTCGTCCACTGCGGCACAGGCAGTGGTTTACCAGACGCCGGCTTGAAAACCGGCGGCTGGCGGGCAGCTTTGGGCTTTGAAGGCGTTGAGTTTGCAGGGTTCTTTCGCAGTGTCCTTCCGAATCGTGCAGCATCAATATCGGTATCTAGTTCGGTTAAGTCCACATCGGAGTCAAGTCGGACTCGCTTCGACCTCGTAGGCTGGGCGGTCTTGCGCTGTGCTCTCTTGCCGCCTGATCCCACAGACTGGCCGTCAGACAGATCAGACAGCTGAGGTGTCTCGAAAGGCCGCTTCCGCTTCAGTCCCTCGAGTGGCTCTGATGCACCTCCAGCACTGGTCTTCGCAGCCTGCGCACGCTGCTCGCTCTTGATAACCCACCTGTAAAATGACAACAGTCAGTGACCTTCAACAAAGCAGTAATAATGCCAAAAGAGGAGGGAAGGAAGGTTCTTACTCGGGAGTTACCTCCTCATCATCGCTCTCCGTAGGCGCTCTGTCGCGTCTGTTGCAACGACGTTCAGCCACTTCCTCTGGCCTCAAAGAACCACCAGCAGCAGCAGCGCCATCTTCAGCGCCCGAACAGTAATCTTCAGCATCAGCTTGAGTTTGAGTAGCACGCTTCAGTTCATTCATCTCCATTCGCATTTTGCGAACTTGCTCCTTGAGCTCCTCGATCTCAGACTTGTTCCCTCGGCCTCGTACGCCCATTTTTGCGAGACTTGGGTGTAGATTTTTGTGTGGTTGCGGTATAAGGGTGAATGGCGTTGTGAAGGGCAGATGTACTACGCTGGCGGTGTGACTTTTATTGCTTTCGTAAGGGCGAGGTTTGGTGCGTTGCCAGGGAGTCCGTCTTCTTGTGTTGTGATGTTTGCGCAGCGTTTGTCAAAATGTTGCGAGGTCAGTTTTACGGCTCGCGGTGATAGTGCGTCGGCCTTGGTCGCATTTGCCGATGCTGAGGTAACAGGATAGGATTGAAGTGGAATATTGATCAGTGGTGTTTGTGTCGTTCGAAAGCATACAACAAAAGGACCCGCCGAAGTGCCACGACTCAATGTCTTCTCTTTTCTCAAGAATGGCGACGACACTGTGCGGTATTGTCGATCCTGTTTGCATTCGCAAATTGTACGAACGAGGGCAAGATGTCGGTGTTGTAATTGTCATGTGAAATTGTGGGTCTGGAGGGTTGATGCTTCACTTCGATGGGGGGATTTTGGCACGTGACAAGGGCCTGAGTTCTGTATTTGGTGAGGCGTGCTGCAACATCAGGAATCGGAGTCCCGGCCGGGGCTTGTGAATTGGAGGGGAAGGTGAGGGCTGTTTGTAATTGAGAGTCTTGTTCTCGTGCATTCAGCAATATCGTACATATCATGTCATAAGAAAGCTAGTAGCGAGGGCTCGACTTGCCTAAGGCAGCGATGAAACTCTTCGACCCAGTAAGCAACACACCCTCCTGCTCAGACTTCATACTCGTACACTTTTACTGTGGCAACTTGTTCTTCACGCCAGCAGGTACCTTATCTAACACCACCTTGACCTGCATTTCCGCCTGCGCAGCACCTGCCATATCACCGCCGCGCACAAGGGCATTTCTGTAGATGCCATCACCAACGCTGACCCACAAGCTGTCTTGTGATCTGCGAGCAAGCGCTCTTCCAGCATTTGCGCTCTGGAGAGCCTGCTTTCCCATGATGCCATCGAAGAACTGTGCCGTCATTGTATTCATGATGATCGCCATAATCCGGATATTCTTAGTAGCCTGGGCTGGACGAAGGGCAGCTTGAATACATTGCTTGACCTTGATGATAGACATGCTTGGGTCAGGATCGTGGGCACGGAGGATATGCCATGTGGAGACGATCGCTTTGTTGTGGTTGTGTTCACAGTAAGGTGCGAGATCAGCGAGGAGCTTCTCCGGTGCAGCAGGGTCTTGTCGCAAGAAGCGCATGATGGAGATGCTGTTGAGGGCGGCGAGAGCTTGTAGATCTCTAACCGCAGTAACAGCCTTGCGCGGGTTCGGCTTGATCGACAGCTCGGGCGATTGGTAGAGTCGGAGCGCGGCGATTTCATCACCCAAAGCCTGCTTACACATACCGGCAAGATATAGCAGCGAGCATGTGGTGTATTCATCTCGGTATTGCGGTATGTGTGCAAGCTCGGCATTCAAACCATCAATGGCCTTCAATGCTGTGCTCCACCCTGCGCGCCCACAGTATGCGAAGATCTGCAACAGCTTGATTGCAACGGCCACATGCTGCTGCATATCGGTCAAGGCTTCGGTCGTTTTGATCGACATGGCCGATGCATCCACAGCGGATGTGTTGAGTTTCAACCCCTCCGCCAGGAAAGTTTCGCTCTTCCTGTCTTCTCCATTCTTGTTCATCATCGAGATGCCGCCAAGCATGAATCCGACCATGTAAAGTTGACTCCTAGTAAACCACATGAACGAGAGTGCAAGCTCGCCAGCTGGCGTTGACCGAAAGATGCCTCCTGTATCTGCCTCGACGTCACCGGTCGATTGGACACCAAGTGGAAGCGAGAAGCTGCCATCAGCAGTCCAGCCCGTATTTTTCGACTTCGCATCCAGGCTCTGATGGAATTGGAGCATCTTCTGGGTCGTTTGATCTGGCGGACTCGATTCCATGAACGCGCAAGCAAGTTCGAGTATATCTATGGTCGCCCGGAGCTGTGGCACCTCGGTCATGATGGTACCCAGCTGATGAGTACGTGCTGAGGCCAAAGATCGTGACGCAAGATCAGCCGCCATACTGTCACCGGATTGCAGATGTACAATAGCGTCGAGGACTGCCGCCGCGACCTGAACGCCGGTATGCTGGAAGGCGTCGGCGTACTCGCTCAAAGCCGCAAGGTGCCGCAAGATTGTCGAGGTCTCAGAATTGCCTGTAGACTGTACGCTCATCGACACACGCAGGAAACGGAAAGCGTATATCCACTGGGTGAGGCCCATCGTCTCCACTTCCTGGATAAGTTTCTCCAACGCTCTTGTTGCTGCGGTGGCATTGGTCTTGTGCATGACACGAACCAAGAGATGGTGCATGGCGTATTTGGTATCTGTCAGCCGATTGCGCTCGCAGAATGTGATGCCCTTGCTTAGGGACTCTTCCGCGGCGATGGTATCTTCGGTCTCTTCAAAGAGAAGATTCGCGAATCTCAAGCGGACTCTGGCCTCCTTTCGAGCGTCACGAAGTCGGTAGTTCGTGATCAGTGACTCGAGACAGCCCAGGGCAGTGGCGATAAGCTTATGGTAGTGTGAAAGTTCCTCTTCGGTTGCATCCGGCGAACACAGGCGCGCACTCATTGTATGAGCAGCGGTAACATATTCTTCGGATAGTGAGAGCAATACCGACTGGTAATCGACATCGGGCGAAGGCGTTGGAGGAGCGACTTGAGACGATACCAGATCGGTCAAGGGTGATGACTCGGGTGGCTTCGGTATATTCACATACGGGCCTTTTGGTACAGATAATGGTTGTTGTTGTGGTTGGGTGACAGGAATCCCGGCGCCTTCGTTGGAGCGCCTTCTTTTGACGGGTCTTTGCTGTGGTGTTGGCCCGGGTGCCATGTTGATGTCTACGGGTCGATATACAGGTATTTCTACATGCATAAAAGTTCGAGAATTGGGGGTTGACTGAGGTGTATTGACAGTTTGCGAGGTTCTTTGCGGTGTCTGCGTAGGTTGTCGTGTTGGGTTATTTTGCACTGTCCCATTCGCGTGCTGAGCTTGATAGGACTGTTGTCGGCCAGACGGCTGAGTGGGCGTAGGATGTTGTTGCCTTTGCTGCTGTTGTTGCGGCTGCTGTTGTTGCTGCGGGCGTTGTTGCTGCTGTTGATTTGATTGGCGTTGGTTGGAACCTGGCGTAATCTGCTGTGGTTGGCGTTGATTGGAACCTGGCGTAGCCTGCTGCGGTGGCCGCGATGATACACTTTGCTGTCTTTGCGAATTTGGTGTTGCCTGCACCTGCTGCTGCTGAGAATGTGAATGCGATTGCGATGGCTGGGACAAGTGCTGCTGTGGCCTCTGTCCATTCACTGACCCGTACCTGGCCTGGTCGACGTTGGCATATTGGGTCTGAAGTGGCGATGAAATTACAGGCTGCCTCAAGTCATGCTGCGCCGGTTGGTAGAACTGCCCGTTGTTCTGGAAGGACTGGCTTTGGGAAGGTTGATATTGATTCGAGTAATTCAGTTGCTGAGGTTGCTGTGGCCAATACTGCTGCTGCTGTTGCTGCTGTCTCGGGTCCTGCGGCTGTCCGGCGGCAAATTGCTGCAGTGGAGACGAGTGTTGGTATTGGGGTGTTTGCTGGTACTGGGGCGTTTGCTGTGGAGGCAGCTGGAAGTTTTGCTGCTGTTGCTGTGGTGGTAGAGCGAATTGTTGTTGATGGTTGTAATTCAGCTGGGCATGTTGCTGCCACTGGGCCTGATGGTTTTGCTGGTGGTTCTGCTGTATCAGTGGGCTCGAGACGGAAGGTGCGGCCATGGGTTGCTGCTGCTGCATCGAGTAGGCCTCGTTCGCCATCTGCGCCTGCCCGTATGCCGCATATTGCCCATAGCCGCCCTGCTGATAGGCCTCGTACGGAGGCGGCATAGTGCAGCTTTTCTTTTTTCTCCTATACTGTCATCGTCGTCCCATATCGCATGCACGCCTCCCACTCAAGCCTCATAGTGCACTCGACCACGACGTTGGAGCAAGTCGAGCGCGTCGCGTTCGCTTCAGCCACAAAACGTGGCGCAAGCCGAGGCCGAAAAGTTCCAAAATTCCCTGGCCCTCTCCAAATCGCATTGCAGTCTCGACCTCCTCCACTCGAACCCTCACCTCCTCTTTGACCAAATCAACACATCACAATGGCGCCTGCACCCACGACAAAAAGCAACAAAGCGCCCATGCGCGGCGGCAAGAGCGGTCCTTCGAAGAGCGTCGGCTCCTCGAAAGGCGGCGCCGGCAAGCCTTCTTCCAGCAAAGTCATGAAGAGCAAGTCCGCGAAAAAGCCCCAGGGCCAGGTCAGCGGCGAGCAGAAGAAGAGCAAGTCCGCCAACTCGCACGGCCAAGCCAACAAGAAGAAGAAGAAGGTCTACACTGCGGCGGAGCTCGGCATTCCTGAATTGAACGGCATCACTCCCGAAGGCGTCACCAAGCCACCGAACATGAAGAAGGGCAAGAACTTTGTGGATGACAACGAGGGCATGGCTGCTATCATGGCCATGGTCATGGCTGAGAAGGACGGCAACATTGAGAGCAAGATGCTCAAGGCGAGGCATTTGGAGGAGCTGAGGGAGGCGAAGAAGGCTGAGGCGGAGAAGCGGGCGCAGAGCAAGAAGGAAACATTTGAAGGCAGGATGGAGAACATCAAGAACCAAGAGAGTCAGAAGAGAAAGCGTGGCGGCAAGCTCGTCACCAAGGATGAGGAGCCCGAGTCGAGGAAGTCCATGAAGAATGGCGTCTTCAAGGGCTTCGGCAACGACCCTCCTCTCGACAAGAAGCCCTCCAGGAAGAGGGTCAGCTTCGGTTGATCTGCTGGATGAGGCAAAATCTCTATGGTCTATTTTTATTTTCAAAGCTATACCCACTTTGCTGCGAGCGAGCATGGTCTGAATAATTACTGGTCACATGCACTGTCAAAGACGTGCGCCTTCCTCCTCATCGGATCAAAAGCGAACGGCGATTTGTGCCCACCCTGCGGACCCTTGAAAGGCATCTTCGACGGCTCCAACTTGTCAAAGTCGACGTCCCTCGCCATAGCGTTGAGGAAGTTCACGGCCTGGATGGAAGATGGGAGTGTCAGCGGCGTCCGACCAAAAAAACCTTACTATCATATCAAGAGGAATTCAAGAAAAACAACTTACCGGCTTCGAATGCCACCTCTCACCACCAAACTCAAACCAACTCAAGTGTCCGCCACCGCTCGTCGCGCACATCACCACATAGGGCGTCTGCTTGATCTCCTCATATGGTACCGCCTCATCGCACGCAATCGGATCATCCTTGGCATGCAAGCACATGGTCGGGATTCGAATGGCGAACACGCTATCCGCACTCGTCGCATCTCTGTAGTATGCTCCTTCGGTCGGGTATCCCCAAGTAGCACACTGGAACTCGCGGTCGAACTCGTGCAGGTACTTGATCGAGTGCATCTTCTCGGTGGTGATGGCTTTGTTCAAGGTAACTTGCTCAGCGTGCAGGTCGAAGAGGGCACGCATGGATTTGCCCATGGCTTTGCTGTAGACGTTCATGCCGAGCCAGGAGCGCTGTAGGGACAGCGAGGCAACTTCGAGTTTCCATGGGTTGGAGATAATGAGGGCTGCGGAGAGGAGACATGCGTCGCCTTCTTCTCCTAGATACTAGAAAGAAAAATACATCAAAAAACAAGTCACAAAAGTACCAACTCTGATCTCGGAAGAAACATGGAGTGAAACCAGAAGCCGCTTTCGCTTGCTCCCTTGCTGCTACACGGTGATGTACCTACAGTCGTCAAAATGTTCGCGCCCAGCGAGAATCCCACGCCAAACATACGTCGTCGCGGCCACTTCTCCCTCGCCCACTTCACCGTCTGCCGCACATCCCACGTCGCACGCGCATTGTACAACATGCTATTCGTGATCTTGCTGCCCGCGCATCCCCGCGAGTTCACCACCAGCGCCTCCCACTCCCCACCGCTCAGACCGCCCGCTTTCGCGCCCGCTGGAGTCTCTGCCACGAGCGGCGCGAGCACATGCCGTAGGTACGTCTCGTACGAACCGCCGCTCAGGCCGTGCAGGCAGATGAGCAGCGGCTTGTCATCGTCGGCGCCCAGGGCGTCGAAAGCGGCGTCGGAGAAGTAGGTTGTGCGGGGCGGGAGGTAGTGGTGGCCTACGCCGACAGGATCCTCCGTCAGGCCTACGTCGTGTGCGATGTTGCCTTCTGCGTCAAGCTCAGAAGAGGCAGGCGGTGGAGCGGCGGTGACGAAGTCGACGGTGAAGTGGCCTGCGAAAGAGTCCTGGGAGGCAGCGAAAGTACGGCGCTTGTAGTGGATTGGCGGGCCATCGAATTTCATGGCCGTCCAGAAGGTTTGCAGGTGGCCATTGGGGAGGAAGGGGTTGAGGTTGCAGGGTGGGACAGCGTCGGCGATGAGGGAGGGAAGGGCGCGTGAGGGACCGGATTTGGTGGGGAGGGTGAGAGGTTCGGCGGAGTGGGTGTAGGTTATGTCGCAGGCGCCGGGCCAGTATGTGAACGCCATGGTGGCGGTGATATAAGGAAGAGATGGTAGTGGGAGAGGAAACAAAAGTGGTATAATTGTTGTAAGAAAGTTGGAGGGCGGAGTGGAAAGTTGAGAGATTGCTTGCATGTGCGAGGGAGATACCGAGGCATGGTCTGGATAGTGAATACTTACGGCCGTTAACTATGATATGGTTTGTTATGGGTATCGAACAGTAGACGATAGTATTGAGTAGTATCTTTTATAGACAGAATTGATAGAGATAAACAAGCAAGACAACATTTCCATGTGATCGTCTGATATCCTCGATCCCCTCGCAGCAACTTTACGTCAGTGCTACGGAGAAGTCCGCAGAGCCGCCTGGCGTGCAGCAGCAGCAGCTCCAGCCTCACACCTCGAGCTTGCGACAGCCAGCATACTCGACCTCACGCGACAAGATCAAATCAACCAGCAATACCCGCAACTACGTCCTAATCAACCCCTCCATTTGCAATCTACCATGGAGTCTGAACGCCTCTTCCGCTTCCCCAAGCCGCAATGGCTCAACAGCGCCAACACGCGCACAGCAGGCGTCTACCTAGCCGGTGGTCTTGTATGCGACACTGCCCTCACTCCCACTAATCATCTTCAACACCCGCTAACACGAATGGCCACAGTTCTCCGTCGCCCTCTTCATCCTCATCGATGCCGCCAGCTACTCCAAATCCCCCCTCAACGGCTCCATCTTCCACTTCACCTTCGTCGATTGGATCCCCGGCATCTTCTCTGC
>Ga0265797_10006021_pt1 | contig 17423 bp, 13 predicted proteins | sample P2T30metagenome_FD_192433 | JGI IMG/M metagenome (GOLD analysis project Ga0265797, IMG submission 192433) | Plant litter microbial communities from East Loma Ridge, Irvine, California - P2 T30 | ecosystem: Environmental > Terrestrial > Plant litter > Unclassified | place: USA: California...
CTAGCGAAACCTACTCAAAGCGGTAGTTTGGTAGCTGCAAGTCATACTCGTGTCACCCACCCGTTGTGTATCGTTGCATAAGTCTCGCCGAGCTCAGCGGCTCTTTTTTTTTTATAGGGTTGCACCATGTGAAAGAGCAGCAATACATGAAAATGCCATCTGAGTTTTGTATCATTTCACACTGTTGAAGATGAGCTTGCTTGGTCCACTCCTCGCACTCTCCTGGATCCAATTCGGCAGTCCCCTTAGCAGACTCGCCTTACCTGCACTATTCGGCAGGCAGATCTGGCCACCGGTGCAGCTGACGATACGGTCGACAATCGCATCAGCCACAGCCGCAGGCTCGATCGTTTCAGCGCCTTGGCTCTTCAATGCCGCTTCCAAGGGTTCGAGCAGTGGTGTGCGGACCCAGTTAGGGTGTATCGATGTTGTGAGAACACTTGGTGCATTGTAATGCAACTTCAATTCTTGATTGAGCCCTATTTACAAATTAGCATATGGAACAAAGGAGCAAGATTAGACGGCACACCTTCATGGAAGCTCAAGATGGCCGCTTTGGTCGCCGTGTAGTCTACCATTCCAGCGACACTGATAAAACTCGCGAGACTCGCAACGGTCACGATATGACCCTTGTTGTGGCGAAGCATATCTGGTAGGAATGCCTTGGTTGTGTACCAATTGCTCAACACATTGACGTCGAAAATCTTCCGGAGATAGTCATCAGACGTGGTCAGGATGGTGTGTGGTGCAAGAATGCCAGCATTGTTGATCAGAATAGTAGGGGCTCCAAACGTTGCTTTCACCTTCTCTGCGGTTGTATAGACTGCAGATGGATTTGTGACATCGCAAGTAAAGAGTTTGATGTTTGCATCTTGCAGTCTTGGTCAGCACAAATGGGAGCGGCAATGGGGATTGGCACATCTTACAGCCCTGTAGACTCAGAGGCAGCTGCTGGATATCCAGTACAGCAACCTTGATTCCCTTGTGGACCAATCTTTTGACCACCAGTTCGCCAATACCACTACATCCGCCCGTGATGACGGCCACCTCCTGGCTCCAGTTCCATCTCGCCCTTTCGCTTCTGATCCTTCCTGCGTTCAGAGCAATGTGGTTCATCTGCTGGTTGACGACTCGCATGGTCCCAAACGCCAGACACCACTTTAGCATTCTCACGACTTGTGCATATCGTCGGGGATCTCGAAGAGCCGCGATCCTGGCAGTCAGTTGGTTACGAAGCTGTTCAGGCGCTTTGGTCAAGATCCATAGGAGAGCTGCCGTGACGAGAGGATTAAGTGCTACATGACCGGCCGATGTGGTGACGAGGCTGAGCACGCGATTTACCAGGCCCGACATGTCTGGTCTGGTATGTAGGTTACAGAACGGTGGGAATAGCTAGCGATATCAAAGGCAGACTGCTACTAGACGGTTGAGCCCATATAGCGCATTGCGGGCTTGGGTCCGTCAAAAGAGGGGGTTTAAGCCACGTCGATTGTGTTTTGTTGATGGGACTCGCTCGCACCAACCAAGTCAAACCTCGGCTCGTCCGCGTTAGCATCAGCATCAGCTGTCACCTGCCATATGCCATAATGTGTAGTCATCTTGCTGTTGTGTGTGGGAAAATGATGGCACTTGTCAATCAATATCGCAAAGTGGTGCAATACGAAGGGTGCGTTCAGATGATTGGATCGATATGATGGGTTTCACCGTAAGCCTCCAGAAGATGAAGACGCGCTTGCCGCCATTTGGATTCCGTCAGTCAAGGCACGGTGCTGATACAGGAAGTAGCTGAGAGAGAAGTATTTCAATCACGTTGCGCTCTTGGGTCCATCAAACTGGCCCAACCTAGGAGCTAAAAGTAGAATTGCCAAATGAACCTAGGTAGCGATGGGAAGGTGGGGGCAGGGAAGAAACAAGGCCATCAACATGGAGACATGGATGTACGGGTTGCTTAGATGGTGAAGAGATGGTTGTGGATATGGCACTCTCCTCATCAACACTTGCCAGGGACTCTTGAGCTGGTCCCTTTCAGCCTTTTAGCTTTCCAGCCACATTGGTGACGACGCACGTCGCTATTGTGCTGTCACGGGCAGCCTGCAGCAGCCTCGGAGAGTCCTCTGGGCGGAGATGTAGTTACTGTACATGTGCAGCAATACCGATAGGCCGGGACCAGCCTAATTGGGGCTAGCTCGTCAGCACACGTCTGCCGGCTTCTTGCCACGCGAACTCTATGGGAACGTCGCAAGCGGAGTTTGTCCGTCAGAAGCCAGCTCCAAACGAAACATTGTCCGCTGCGGTTGTACGTGTTGATTGATTGTTTACAAAAGCACCACTCTGGCCTGCTTTTAGCCGGGCCGGCGCAATCCCACCTTCGCCTCCTTGCTGATTGGTAGATGCAAGGCGCGTGCGGGGAAATGCCTGGCTCTCGAATCTGAAACGAGAGCGGTCAGACGCTACCGAACCGGATTGGCTGTGTTCGGGCTCGGGGCGCCTCATTCGACAAGATCTACAGCATTGCGATGAGGCACACTCTGGCGACTGCGTAAGCCAACACGCCTGGCCGTATGCCTTTTCCGAGATGCACCGCCGGCAACTACCCATCTTCTCGCTGCTCAGGCGGCTGCGGGAACTGCCACGCTTCTTCAATTCGCCCACTCCTGCACGACATCCATCTTACAGGCGCGGCATGCGTCGGTGTTTGAGACGATGGATGCCCCGCCAGTCCTTCGGCCGTGGAAGCTACACTGCCCCTCCTTTGCGTGTATCATGGTACCCAGGCTGCATGTCTGACTGGCCGGCCTGTTGCTGGTCGACGAGCTGCCGTATGACGTGAGGGTCCGAATTGCCTCCCGCTCTCCACGGCATCTCTATCCCACCCCCAGGGCCTGGAACTCGTCTTGAAGACGCGTGCGGAACCACGTTTGCCGCGCAGGTTGAGCGGAAGTGGGCCGGGTCGAACAATGCGAGGCTGTGACTGACAGTGGAGGCGAGCGGTGCGGAAAGGCTGGGACCAAGATGTGCGCATAGGCTGGTTATACGGTCGACTAGCTGCTGCTGCTGCTTCAGAGGCCACGGCCACATTTGCAGCCTTCAGACCCAGGTCCAAACTGCGTCCTGGGCATTAGATAGATGGATAGATTCCAGCGAGCGAGCTCTGCATGCCCAAGGGTTGCGGGTGTACAGCAAGGTCCCCAAAACCTCAATTGGGCAGAGTACGCGACCAGCAGCAGCAGCGCAACATGTGCGGAATCCCACCAGCACTAGTTGGTTGCGCGCCACCATCGTCCCCTGATGGACCCTGACAACCTGTGAATCTGACGCTCCACATCCGCTTCATAGACTCGTTCTCTCGGCCTCAAGTCTGAACGGTTGGCCAATACTTCCAGACTCTCCAAGACTGTCCTTACCCACGACTCGTATTGTGCATAGGCCATCAGGTGCGCGCTGCCGTGACCCGCACCACAGCGCCTTCCGTACCTGCCTACATACCGAGCCTCCTACAACGTTTCCACCTGTACCTCGTAAAGTCAAAATCAGCGGCCAGTGAGGGCAGTAAGGGCACTTGCCCTTTGTACAAAATCTCATGTATGTATTCGCCCGCCTCGACATGCTGCATGGGGCATGGCCGCGCTTTCACCTCGACCCTCACACCGCCCGCCGAACCCCCACACACACACCAGCTTCGAGGGTGATGGCGCTGACCTGAATGCCAGTGTATTTCTAGTATTCCAGTCAGCATGGCCTACCACGGCATGGGGGGAGGCAACGGCCTTCGGTCCCCTCGCGAAGACTCCTCGTTCCTTTCCTTGAATCATCACGCCGCCCAGAATCAGAATGGCGATGGCCGCGCGACGCTGCACCGGCGCTTCACCACCAACAACATCCCAACCCTGAGTACGCCTTTGTCGCCAATCGGACAGCAACGTAGACAGGCGGCAGAGCCGGCCGAGTTCACAACAGCGGTATGTCGGCACTCTCGTACAAAGCCAGGAGCCAGGAGCAAGTGCTGGTCCCCAAAACCCGCTTTGCGATTCGGCGTCCCACCTGTTTTCCTTGTCCTTCTGCAAACACGCGCAAAGAGCCGTGGTGAATGAGCTGTTCCTGCGCTAGTTGTTGAAATGGTGGTTGTCTTGAGCTGTAAAAACACATACGCGGTGACCAAGAGTTGGGCTAACGACCAATCCCGACAGACTTACCACAAGCTCCAAGTCGTAAGTCAACTTCACTGCGGAATTTTTGACATCTCTCGCACATTACCCCTCTTTTCCTTGTTGCAAGTAAGATTGGGGCCTAGGTGATGGCCAGTTTGATAAACAACCTTTTCTGTTTCTTTCTCTTGTCCCTTTCTCTCTTCTACACAACAACCAAAACACCAAACCCGCAGTGCAAATCACCAGATTCGCCAACCTCTCCGCTTTGCCGACAACCTTGCTTTCCTTGCCCGTTTCCAGTTTCACGCGTCTTACGTCACGAGCGACATTGTTGCTTCGTGACAAACCCACTCGCCGGTCCGTCTGACCAGCTAACACTGTGCTAGCTCGAGAGAAAACGAATCGAACACGAATATCTCAAAGAAGCCAAACGGCGGTTCGACGCTGAGATGGAGCTTCTCAACTTGCAGGCCCAGCACGGCGAAGCAGAGATCAACCGCGATGGCAACTATGGCGGCCCCGCCCATAGCCAGCCTACAACCCCGCCCGAGTACAGTGAGGGCAATGGATTTCCATCCGCATTGTCACGGCCCAATCGCTTCAGTATGCCACCCGCTGTGAACTTGGGCATGACTACGCCTCGTGGCAGCCGCGCGAACTCACAAGTCACGTCTCCCCCCTCCAACGTCCACGGCAGCAACTTGCCTTCCCATTCTATGCCAGGATCTCGCCGCAACTCAGATGAGGAACAGGACGACTTCGAGAACGACGACTTCACCCCACTGAGTCCAGCTGCCCGCAAGTAAGTCCAACTGCAATCTACCCCGACTTTTGCCCTTTTGGAGTTCGTCAAGCTAACCCAAATAGGAACAACCGCATGTCCATGCCCGTTACCCGCATGGACTACGGCAACCGCCCAGACCTTCCTGACCTATCTTCTGTTCTCGGTCACATCGACACCGCTGGCTTTCTGTTTCGTGAAGAAGACAAGTCAAGTGCTTCCCACGAGCGCAAGGCCTTCCTCCAAATGGGCAACACCAAGGACGACTTTCCCGTCTTGGTCCGCCATGACGGTGCTGGTAATGGTAATGGTACGAAACTTTCTGCATCTTCGGCTGCGCTTGATTTGGCCCTTTCCCAGTCCCCTGGCCCGGAAGCCCAATACCCTGGCTGGAATGGATACCGCCACCGTCAAGCTCAACAGTCCCTCCCTGCTAACACTTTCCGCAAAGCCCCCCAGGTTGATGATTATGAGTCTGGTCGCACGGGCGGTAACGCTGAGACGACTCCCAAGAAGATGGCCAACAACCGCCGCTCAGTCGAGTTCAACTTTGCTCCCATGAACGCCGATAATAAGCGCTCCAGTTTCGCTAGCCCTACCAACGGCATGCCCAAGTTGACTCAGTCGTACTCCACCAACGATGTTCCCACGCTAAAGAATGGTTACACTCCTCACGCCGAGCAGCACTTCCACAACCACAACGTTAGCCTTGGTCGCATTCCGCAGAATGTCATGTCCAACCGCCACAGCCGCGAACTCTCCACTGGTGCTAGGGATGCGCAGTCTGGCTTACATGCTAGCGCCGCTCCCTTTGGTCCTCCCACCACTGCCCCCCAGCATGCCATGTCAACTGCTGGATCGCCAGCCATGTCACAGTACTCGAGCGTTTCGGCCGCGAATAATGGCTACTATGGATATGGCATGTCGATGCTCAATGCAGGCATGGGCGGCCTTAACCTTGGAGCCGGAGCCGGAGCCGGAGCCGGAGCTGGACCTCAGTATGGCGGACCTCCTCAGTACGCCCCCAATGCCATGTATGGTAGTGGACCTCAGTTCAACCCTTATGCTACCTATGGACCAGGTGGTCGCATGCAGGACAGCCAAGCTCGTGTCATTCAGACTCGTCGTCTGCAAAATGACGCCAACAAGTACATGAGCTACGACCTGAAGACCATGCCCCGCCATGAGATCTACGGCCTGTGCAAGGACCAACATGGATGTCGCTTCCTGCAGAAGAAGCTGGAGGAGCGCAACCCTGAGCACATCCAGATCATCTTCGACGAGACCGCCCCTCACGTGGTGGAGCTCATGACAGATCCGTTCGGCAACTATCTGTGCCAGAAGTTGCTCGAGTTCTGCAACGACGAGCAGCGCAACACTCTTGTTCGCAACGCTACTCCTGCCATGGTTTCGATTGCGTTCAACCAGCACGGTACTCGGGCTCTGCAGAAGATGATTGAATTCATTTCCACCGAGGAGCAGGTTTGTAGCACTACTCCACTATAAATGACCAGAAAGCTAACATGTTTGCAGACTCAGATGATCATTCAGGCTCTGTCTGGACAGGTTGTTGATCTCATCCAGGATCTGAATGGTAACCACGTCATCCAGAAGTGCTTGAACCACCTCAAATCACCCGAGGCTCAGTTCATCTTCGACGCTGTAGGCGAGCACTGCATCACCGTCGGCACCCACCGCCATGGCTGTTGTGTTCTTCAGCGCTGCATCGACCACGCCTCTGGCTTCCAAAAGGTTGATCTCATCCGCAAGATCACCGCGCATAGCTTCCACCTTGTACAAGACCCATTCGGCAACTATGTGGTCCAGTACATTTTGGATCTCAACGACGCATCCTTCACAACGCCCATGTGCCAGGGCTTCCAGACCAAGATTTGTGAGCTGTCCAAGCAAAAGTTTAGTTCCAACGTCATCGAGAAGTGCATTCGTTGCGCGGAGCCACAAGTCAAGGCGATGATGATTGAGGAGTTACTCAACGTGGAGCAGCTTGAGCAGCTCATGCGCGACTCATACGGCAACTATGTTATCCAGACGGCGCTTGAGTTTGCTCCCGCCGAGCTGTGCATCCATCTTATTGAGATTATGCGTCCCCTTCTCCCGTCGATCCGCCAGACTCCGTATGGCCGTCGCATCATGAGCAAGGTTGGGGAGCGCGAGACCCGTCTTTCAGCGTATGCGGGCCGCACATCTGGTCATGCCTCTCCTGGCGCGATTCAAGGTGCGTCGGAGTCAAACTTGGTGTACACTCAAGCTCCGCAGTACCAGCCCCCCATGTACACTGCTACCGCCAACTATGGTCCTGCTATTCTCTCTCCACAACCTCATCGTCAACCGCACCGACTGAGCAACGCATCCGCTCCTCACCATATGCCAAACCCTGTCCACCACAACAACAGCTACCAGCAGCACCCGTCTCAGTATGGAGTGGCTCAGCCCAACGGTGGTCACGGCAACTGGTTTTAGGATAGACGATGTTACGACTTGACGAGAGCAAAAGTACAACCAAAAGCACTCGGATACCTCAACATGTCACTACGCAACATGATTATTCAGTAGGTCACACTGGTGTTTGCGGATATCATGATGATGAGGCAACCTTCCTTGTATGTATCGGTCTTTGTCCGTGGTGGGTCGGTTGGGTTCATCAACAACCTCGTTTCCTTGGGCAGATCGGTCTTGTATAGTACGACTACACGAGCATCATCGCGGAGCCTAGGCTTCTCGGGCATCTTACGGCGCACTGGGCACTGGCTACATGGAGTCTGTCTTTTTTTTTTGTTTTCCTACCCTTCGTCCCTCTTGCATTCACTGCTTGTATTTTACTCCTTCCTTTGCCCCGTTGCTTTTTTTTCCATTCCAGTCAATCACTTGTTCTTTCACGATGATAGCACCTCGGTGCATCAAAAGGGACGTTGAGCATGAGCACGAGTACGAGACTTATCACGATCATTAGCACCGTCGCCATACGGGCGGCTTCTTAATCTTTGGTTATTTTACGATGGCACTTGTCGTGAGCCTGGAGCTAGGTGGCAAGTTTAAGCAATCAAATGACGATTGACCCCGAAGATGTTTTATGTACGTTTGTGTGTGTGTATATGAGTGATGTAATGTTGTGATTGTCGGATAATGAATGGTTGCCAAGAGAGCATTGATACGTGGTTGTGACTAAGGGCCCTACAGCGGCGCGACCACGAGACAATGACGCACTACCGCCTGCCACATCCGGAGCATCCATTTGAAGCACCACCTTCCTCCTTCCCCCTAGGCACCAACCCCCACACGATACCTCAGCAACAACCAATAAACCACCTAGACTGTCGCGGCACTACATCTTTGATAAGAAGGTCTTTGAAGCGCAATCACCGCCCCACAAGCACTACTGTCCGCATCCGCATCCGCATTCGCGACTGCTCACGGCACGCCCACTACATTTCGCCTTTTACGAACCGTAAACCAGCACGATGCGCTTCGTCATCTTTTCCCTGCTCGTCGCCCTCCTCGCTACCTTTGCCATGGCTACTGCACCACAGCGGTCAGTCATCATCAGCTGGCCAAACGACACACCGGATGAGATTGTAGAGCAGAGCAAGGAGGCTATCCGAAAAGCCAAGGGTAAGTGAAGTGATGACTACGGATTGGGTCCTAGACCAGGCGTCACAGCCATAGGGCATTTACTGACGTTAGGTGCTTCAGGCGTCATTACCCACGAGTACAACATTATCAAAGGCTTCGCTGCCACGGCCCCAGCGGCCGCACTCGAAATGGTATCTGCGCTGAGCGATGTATACAAGTGCGAGATTGAAGAGGATGGCATCGTTACTACGCAGCACGACTAGAGGTGGGGTAGAAGGTGGAGAAGGGGGGATGCAGAGAGTGTTATAACCGCATGTGAGGATGTACCCGGTAGTGCAATTAGCAGCAGCAGCAGCAGCAACAACAACAACAACAACCTTAACCATAACCACAACAACAAGTTTGCGCCAACGCTAGCTGCACTGCAATGTCTTTTTTGGTGTCTTTTTTCTTTCTTTCTTTCGGAGTCTTGGATATAGTTTACTCAACGATAGCAAATTGGATATGATTGTCGCATTGCGAGCGGGTGTGGCTGGACGTGTTGCGTTCGGCTGAGAGCCGGTGTGTGGGCTGGCGAATCATGAGCATGCACAACGGTGTGGCCGTGGCACGGCAACGAAGAAGAAGCAAAGTGATATTCTCAAACACGGGCTCGAAGTGATATTTAGGTTCATCTTGTGCGTCGAGTCGATGGTGGGACCCGGCCGCGGCTCCTTCCCCGCGATGGCTGCGGTTGGGGGCCGTGCATATCGTCTCAGCGCACCACGGCGGACTCATGCGCGTCATGTCCAGGCCATCGCCGGCGCCCTGGTGAAGACGACAACTGTACCCCCGATTTGCGACTCACGTCACGGCCAGCAACTACACCGCCGCGGAAGTTGCTGCATTTTGGCCTAGCGTAGGGGACACCCAACCTCACCGAACGCGTCGACACGTCCGTGAACAAGGAACAACCTGTGCTTCGTCGAGCACGTCCAGCAACTCACCGATAAAATCGCTTCACCGAAATGCATGGCTACAGACCCCATCTTGCCCCGACCTAACACCACCACACCGAGCCTGCACGCGGGAACAAGGCCCCGCCAATCTGCACCATGGACGACTTCAAGCCGGAGCTGCTCAAGGCGCTCCTCGACTGGGTACGCCGGGCCAACGATGCCGCTGATGAAGATGACTATATGAGAACTTGCAACTGACCACAACCACGTGCAGGTCAACACCTTCGACCTGCCCTACAGAATTACCTCGCTGAGCCAACTGGAAGACGGCCAGATTCTGTGGCAGATCCTCGCCGACATCGACTCGGACTACTTCAACGAATCCCTCCCCAACTTTGAAGAGACACACCGCCGACAGTCCAAGACGGACAACTGGATTCCGCGATGGCAGAACCTCAAGCACATCGAGCGGGCCACGTCCATGTATATACGCGAGGAATGCGAGCAGCTGCCCGTCCTCACCAAGCGCATGATTCCAGACCTCAAAACTGGCGCCCGGGACGGATCCACCATGCTCGTGGCCAAGCTCACAATGGCCGTGCTGCTCGCCGCTTGCTTCTCCCCGCGCAGCAACCAGCGAATGCTGCAGGTCATGCCCAAGTTGGGCACCAAGACGGCAGAAACCATCGCCGAGGCCATACAGGAAATGCAGGCCCTGGACCAGAGGATGTCTGAACTAGGCGTCGATGCAGAACTGACTGCCGAGCCGAATCTCACCGGCTACAGGACGCCCACACGAACTCTTTCCGGCGCCCCATCGCCCCCCGGGAACGAACTGGAGCAGGAGGCACAGCTGTTCGAAGCCAACAAGGACCGACAAGCACTCAAGGTGCAGGTTGGGAAGTTAAGCGAGGAGCTCAAAGTTTCGCGTGAGCGAATCGCTAAGCTCGAAGAAGAGGTCGCTGAAGCAAGTGCATATCTGGATGTCCGCGCCGGCCAAGCACAACGCGCCGAATCCGACGATGTCGAAAACCTACGGAATGACCTGCTGCGCGACCGGCAATACATCGATCAGCTGGAACAGGACTTGGCGAATGCAAGGGACATCATGGACAGCCAGAAACGCCGTCTCGACCGGTTGCAGGGCGAGGAAGGGTCAAAGCAGGAATTGCGTGACCAACTGCAACTCATCAAGGCCGAAAGGGATGAGCTGAGCCAGAAAGCAAAGGCGAATGAGAATCTCAAGAAGAAGATTGAATCGCTTTCGAAAGAGACTAAACAGTTGGAGACGTTGCGGGAAGACTACCAGCAGGCCCGCGAACGGCTGGCGCAACTGGAAAGCGTCGAGGAGCGGAACGAAGTCTTGCAGAACATCATCAAGGAGAACGGGCAGACGCTTGCCAACGGTGAGCAGGCCATTTTCGAAGAAAAGGGCAAGCGGACACGAGTCGAACACGAGAACCTGCTCCTCATGAAGCAGCTAGAGCAGACACGCGAGTTGCAGTACAAGGCCGAGGACGCCAAGCAGGAACTGGAAGAGCGGATACGCGAGCTCGAGTCATCACATCACGCGGACCGGGGCGATAGTCTGGAAGACGAGCTTTCGCAAGACGAAAACAACCAAGAATCAGACACCAAGCCCGTTTCTGATGGACGTGTGAGCGCGGATGCGATTGCCCTGCAGCAACGGGTCGACATCCTGAACGCTCGCTTGAAGTCGCTTGAAAGTGAGACGCTCAAACAGATGCAGGAGAATCTAGGCCTACGGTCCGATATGATGATGGAAAAGGACGAGACAAGTCAAAAGTAGGCAGCATTTCCCATGTTCTCTCTTTTTTTTTCTTTTCCTTTTGCTAACAATATTTGGTAGACCATTTCTGGAGCAGAACGAGAAGCTACAAACCGCTCAGTCTGAACTGGAAGAGCTCCGCCGCCGGTTACGAGAACAGGACTTGCAAATGGCCGAACTCCGCAATGAACTTAACAGAAGTATGTCCTCAAGCACATTCATGTGGCTACGCTAACTTGCTTAGAATCCGATATAGCCGACGATGTACGAACAGCCAATGTCCAAAAGGAACACGAACGTCTACTGGTACTGCAAGAACGCACCAACGACAGACTGCGAGAGCTTGAGCTTGCAAACGCTGAAAAGTCCAGCCTCCTGCGGGCAGCTCTGCTCGACCGCGAAAACCTTCCACCCGAGCTTCTCGAGCTTAAGCGGGTCGAGACTATACGGCAGATGCGCGAACGGATAGAAACAGTGATCAAGGCACCCGCAGAAGTGCAGCCAAACGTGCTAGACAGCACGAGCTCGGAGATTGCCGAGACTGTCCTCTCAGCAGAAGCGGCGCTGGAAAAGGCCAAAAAGGTAAGCAGCGCGCAAATCTCTCACAGCAAGTCCTCTTCTTCTGCGTTCGATGCTGCAATTTCCACAATGAGGCGACACCAGCTTGAGCCGTCGTTTACTGCTGCTACACTTGTTTCACCTGCTTCGCCGCCAAAACGCTATCCGGGCAAGAACAAGTCGTTATCGGAACTGTCTACTTCGACGGCTGGCACGGGACAAACTGCATGGGCTCGCATAACACAACTAGTCTCGCCAAAGAGGAGACAGGAGTCGGCGACATGTGGTACAGAGTATCTCACAACGACACAGACATTGTCTGATCGTGTGACGGCAAGTTTGTCCCTGGCCTGGCTGCCTGAGTATACTTATCATGACGACTTTGAGCTTCCCCTTACTCCTCCATTGTTGTAGCTTTAGCACACCATCGCTAGCTAACACTCCAACAACAGGATCTCGAAGACCAAGTCGAAGCAAACGGCACATTGCGCGAACAACTCGAGCTCGCCAAGAAGGAGACGACGGAAAAGGGCTCGGTATGTTGCCGACTTGATCATCACCTGCAACTCGGATCCTAACACTGCAAACAGGTCGAACTCCAACAAGAAGTCGAGAACCTCCGACGGGAAAACGCGCTCGTAAAGTCCATGTGGTACGACATGAACCAACGCCTCATGAGCAACACCGTCATCCTGCAAAGACGCTCCGAAGCACCCAAAGGCTGGCTCGGAAAACAGCGAGCCGCTGTTGGAGGAGGCGCAAGCGTCTTAGTACGTTAGCTCGCCTTGATTACACCATTTTACTTCTTCATTTCCTCTAACCAAGTCGTACAGGGCCGAAGATAGTCGTGTCGCCATCTACGCTGTCGGTGCCGCCAACCTTGTCGGCCAGGTCGAGGTCTAGGAGTAGGGGCAGGACGAGGATTAGGGTGCCACCACCGCACCGGGCCTACCAGCAGCAAATGCAGATGCAGAGCGATGGCGTACTGGTTTCTTATCTGTTTATTACGCATTTTGTCGGGCCGAGGAATCGGGTTTGGTTCAGCATAGCGCAGGTTTGGTGGCATTTGTATTGCGTGAAGATGTATAGACGGATACTGTTTTGTCACTTATACCCCCTTTTATTCATATGCATGTAAGGTACCGGTGGAGTTTGGTGAATATGGGTAGGGGAAGGGGAGTGATGGTGGTGATGGGCTAAATAGATGAATGGATATGAATGTATGAGTTCTTTTCACTGGGCATTGCACATGTGTATACATAGGTGTGCATGTGATTGTAGTGGTAGTATGTGTATTTCATTTCTCTGATAATCGACAACGACAAACCCTCTTCTCTTCTCTCTTCACTTCACTTACTCCTCCCATCCCCGTCCCCGTCCCACCTCTGCACTTCTGTACTCTGTACTCATTGCTAACTTTAATATTCAACCAACCTCAACCTCCGCCCAATATTGCGGCGTATAACATCGCGCTCGACGGGCTCGATGCCTGCTTGGTCTTGGTTCCGATTGGCACCAAGTGCCTGTCGCAGCATTCCTGCATCGAAGAAGCCATCTATATTGTGGAAGAAAAAGGGGGGGTTACAATTAGCCTCGTGTACAATCAAGTAATCAATTAATCGAGTAGAAAGAAGAAGAAGGAAAAGAAGAAGGGAAAGCGGATCTCGAGTGTTGATCTGGCTTGGTTTCGTTTGCGTGGGGGAGTAAAAGAGGGGCAGGGAGAAAAAAAGGGGGAAAGTTAAGAAGAGTAGAAAATCGGCTTCCGCTTCGTCGACGTCGTCGTTTGCGTTCTCGGTCTCGATCGTATGGTCTTGACAACAGATACGGGTTTGCGCGGACTAGACGACAGTACCGGTGTCATGGGGGTGAAAGGAGGCGAATGCGGGGGTGTGGGCGGTAAAGCACCGCCACTACTACCACCGCCGCCGCCTCCTCCTCCTCCTCCTCTTGCCACATAATCGAAAGCCAAAGGCGGTGAAGAAGAAGAAGAAGAAAAAGAAGAATCAACACTCGAGACCCGCCGCCTCTCCAATGAAACAACAGGGGAAGAAGAAAGAAGGGGAATCCTACATCCACCCAACCCATCATCCTCCTCGTCTTCATCCACTAGACTCTCACTAGGTGTCTGCATCTGCTTGGAACCCTCTCCTAGGATAATACGTCCCCTGCTCTTCAGCCTCCTCGACGCCATCAATGGTCTATCTTCGGCTTCCCTTGCTCGCGTAGCCGTTTTATCACTCGACGTGCCCCTGCGCTTGATCTGCCGGAGTAATTTACGTATCTCGAGAAAGTAAGATTCGAGCGCATCAATGTAGCGGGATGTTTGTCGGTGTTTGGACGACGCACAAATGGATATGCTGCCGTCTTTTATAATGTAGCCGATGCCGAAGCCGTCGGCGGACGTGGGACCAAAACCGAATTGGCGGAGTGAGGGATTGCCACAGTTTGAGGTGGATAGGATGGTTGTGTTGATCTTATCCCAGCCCGCATCAGCGAAGAGGGCAGGCATTGAGTGCTGGACTTGTTGGTGGTGGGGCGGTGGAGGCGAGCTGGCAATGGAGCCAGATTCTGAAAGAACAGAGTTGCGATTTGGAGATGAGGCATCTGGGCTAGACGGGCGTGTAGAGTCCCAGCCATCGCTGCTAGCAAAATCTTGGGAATCGTCAATGGTGCGTTGCCATATGCAGTAGAGTGCGTAGAGATGTCTGTCTGGTCCTTGGGCTTTTGAACACACTTTTGTGTTTTCAGTGTGTTTCTGGCACGCTTTGCGGAGGGCTTCGATTTTTTGCGCGGCCGGGTTCTCGCCCCAGAAGGTCTTGAGAAACTCGACTGACTCTTCGGTCACGGAGCGGATGGCTTCAGTGCGGCCGTGGTAGTAGATCTTGGTCATGGCCGGCTCGTAGACACACTCTATCCTTCCGTATAACCCGTAGTACGCGGCCTGGAATGCCATCTGGACAAAAGCGTCGGGGGAGAAGCCCATGGACGTCATAAAGTTCTTACCATAGTGCGGGAACTCGAGAGTGGCAAACTCATTCTGTTGGATCAGGTCCGCCAAGCGTGTCTCAGCGAAGCGCAGGGCTGTACTCAATTCGGGCAGCATGTCCCACTCAAGTTTATGCGGTGTCGTTTGCACGTCTCCAAAGCTATCAGGATCGCGTTTCGCTGGGTCCGGGCTAGACGAAGCCCATAGACTAGGCGCACTGCCGTTGATGGTTCTGGCAAAGCGAAGAATAGTGTCGGTGTACACATCGGAGGCGAATCGAAGCACCGTATGGCCGTCAACACCAGTATGCTCAAAGTTGATGCCTGCGCTTCCATTCTTGCACACAATAATTTGCAACTTGTCGTACCAGCGGTTCGTACATGTACCAACTTGAACACCGCGCTCGATCTTGCTTGTGCCGCAGAGCATGTTCATACAGAGATCAGCCCCAGTCTGCGGCTCGGTGTAGTCCAGACACAAAACAAAGAGCGCAGAATCGACAATGTTGAGGCAGTCAGAGTTGTTTGATCCCTCCTCCCTGTGCAAAACATCGCGCAGGCCAGCCCAAACCTTTCGGTTCTCGGTACTGAGCACGCCCAGTGCTCCCTTTGCGGCATCCTGGATAGGGACTTCTTGGGCATCATCTACAATAACCTGTAGATTGAGGGCAATGTCTTTTTCGGTCATGATCAGGTCGTGGTTATCGTCAAGGACATCAAACCAATAGAACTGACCGTAGCACATGACAACAATGTGCTTCGACGTTGGATCTTGACCGATCTGACATCCATGCTCGGTCGGTATTCTAGCTGTGCCAAATAGCCGCGAGTATTGGTACATGCAAAGTGGCTGGCCCTTGATGGTGTCAGGCGGCAGTTCCTCTCGACGGACAGCCCTGACAAAAGACAATGCCGAGACCACTAACGAGGCTGCACGAGTGACCTGGTTGTTACGAGCAGGGGTTGGGTCGTCTTCCAGTAAGAAAAATGGATTTAGATTAAGTACCACCGGGTTGTCGAAGTTTAGATACGAGTCGTACCCTCATGACAGGTTAGCGCATGCCTTTGCAGATATCAATGACACCTTTGGACACGGGATCATGGGAACGGCCTCGCCAACCGCTCAATAGGGAGATGCTTACAGAACTGCTCAATGTAGTTGGCCTTTCCATTCGCGTACTTCTTCAGCTTCTCCTGCAGAACAACGCCGTCTGACTTAAGAAAGTCTTCTACTGAATGTATCGTGTCGCTGTGTTCCTTTGGAGACTGTAGAGGCTTCAGGGCAGCAATATACTTCTTGCATGAGCTATCGAGCTCCGGGATGGGCAGCTTTGGAAGACTATCCTGGTGGGCAAAGGTGATGCCAGGCCTCGAATTGGGATTGGTATGGCTCGCCAACGGCGCCTGTGCTTCTGAGGAGTATGACTGGGTACTATTCTTTGCAGACTCTGCGGAGCGAACGGCTATGTTTTCTGAGCCAGACATGGTTGAGGCTTTTATCAATGTATCTTCTAGAGATGCCGGCTGGGTAAATGTGCGGACTGCCATGGCGAACAATGTCAGTTAGGCGTAGAGAGGCGAAATGGAGGTAGAAATGTTAAGATGCCGCAGCGCACTGCGGTAGAAGTAGTGGCAGTCTTGTAGACAGTAGGCCGGCATGAGTACGTCAAGTGTTTGCCAAAGGCTTCAAGGTACCCAAGGAGAGAAGGAATCTTATAAGACTCAGGACAGATGGGAAGAGTAAGGGTAGGACTAGGGTGGACCCGCCTGGCATCTAAGCATGTGAAACGGGCGATAGGCTCCGCGATACATGGCCAACATGGTCCAAGTAGCCGACCGCTGACCCGGTATGTGACCCGCCCATGGCAGACCAGAGAGGGTGAAGAACCCGATCCTACTGTTCCAAAAAAAAAGCACCCATGCAAGAGAAAACGCAACTTACCTAGTAGAGCCAGGCTCTATACGAGCAATCAGAGTTTCCCGCCTCTTCCCCCAAATTCGGACGTTGGTCCCAAAAGCTGCTGTAGTCAGTAGTACCTGTTCGCGCAGCCAACTTACCGCGGCACGTGTGTGGGACACCTCTGGCGGACTCCCCAACAACGCAACGACACCAGTAAATGGACGGGGGTAAGAAAGGCCGGAAAATATCTGCCGTGGCTTGGAAGCCAAAATACAACAGTGTTGGCTGCCAGACTTCGGTCGTGAGGAACCGGCAAGCGCGTAAGTTGCGCCCGAGGTATGCACTACTAGTGGGTCGGTGGTCAAGCGTCAGCTATCAAAGGTCACGGACGAGTGGAAGTCCTTCAGGCGCGGTAGACGAGGAGGCTTATAAAGGGAAATCACCCACCAACAAAGTCTCGCCTGTGTGGCACGGCTGATGAATCCGAGGATAATAATGAAGTGGAAAAGCGGCTAGGATACTAGGCAACCGACACACATGCAGGACGAGGCTACTATCGGTTTGTTTGTTATAGCGAGAAGGGACTGCAAAGGGTAAACACCGAATCCACAAGTAATCAGTCCACCTCACGAGCTCTACACCCAGCCTCAATCTGCACAGAATGGCCATGACTGCGGCATGTGGAGAAGCGGGGGTGTGACGTAGGACACGGACCATGGGAGAAACGGAAGCA
>Ga0265797_10006022_pt1 | contig 17416 bp, 15 predicted proteins | sample P2T30metagenome_FD_192433 | JGI IMG/M metagenome (GOLD analysis project Ga0265797, IMG submission 192433) | Plant litter microbial communities from East Loma Ridge, Irvine, California - P2 T30 | ecosystem: Environmental > Terrestrial > Plant litter > Unclassified | place: USA: California...
ATCTTGTCATCGAACTCATTAGTCCGTTTAGTCCCAGCATTCATACAATTCGACGAAGAAAACAGCTTGCGCGAATGGGGTCCGAAGGTTCTATGCACAGTGGCGAATGTCCAGATCGGATTGTGGGACAAAGACCACCGCGTGGAGCACGCCATGTCGGTCGTCTAGTCCGCTGGCCGCGCTGAGATATGGGTTGGTGCAAGGGATGTTGAGAAAAGTGTCTCTTGGAGCTGGCGTCACTGTTATCCAGCGGCACCTAAGCACCCTGACACCTGGCAGGCTCAATCCGAAGTTATTTTTGATTGTGGTGGATTTTGCGTGGCGATAAGAAGCAATCAGCATCGCCTGGGTCAACACTTCAGATCAAGGATGTTGCTGTGCAGACTCACGCGTTCCAGCCGCGGTCCAAGAGTCCGTGCGTTGCAACGTGTATGAACACTTTTGGCTTTGAGAGCACAAGTATCTTCATCACTTCTATAACATACTCATGCGCTAAACAACAGAAATAGGCCCAGGCTCACTTTCTAAAATCCAGCTACCAAAAAGTGACAGGGATCTGGCGAGTCACTACAGGTTTGACTCTTTGCCATCACAAATCACATCAATGAGGAGGAAGACAAGAATGATGAGACGAATACAGTCTCGCAGTAGCAATGCACTTCCAAGTTCTCAGACATTGCTGACCTCATGGCTACATACGTAGCGAGGATGCACCACAAGGAAGCTGTCTTCATTTTCGTAGTCGCAAACGCAACTGAAGTTATTTGCTCGTCGCTTATGCAAGACAATATCAGAAATAATGGGATACCAACAATCTCTGCATGGTAATGACAGTGACACTATTCTCAGGCTCGCTAGCACCAAAGTACCAGGACACCACGCTCATGGCGACTGACAGTCCCCCAGGGCAGAAACCGTCGGTCTTGAATTGTCCGCTATCAATTTAAGGAGGTGCCACATGGACATTGCCATGTACAAGCTATGCTGCACGCGAGAATCCAACACCCAGACCCATCAACACTACATTCCACATCCTTCATTTTTGTACACAATCGCGAGACAGCGCCACTCAATCCCAATCCTATCACCCCAACATCGTCTGCCAATTCTGCTCATGAGCAACCCCAAGCCAGTGCACCCGCTTCTCCCCACGATCAAGTCGATCCCACGCCTCCTTGATAATATCAAGAATCTGCAGCACCTGCTTCTGCGGATACTTCCGGGATAGCGCCAACATACGCGAATCGACAAAGCCGCGGCCCTCCAGGACTTTATCGTGATGTGGATTTGCTGAATCGTCCAAGGCTATCGTGGCGCTGGGCAGTCGCAGCTGGCTGCCGGCACTAACTAATATCAGAAGGTGCATGCGGCATGTCGCTGAGTGTATGGAGACGTCTTTGATCAGTTGGAGGGTGTGTAGTGCGATGGCTGACAGCCATGAGTCCCGGCTTTCGAGAAAGCCCAAGTCATCTGCTGGTTCGTCGAAGTCCTCGGCGTTTGATGCAGGGAATGGCTCGCCGCGCTCGATCCGAGCTTCGAGAAGATTCGGGACTATCATGTACAATTCGAGCATACCGATGAAGCGATATGCCTCGGCTGCGCGCAGAAGGTCTATTTTGGGAGTGTACTTGTCGCCGTATTCTTCGATGTCACCCAGATCCGGCAATCGAATCGTTTGCAGGAGCCGCTCCAGCGAACTCGACCATTGTTCGTCGATCTCGTCTGTTTGCGATCTCTCTTCCGTAGGAGAATCACCCATCATGACCAACCTGCTCCTGCGCCTGCGAAGAACTCTCCCGACCTCGGCAAGAGCAAAGTGGAGTTCAGGAGCGATTCCCGTCCAAGGATGCGGAGACACCATTTCGCCGCGGACGGGCATCGGAGGGTTCGGCGCGCCAAAGCCTGGAAAGGACATCATCGCGACGGGCTCGAAGAAGCTTGCAAGCATTTCCCAGTGCATGAAAGCATCTAGGTAGAATTTCTCGTTTGGTAAAGTCGTGCTTGTCCGCCTATTGGAGCGGAGATACATCTGGATCAGACTTCGGGCGATGAAGAGGTACTGCAAGCCAAGATCCGAAGGCTGATGCCAGGGTGATGACAGCCCAAGGAGGAGGCAACTCATCAGCACTGTGTCGAGTGCTACTTTGCCAGCACGATATCGGCGGAGATCAATTTGCAATGACTTCCAGGACTGCATGCGTTTCATACGACCGAAGGGCGCCATGTAAAGGTAGTGATTTGACAGATGAGCGATCGCCATGCTCTGTATTGAGAGGTGTATAGTAGTTGAATCTTTCCAGAGGTCGGCCACAAGACTTCGGAAGGGATTCTTATCCGAGTCGAAGCACGAGTATAGCGCACAGACTTCTGAGAAGTAATGCTGAACCAAATGCTGCTCTGAGAAGCGTGCTGTCGTAGTCGGCGTCGCCAAGCGGTAGAAAGCGCCCAGGAGACTACCGCTGTCTTTACGCTCTTCCTCGCCGTCATTGGGAGTATTGACCGGTGCATTAATTGCATGATCTGGCGGAGATGTGTCAATTCCTGGAATGCCAGTAGCTGGGTTATTTCGTGGCACACCCAGAGGCGAGAAGCCGTACGGATCAAGGCCGGCATGCATGAGTCCAGTCTCCGGACCAGACAGACCAGAGAGAGGATGAAACGGCGTGAAAGGTGTCTGGCCAGATCCATACAGTTGGGCCATATTGTTCGAAGCGAATGGTTCGAAATTGCCCAGTCCATAATCCAGAAAATCGAGCATAGCTGGGTCGAAGTCCAGTAAAATCGGAGGCCACGTAGGTGCTATTGTTGGGCCGGTCGTACTGTTTTCCTCGAGCCCTATACTCTGCACTTGCTCGGTAGAAACCACTGGAGCATCCTTTGACGTCTGATCAGGCACATGCTTGGGATCATCTTTGCGTCGTGCTTTGGCTTTTGGTTCTTGAGATTGATTTGGTTGATCGTACTTCTCATGCTTCCTGGACCATTTGAGCTGTGGCGCATAGCCTGGGCACTCCGCGCCGTCCTTGTTGCATGCTTGACATGATGGACGCGTCTCGTCACACTTGAGTTTCCTGGTTTTGCAGCGTTGACAGCCATTATGTGATTTCGATGAGTTCAATGTCCGCTTCATGGCAATGGTGCGCGATGTTCAGTCATGGTTTAGATGCCTGGCTCGAGCCTTGACCTGGGATATGCTCCAAGCAGTATGACCATCTCTGACATTGCTGCATCAGCGGTGCCGAACCCGTGTCTTGCCCCACGTCCAGTCCAGTCCAAGAAGGGAATGAATTTCCCGACACAAATGCCACGCGGATGTTGATGGGGCTGTATGAGTTAGGCACCCCTATACGTCTTATGAACTGCCTTACACGCACGACTGAAAGTCTACGACTAATGAAATGCCTCAATTTGGAGAAATCATGCCTCCCAATAGCATGCAGACGGAAAGCTACAATACACACCTTGAGCTCGATCGCACCATCGGCAGTAGCAGACGACTGCCCCTAATTGACGGAGAAGAATTGCATAAACAACAAGCTGTTCTCTTTCTCATATGCTAAGTATACCTAGGCGATAATGTAATCACGTCCCTTGGTCTCCATTAACCGGTATCGCACTTCTTCCTTCGGCAGAGGCGGGCCGATGTGCATCCCGCGCTCACGATTGGCTGAGAAATGCCTACGAATCCACCAATGATCGCTTGCCGCATGTTTAATGTGCCTTACATTCGAAACGAGACGAACGCGACCGACCGCGCGACAGACACATCACACTAATACTACTGCGGGATACCCCTGTACGCCATTGACGTCGCCCAATTTGCACCACTTACTCCAAGCGCCCGCGAATCACGTCCTGAGACATCAAGGAAAATGGCGGCACTATAGCAGAAATGATTCACGGCAAGTAACACACTGGCACAATCTTCCAAGGCAGGCGCTTCAACACGCGTATATTCATTGCAAACTCCTTCAACAGGAGTTACACTTGTTCCAAGGCCATCCCTATTCTCCTCTCCACGTGAGTGCCACGCGACAGCAGGCGTGTTCGGTAAGCGCATTCCAAGCTTGCGCAAAACAAGGATTCCGGCACGTCGCTTAAAGATGCATTGCCATTACATCACCCTGCGTGCCCTGGCGGTATATGTGGTGGTATTAATGCACACTTCGCTCCTCGTCGTGGCAGAGGAGGAGCCGACCCTGACGACCTCTACCACAAGCACAACTGTATTGCCACTGCGTGGGTCGTTGTCACCAGCAGCGACGCCGAGATTGTTACATATACGACTTCCGACACGGTGACTGGATCCACCCTCGGCATTACGACTATCGTTGGCTCGACACAATCTGCTGAGCCCACCGCTTCGGCATCCGCTCCTGTCGGTGAAGCCATGGCCTGGGAAGGCAATGGATTTCGAGATGCGGTTCTCAACAGCACGAATCTTTATCGCGGTCAGCACCAAGCGGATGCGTTGAAGTGGAATAAGACACTGGCTTCGTATGCGCAAGACCACGCCGATGACTGCAAGTTTGCGCATTCCGTAAGTTAGATCCAGTGCAGCTTACTTCGTCCGTCCATTTATCTAACGAGTTCGTCAGGGTGGCTCTTACGGTGAAAACCTGGCACAAGGCTATGCATCGCCAGCGTTGGCTATCGACAGCTGGGCCAACGAGGAGAGCAAGTACGATTATGATAAACGCAAGTTCTCTTCGGAGACAGGACACTTCACCCAGCTGGTCTGGAAGAACACCACAACGGTTGGCTGCGGGGCGGTCGACTGCGATGACAAAGGATGGTTGTTGTTCTGCGAGTACAGTCCTGCAGGAAACGTGATCGGAGAGTTTGGTGGCAATGTCGGCAAGTCAGGACAAGGTGCAGATGGCGAGCCTGGCGTGAGCGACTCTTCTGCAGAAGATGAAGACGAGGGAAAAGATGGTGAGTCTGGGTCCGAACGAAGGAGTGTTGGTGCTAAGCTTCTCATCGCGCTGGTCGTGATGAGTACGCTTACCGCTTCGTATCTTTAATGGCTGGCGAGCGTCATCGAGTGCATCTCCCATCGAGGAGAATCGCGAATTAATGAGCTGTATGTCAATGTGACATGTTTTGCTGACACATTCGTTCCACACTCAGCCTCAGACTCGAAAAAGAAGACGAAGAAACATGGCAGCACTGACTGAATCCATCGATCGTCCGAGTCATCGTACCAATGCATGTCTAGAAGAGACCCGATCAAGATGCATCGACAATTATCATCATATCGCTTGCTGGCATTGTCATCTCATCGAGAGAAGGTGCACTCGGCGAAACATCGCAGCCCTAATAGTCGTAGACGTCACGAGACTTTGTGACGTTCGCAGCGCATCATTCATATGCAACGGCGGGGTGCCTGTCGATCTCAACGAACATTATTTGCCCCTCCAAAGGTGATCTGGAGAAATATATATTGTTTAGCAGTTCAAAATAGATAGAAGATACACAATCATCACAACCAAATTATTCTCAACACCAACACAAATAAGTTCTATCAACAAATCAACCAACCAACAACTCCCACAAACACAAACACAGAAATATGCCTTCCTTCACCAAGACTCCGTACGTCCCATCAACACCTTTCAATAACGAACATCATATTAACCCTCCCCCCAGCGGCGGCTCCGGCGCCAGCGACAAGTTCCAAAAGCAGCAGGCTGAGAAGCAGGGCCTCGGCGCCGACAACGCCGCCGGCCACACTGAGGGCCACCGCCCCGGCGAGGCCCCCGTCGCATCAGACTCTGGTTCCACCAGCGTCGGTCAGCAGCCCCAAGATAACAACCCCGGTACCCAAGGCATCAAGGGCGAACCTGTGTCGTCTAAGCCCGACGGAACTGGAGCAAACATGAAGTAGAGTTCCTCTCCGACATGAATTGGAGAGGAATGGATGGAAGGGGCAATGAGGATATGATACCTTTGTTTTTGTACATTTTGAACGATAATGAATAATTGCATTTGAACATTCAATGTTTTGGTCGACTTAACTCGTTGTTGAATTGGGAAGTGGTTATGAGATTACATCAAGCTCGTCCGGCCGCCGATCTCATTACTCCCTTGGCCATCGGACATCTCACCATTGCGACCAACGGTAAATTCGCGGTAGATGTTCGACAAACGGCGGTGCTCCTGCGCGCTGAGAGATGCACGCGTTGTCTCGAGACTCTTCACCAGATGCTGCCAGCGAATGATTGGTTCTGCGCTTTCAGTAGCGTCTGCGCCGTTAATCGGTCCATTTTGACCTGCAGACGACGAAGGTCTCTTCTGTGAAGCGCGACGCTCTTCCTTCGCTTTGCGGCGGGCAAGCTGCATTGCTGCGAGTTTCGTTGCGATGTTGGCTCTTTCGGCGGCGATAGCGGAGAGCTGTTGATTGCTTTGATCTGTCTCGCCCATGCGGAAGTATGTGAAATCTTGATGTTTGGTCTTTCGTTGACGGTCGGCGTCGGCGTTGTCGGGTTCGGCTGTTGTGATGTCGCTTGGACCCAGGATGTCGTGGATGGCTTCGAGATGAGCGTTGTAGATGACTGCTTGCAAGTCGGCTCCGGAGTAGCCTTGTGTCCGTTGGGCAACTTCACGCAATGTCGAAGCGCCGTCTGCCCGCATTACGCGCTCGTCGAGCTTCAGCTTCTCGCTCACAGCGCGCAGAATATCAAGACGATCTTCCTCATCGGGCATATCGCAGATCAGACTCTTGTCCAAGCGACCAGGTCGAAGCAGTGCAGGGTCGATCAGATCCGGTCTGCTCGTGGCAGCAAGTACATACACACCGCTGAGCCCTTCCGCACCGTCCATCATGGTAAGCAACATGTTGACGACTCTGTCCGTCACACCAGTGCTGTCATGGCCGCGCTTCGGTGCGATCGAGTCGAACTCATCGAAGAATAGCACGCAAGGCTTGGCTGCTTCTGCACGCTCGAATAGATCACGCACACTTTTCTCAGAAGCACCGATGTACTTGTTCAAGATCTCCGGTCCTTTGACAGAGATGAAGTTGAGTCCGCACTCTCCGGCGACAGCAGAAGCCAGTAGAGTCTTTCCGCAACCAGGGTAGCCATACAACAATAGACCAGACCGCAGTCGGAGTGGGCATTTTGCAAAGAGTGGCGCATAAGTAGTGGGGTACTGCAGAGTTTCGAGTAACGTTTTGCGAGTCTGTGTCAAGCCACCGATAGCTGAGAATGTTGTAGTAGATGCCTGCAAGGTCACGCCACGCAGAGATGCCGGGGTGAACCCTTTCAAAGCAGCAGCGAAATCGGCTGCTGTGAGCGCCACGGAAGAGTCAGGTGAGTCTTCTCCAACGGCACGGATGAGTGCTTCTCCCCTCGTCCGCTTCACAAGAGTTGCCAGATCCCCGGGCATGTAGCCGTCTGTCTGGCCAGCGAGGTCGAGAGTGTCGACTCCGATGTCGTCATCCTCCTCGAGCACCGGACCATCATGTATCTCATCGGCGGGAGTGTGAGATTCCTCCATCCACTCGTGAGAAGAATCTCCATTGCTTGTGTATGGTTGCTGATCCTGGTTCATGGCAGCGTTGCTCTCCTTGATAAGCAGATCCAGAACCTGTCGCCTGCCATCCTTATCTGGTGCCTTCAAGGCAATGATATCTCGGACCATGTGGCTGCCAATGATGTAGTTGTGCAAAGCTTCTTTGCTTTGGGCTGTCGCTAGTAGCACCACACCAGTGTCACTGCTGCAGAACTCCCGCACAACTGAACATAGCAGCTCGCTGACCTGCCTGCTTCTGCCGTTGGCATCCACCTGCAGTTCTGTCTCGATGGGGCAGAGGCGATCCAGATCGTCCAGGATGACAACAGCGCGTCCACCCAGGCGAGCACCCCAGGCGGCTGACGCGAATGCTTGTTGCAGGTTGTCCTTGATAGTCTTGACTCGCGTCTCCTCTGACACGAGTGATCGGCATGGAATATAAGTCACATTGAACAGGTACTGGTTCCGCATGTCGTGTGCTAGTAATTGCGCCGCTGATGTTTTACCAGATCCAAGGCCGCCAGTCAGTAGAACAGAAGACAGATTCAGTAAGCTCGCGCGAGTCTTGTCGAGTGGTGTTTGTACCGCAACCATGGTAGGCACTTCTTCTGGGAGTGGCTCGCCTGGGGCTTTATGGAACTTCGGCGGTGCACTTTCTGGCTGCACGGTAATCTCAAGCTTCCGATCTGCGCCGTTCAACCAATTGGTTCTAGGCTTTGAGGGGTCGCCAGGAGGAGGTGGCTCGAAGTCAAGTACGCCACCTGGCCATTCCGGTGTTGCTGGAAGAAGCATACCATCTGTGAGTGGTCCTGAGAGCAGTGTTTTGCCAAAGAGGGAGGTAATTTTCTGAACGGCCTGTTCCTTTTCTGCTTCTGATTCACCGCCAAACTTGAAACCTGCCGCTTTCTCGATCGAGGCGTATGGAGTGACTTTCAGTCGTTTGACAATGGCGTCTTTGCTAGCTTGTTGAGACGGCTCTTTGAGAGCAGAAGCTGTTTTAGGTAAGGGCGCTGGCGCTGGATCAATGCGCACGATACCACCAACCAAGCCAGTGGCAGATAGCACGTCGCAGAGGAGGCTGGATAGTACCACGTGTTGCGAGTCTGGGGCGTCCTCCCATGTGCACAATTTAGCTACCACTTTTGATGCAGGTAGCTGGTCCGGTGTAGGTTGACTTTGCGGATCTTGAGCTTCTTGGAGTCCAGCAGGCTTCACGACTGATACCGAAACCCAGCTGACGCCTCTTAACGTCTTGCCCAGGAGAAGTTCCTGATCGAGCCAAACCTTCAGACCATCGTCTTTGAAAGCCTCATCGCCCTCGAGATCACCATCTTCAGATTCCAGCCACTCATTCTTCAGGGCTCTAGTCAGACCTCGTAAGAACAAGGGTGGACGAGCCTTCTCCTCGTCCTGTGCGCTGCGATGCTTCTCACTTCTCACACTGCGTCGGCTAGTGACACTCCTGCTATCGCGCGAGCTCGATGGTCTGGCTGCTTGCCGTGTTTTCGGTGCAACAATAACCTCCGCATCAGGCGCAAGTTTGGCGAACGGCTGTGTAGCTGGCGCACCAGGTGATAATGATGTGACAATTATGCTGGCAGTCGACGTCGGCGATAGATGCAGCGTAATCGGATGTGATTGACCAGCAACGGGATTAGGTAGCGCTCGTACTTGTGATATGAAGTTCATTTCCAGGAATCGTGCGTGTAGTTCGATGACTGTGATTGATCAGTAAACTTGTCATCAACTCTACATTGATGATCTCAACATACTCTCCCAATCAGTCGGCGTCAACGGCTCAATGTTAACCGTATGTGCAAGCGGCGGATCAACATGCAACGAAACAGCAACCTACACGTACATCCAATTAGCCACATCGCCACAAAATAAGTCAAAAAGGTCATAACAAAATCAAGACACAAGAAAGAAACACACCTTCATCCCCTCCCTCAACCCCAACAACCGCCCAAACGTCCCATCAACCTCCACACCCGGCACCTCCTGCTCCTGCCTAGGCCCCGCCCTACGCGTCTGCGAACGCATGCCCGTCCACCCCAAAAACACAGAAGACTGCTTCCCGGGCTTCCCATCGCTGCCGGCCGCTTGCCTGAAACTCAGCTCGACGACGACATTCTGCACGACGGCGTTGGAGTTCAGCAGCACGTTGACGAGGGATGCTGGGAGGTTGAGCAGGCAGTTTTTGAGGCCGGGGAGGAGGGCGACTTCGGCTTGGGTGGAGGCGGGGGGTTTGCGGGTGGTGGAAGCCATTTTTGTCTGTGTATGGTGGCTTCCGTTTGTGATTTTTGGGTTTATTGTGAGTGATTGTTTCAATGGTCTCTCTCAAGACGCGAGACCGGAGGCCCGGTCGAGATGACACTCGGCTTTTGGTTGTCCGGGCCGAGGCACATGTGATTGTCACCAAGAATATAACCCTAGCAACCCTACTTGGGCAACACTGAATCGATCTCAATGGGCATGTACATTGTGTTTCACATACATGCATCTCGAGTGGAAATCATCGTAAGGCGAGTTTTGAGAAGATCAGAGGTTTTTTCCAACTCAATGGAGACTTGTTCGTGACACCCATGCCTCAGAAGCTTTCATACAGCTCAATGCTGTCAATTTCTCGGACGATGTGACACAGCCAGCAGTTTGGTTTAGTCACTTCACTGCCCAAAACCACACATTCATGTGTAGATCTCCAAATATCAGCGTCTGCCGCCAAAGAATCATTGATGTGATGCAGATACCTTCGTCGCCGGACCCGTCACGGACAAGTTCACATGCCATCTCATGGGGATTCACTGAGAACGTGACCAACGAAACGTCATCCAAGACATTCATAAAACCAGAAGAACCAACCCACGGATCACAAAATTACCGTATGGCTACAGAAATTGCTCATAATTCTTTGGATACCAACGATCATTCCCACACCCTCATTGGACAGAATCCAAAGAGCCACCAGCCCATCATCACAAATCTCGTCAACCTCAGAACCAAACTCTCGTGCAAAAACAACACCCAAACTCCAACCCTCGAAAACCCGTCAAGTCTTAATCAAAAGCTGCTTTCCAAAAGGAAGCACTCCAATAGCTCCATAGTGCGCCGTTTTCGTTCACTCTCGTCTCATGCGTTTGGTATCTGCTGAATGCAAAAGGCAAGCCATAAAAATCAGAAAAACAAAGAACCATGCCACCACACTAGTGGAAAATAATAATGATCCATGATCGGATCTTCAAGAAGTCATACCGTGCTCATCATTCTTTTCTGCGCCCGCGTCTGAAGCCTTGCTGGCCGTTCGCACTTTTTCTGCAGCAGCGTTCTTGGCGGCAATTGCGGCTTTGGCTTTGGGGACCTCTTGGTCGCTACCTCTTGGGCTGAGGCTGAGTCTGTGGTTTCGGCCGTGGAAGACGTGAATGCCGACGTCGGTGGCGTAGTCGGCGTAGCCTGAGCCAGGGAGGCCGGGAAGGGGCATGCGCATGCTGCCGTCTTGGGTGAATTCGGCTGCTTTCATGAGGTCGAAGAAGACGGCTTCGCTGTCGTGGCGGGTTTTGGTGGAAACGACGATGACTGCTTTGGGACTGCGGGTGACTAGGGCTTTGAGAGTGTCGACCAGTGGTTGGAGGGTGTCGGTGTTGTAGGTGCATTCGGAGACGATGATCAAATCGTGGTTACGTGCATGGACGGCTTTGGGTAAAGGTGCTTCCCAGTCGAGAGGGTGGAAGGACACTTTTGAGTTGATGGCTGGATTTAGGCGGGCGATGTTGGCGGCGACGAGAGAGTCGACTTCCGGTAGGTCGGTGAGAAGAACATCGCAGTCAGGAATGCTCTGAGCGAGAGCAATGCCAACAGTACCGCACCCGCAGCCAAGTTCGATGGCGTTAAGGCGACGATATGTCGCAGAGACTAGGACATATTCAAGGAGAGGAAGCGGCGTGATGGCGGTCTCCATAGAGATAGTGTCGTCGATAATCTGGGCAAGAGCCTGGCTGCCATCCCATAGGTGGCGAGCTATGCTGTCGCCGGCATCCTCAATCAGAGCGACTGGTCGTTCACTCAAGGGGATAAAGCGACGCTCGACACGCCAGCCACTGTCAAGTTTGCCTTTGGTAGGGTCGAGCTCACCACTCCATGCATCTACGATAGGCGGCAGGAAGCCATGGCCCTTGAAGACGGATGTCTTGATGCCGATGTGCAGACACGCCGGCCAGTCGATGTCGGTGCGAGACAGATCGAAGACAACTGGTAATGACCGAGCGTTTGCAGGCCACTTTAGCTTTCTGCGGGCGTATACTTCGCCATCGTTGGCGGTTTCACGGATCGTAGCGATCAGCTCGGCATCATCTGGGTAGAATGTCTCGCCTAGGTCGGTGGTGACTGTGATGGTCGCTTTGAGCTGGATGCTGCTTTTGTCGACGTGCACCTTGGGAGGGCGGAGGAAGCGGACTGCATCAGCAATATCAGCAGATGTATGTTTGTGTTATTGGTGGGGATGGTGATGTGGTGCGGCAGGTCCAGACGATCGGCGCGAGGACGGCTTGCAAGCTAGCACTACTAGGAGAGTGGACAGAGACATCCAAGATTGTTCTCGACACTTACCATAATGCATCTTGGATTGTTTGGTATGTCTGGTAGCCGTGTAGACGGTGGCGGTGGCGAATGAGCAGGGTGTGAAGGTGTAGGGCTGGTTCTATTAGCCGTTGTGGACGTTCGGCAGGAAAGGTTGGTGAAGAAATTGGAAGAAAACAAGAAGACGCCTCTGCCTGCGGTGGAGCGGGAAGGCGCCCAAGCGACTCAGGATCGTGATCCCAAGATCTCGACGCGGTGGCAGTGTTGAGTTGTTAGTAGTAGCTGAGGTGCTGGGTGTGTCTGTCGCGAGAGATCTAGAAGGGGCTCGCGGCCTTGACAGGGCTAGGCCTTGGGCTGTTTTTCGCTCTGGACGCCCGCTTCCGCCGGCTGTTCTATAGATACCTGCATATATGTATACATGCATCCGCGCGCCGCAGCCCTTGCTTGCTAACGCTTTATGCATGCCATGAGATCTGTCTCACGCAACACACATGCATTTTCTGATACCGCCATCACTATTTTGTGAGCTCGGCATATGCTCGTCACGTGCTGACTAGGTAGGTAGCTTGGGCTGCGAGAGAGATGCCGCAGAGACAGGGAGAGCTGTGCGCTGTGCGCTGTGCTGTGCAGTGCGGGCCTCCTCTCCTCGCAACTCGGCAGCAAAGGCCGGCCCAGGCTAGAAGATTTCGAGCTTTCTCCCTCTCCACACCCGATCGATTACCCCAGCGCGCAGCCTGCGTGCATCGGCCGCCCGGCATCCCATCGCAGCCCTCGCAGCCCATCTCACCACCCGCTCACCTGCATCGACGTTGGTAGCTTCACTTCATCTGCTCGTGCGCCTGCGCGCATGCCGCCTAGCCCCACCACCGCCTCCACCACCACCACCACCGTCGCAACCGTCGTCGCCCTCTCCGCCACCGACGACGACGACGACGCACCGCAATGTATCGCACCAACGACCCGCGCTTCCGGCGCCGCCTCAATGACCTCAGCGCAACCCTCGAATCCGCCAACGAGTCCGCGCAATCTTCAGTCTACATCTTCACGCAACACTACATCCGCCCGTGCTTTGGATCCATTGGGAACTGCCTGACCACGTGCGTCGAAGCCGGCTGTCCACATCTGCAGCAGCGCGATCGCTTGCGACGGGGCCGGCGCGGGAGGGCGGAGCTTAGCTTTGATTTCTACGACGATTGGGACGAGGATGAGAATGAGGGCTTGCTGGGGTGGGGCGACGATGACGGCGATGCGCCGGGCTATGGGACGGTGGATGTGCAGCAGCAGCAGCAGCCGGCGAGGCAGAGAGGCATGAGCTATCCGCGAGATCGCAGGAGGAAGAGCGCTCACGAAGGAGCGGCGGGTACAGAGGGATTGGGCGGATCTGGGTTCTTTGGAAGATTATTTGGTGGCTCGCGCGCGGTGCGATACAAGCCTTCGTCTGCAGATTTGCAAGACCACCCAGGCGCGAAACGATCACACAAAGACCGCGGAGAGGGCGAGGCATTGTTGGAAGAGAGCGAAGGCAGTGTAGGCGCAGGCAGGGCGCCGAGACGGCATGGTCGCAACAGAAGTGGTACGGCTGGCAGTCGGGAGACAATGGACAGCCTGAGCAGCAGAGGAGACATCTTCCCATCAGACGAAGAAGATGATGCGATTCCATTGGACGACGAATTCGCAATGGTGCTAGAAAGAAGAAATACACAATCCGGACCCGAAACAGAAACAAGTTCAGGAAATACAGGAAGCATCGCGCCCACGAAACGCGGCAAACGGCCATCAGCTGGAAGCAGAGTGTCCAGTCGGCGAACAATGAGCTCTCGAAGTCTGTCCGGCAAAGAGAGTCGAAGTCGCAACACAAGCGCGGCTCAGACGCCAATGGAATCAAGTCTACAAGGAGGATTTGAAGAAGTAAGCGCGAAGGAGATTGAGGTGCCAACAATGGACGATCTCAGCGAAGAAGAGCGCGAACTTGCGAAAAAGGAGGAAGCCGAAATAGAGCGGAGAAGAGATGAGGCCAGTCGAGCAGCGGCCGAGAGAGGCCTTGCCGATGCACAACGAAAGGCCCAAGAAGACGAGCCAGTAAGCCGGGCGAAAGAAGATGAAACGCCACCAAGCCAGACGAAACAAAAGGAAGTTGACCATACCCAAGACTCATCAACCGCGGTCTCGCCAACAAGCGAGGCACCTCCGCCTCAAGAGGGCTCAGAAACCCATGAGTGACGATGATGTTGATGTTGTTGTTTTTACCAATTCGAAGCGTTCAAGCGAGGCGTTCCAGGATCAAGCGGGGAATGATAAAACCAAAGCTAGATGGCATAGCAAGATGTCACACGGACAGGACTGGTTAACATTTCTCGCCACGATATGACATGAGAGCAGGAAACTTGAATTGATACCCTCCTGCATCTTCTATTCAAAATACCCCCAAATATCTATGTACAAGAATTCTTATCTTTCCTTCAGCCATCAACATCATCATCCTTCTTCGAATCATCTCTTTTAAACGTATAATGCCTCAATGATATATAACATCATCGTTCACGCTCACTTCACTTCACCCTCCCCACCCCCTCCCACCCCTGCCCCTCCGCCTCCGCAACCCTCCCAGCAAAGCTCCCCACCTCCTCACCATCAAACACCGACCACACGCCACCCTCTTTACCAAACCCAGCTCTCACGCTCTGCCCACTAGCTTTCCTCGACCGCTCCTTCGCATAAGCCTGCAGCTTCGCGACTCCCTCGTCAGCTTGCTTGCGCAGAGCGTCGAGCTCGGTTTTCGGCAGAGCTTTGGGGTGCTGTTGCTCGACTTGCTTGAGAGCTGCGAGGAGGCTGCGCAGGACGTCGAGATCGAGGTAGGTTTGTTTGAGGGGTTGGGAGGGTAAGGTTGGGAGGAGGGTTTGGAGGGCGGATGTTAGGGGGGTGAGGGTTTGGGCGGTGGGGGTGGTGAGGAGGTTGAGGGTGGCGAGGGAGAGGGCGTTGGCAGAAGGTTCGGCGGAGGGGCTGGGCTCTAGTTCTGAGAGTTTCTGGAGGAGAGCTGAGGTGTCTTTTATGGGAGGCACGGCGCTGTTGGCGAGGCACCATGCTGTGTCGGCGACGAGGGAGTGCAGGATGTATGCTTGGGCGTCGTCGGGGGCGTGCAGGGCGCGCTCGGGGTTGTAGCCGTAGTTGAACGCGGCGGCGAAGTCGCGGTTGTCTTTGCTGCTGAGCCAGTGTGCGGTCAGGCGAGGTTCGACGTGGATGGCATTCGCATCGAGAGCTGGGCTGCGGAAGAAGCGGGCCAGACGCCTCTGTTCGAGGGAGAAAATGCGGCGGCTGAGACTGAGGCGGAGGTTCTCACGGAGTTCGTGTAGGTCGAGGATCATGCCTGTTTGGCCGTTGTTGAGGACGTTTGCTTCGCATTCGGCGAGTTTTTGCTCGCAGCGGACGTACATGCTTAGTGCTTGAGTTGTGATTGTGAGAGGGTCGTTGCTGCGAGTTGTCATCGCGGTTGTAGCTTTGTGAGGGTGAGTGATGGACAGGCGTGTTAGGAAGACGTGGCCCATTGTGTCGAGCTGGATTTCCTTCACGGATAGCGAGTCCCAGTGCCTGAGAGCAAGTGTGGCCAGATCAAGGCGCATGTAGAGGTGTATCAGGATGACCTTGGCTTCGTGGATATGTTGGTTGTTGCGAAGCAGCATTTCGCCGATGAAAGCCGCTTGAAGCAGAGCATCGGTTTCGTTGAATTGTTCCCAGATCTTGACCAGTGCTGATATAGCCAGGAAGACAAGCTGGCATACATGCCTGTAACGGAATTGGTCGATCGACTGGACGGCCTTGCGATATGTTTCTGTGGTCTCCACTGCAAAGCTGTACAAGGCAGTCTTGTCACTGTCTTTCAACAGCGTCGTGAACTTCGCCTTCTGTTCAGCAATAGTAGCATCAAGCCACTCTGGTGTGCCAAACTTAGCATCGTCAATCTTGAGTCCAGCAAGAGCCTCCTCGCCATTTGACTTCTTCACTTCCCGGAGCGCATCGTGCACTTGCTTGCTCTCACCAAAACGACCACCTTTGATCCCCTCCACATCTTTGTTCTTTCCCTGGATTGCAAATATCTGGCCAGGAACCCTGCAATCAAGGTCTTTGACTTCGTCGAATTTCTCAGCAACGGCTTTCTTCGCCAACATGAGCGCCAGCCTCGACGAAAGATCCTCATTGCCAGTGGACAGCATCTGCGTTACAGCCGCGTGCGCCATGTAAAACACCCTGTTCTTGGGCGACAAAAGTTTAAGCTGAATCAGCGCCTGCTGCGCATCCTGCAGCCGGTTATCAAAGATCGCACGTGTGAATCGAAGAGACTGTAAGTCGAGCTTGTAGTTGATCGAAGTGGCGGCTTTGAATGCATTCTCCCAAAGCTTCGCCACTTCGGTGCCTGCTGAGAGAGTTTGAGGGAACGAGTTGGCTTGGAGGTGCTCGACGACGGCGTCTTCGATCAGACTTAATTCTTGCAAGTCGCGAGTTGGGGGTTGGATTGCGAGCAGTTGGTCAATGGTGGCCTGGGCCTTGGCTGTGTCACCGAGCTCCGTCAAGAGTTGTGATTTGGTTGCGAGGAGCTGGATGTCCTTGGGCGTACGTTTGAGCAGTTCGTCACATTTCGTTATGCCCTTTTTGGGTTTGTCCCGGTATTCGTCGTAGGTTGGGTATCGAGCCATGACTGTGTGGTGGGGTTGTTGGAGTGTAGGCAGTAGGCGTGAAGTATTTCCTTTTCAAGTATGTTATTGTCCAGTGACTACAGCCTTGGCCAGCCCTTTTCCAGAATCACTAGTGAGTTGTTTTGAATAGTGATATAATCAGTCGGTCTTCACGCCGGCGTCAACATTTCCACAGCCTCTCGAACTTTCGCGGGCTCTGACTTGCATCTGCAACCCGACAGATGGAAACGGCGAGAGCGCTGTGCAACGCTGAAATGTACGCAGCCATACCAGATTATTCACACGGCAGATCACACTGGCCTCGGTCGGACTGTCCTTAGCTCCGTAAGGAAACCCTGAGCTTAGAGTGTTCATCTAAAGTTAGGTAAGGGTACTTGCTAGAGGACACCTTTAAACTCGTATAGTCTACACGCGACAGCCATACACCTCACCTCCCGCTTTGAACACGACACCAAACAACACTCTCTAGGCACCAGTCGCGACTCATCCCCGTGACTCAGAAGAACAACCCATTCAAATCCTCGCCAACAACTCCCAATCGCCAAACCAAAACCGTCATCCCCATTCGAAACAACCACCCCTCCTCCTTCACAACACAACAACACAACACCGCCACAATGGTACGCGCCTCTCCTTCAACG
>Ga0265797_10006023_pt1 | contig 17412 bp, 12 predicted proteins | sample P2T30metagenome_FD_192433 | JGI IMG/M metagenome (GOLD analysis project Ga0265797, IMG submission 192433) | Plant litter microbial communities from East Loma Ridge, Irvine, California - P2 T30 | ecosystem: Environmental > Terrestrial > Plant litter > Unclassified | place: USA: California...
CCGAGAAATCGAACATCGCTCCCGCTGCCCGCGAGAAAGAACACCTCTTAACCCAACGCCCAGCGACAACCATACTCGCCGGTTCGCGACCCACAATCGAGTCCATGATCCGACCACCGGTCGAAGCAGCGGTAGGAGAGACAGCAATAGTGACTTGCGGCGGCGCCGAGATCACAGCACAAGCAAGGACGTTTGTCCCGAGGTTGAGCGACGAGAGAGCCGTGCACAAAGGCACTGGCGCTCAGGGGATTTATTTGTTTACTGAGACTTATGGGTGGTGAAAGGGGGCAAATGGGCTGGGCGGTTAACGAATTTTTGTATATTTGGACATAGAAAGGGAAAGGGATGATACGGTCGATGACACTCGAAGCTGTACAACATCAGCAAAGCATAAGAGTCTATCTAGGCGTATAATCCAGACGTTTGCGCAGGCAAAAACTCGTGCTTTTCTTATCGTAATGGTGTCAGAACAAATGCTTTCGTTCGTACGACGCCTGCCTAGAACAGTTCGCGTACTTCAAAGCGAATATGTTTGGTGACGCGTGTCGGTACTATCGTTTTAGGTACTATCGTTTTATATGTACGATATGTACAAGTCTGTAAGATATGAAAACACCTATATGCAAATTCTGTCCCCCAAAAAAAACTTATGAAGGTATAAACATGAAAACATCAAGAAATCGCATAACTCATCAGCCCGTCGTATCGCGTCGTTCCCGAACCCATGCCCATGCCCACCACAATCATCATCATCATCACCAAATCAAGTGTAGATACTCTCCGTGTATGCGTTCACCTGCAAACCCTTCTCTGCCAACTCAACATCCTTCAAGAAGTCGAGCGGCATCCACACCAAATGGCCCTTGATCTTATCAAGTTCCTGGCGGACGACCTCAATCGGCTGGAACAAATCGTACAGATGTCCCGCTTTGCGCGAACCCTTGGCGCCGAGGAAGGCGTCGTAGTCCTCGAAGTTCTTGACGTTGTTGTCCGGATCCGCGTGGAACAAGTGGCGGAAGACTTTGGTGTTGGTAGTGGCGCGCGAGGTCCACATTTCCCAGAGTTCGTCGTTGAGCGGGTCGCCGACCATGGCGTCGTGCTCGTCGCCGCCTTCCCAGACGTTGTCGCCGTCGCCGGGAGGTTGGGCGTTGGGGTCTTCGGAGGCGTCGAGGGTTTGCGCGTGCAGGAGACCCATGTGTTCGCGCCAGAGCATGCGGCGGAGGGTGGCGGCGTGGTGGCCGGCGGTGTAGGGCTGGCCGTCCATCATGGAGGGGAGGGGTGTTGTGTCTTCCATTACGATGGCGAGCTCACTGTCGTGGAAGCCCAATTGAGATCGGTCGTTGATGTTGCTGCTTCCGCAGATGGCGATGCGGTCGTCGACGATGAGAAGCTGAGAGTCATATGTTAGCAGAGTCAGCTGAGGTTGTGATCGACGTTTGGCATACCTTTCCATGAATGTAGAGTTCTTCTTGGACGAAGTTCTGCTTTTCCAGCTCGCGCTTCTCCTCGGCCTCAACATCTGTGGGATCTTCGGTCTCACGACCAGGCCAGCGTTCTTCCGAAGGCTTGGGTTCACCGAGCATGGCATCCTTGGCAATGGAGTCCACGGTCCCGTGTGCGTCGTCGGCGCCCATGGCGGTGCTACCAGGGTCTCTTGCCTCCCTCTGCGCATTTCCATCGCCCGCCTTAGCCTGACGCTTCTCCTCGAATTTGCGTTTCCGTTGCTTCATTCTCTTCTTCTCTTTCCTCTCGGTTTCATCATCGTCGCCTTCGCCATCACTTGATGAGCTGCCACCCTCGCCTTCCACACCATGAACACCGCTGCTCATGATCTCCTCTGCCTGGGCACGCTGTACTTCTTGATATGTGACACCACTCTCCTCTTCCTGCTTCTTCAATGCAGGAGTCTTGTTAAGTCTGTCATAACTGCGAAGGTTGAAGACGAAGACGTGTTGCTCGGGGTCAACACCCGCAGCCCTGATCCTGCCAAAGATGGAATGCTCGCCACGGTTGATGGACTTGTACTGGTAATCCATGATCGCACGGGTTCCAGCAGCTGCATTATCTCTGAGGTCGCCTGCGAATCCAGGAATGGCCGGGATCACGATGATGACACGGAATTTCCTGCCCTCCTTACCAGCGCGAATACAGGCATCTGCGATTGCGGCACCGATCTGGTTGTGGACTGGTGCTTGCTCTTCGCCGGTAGCGGTGATGAAGAACTGATTCTCGATGTAGACGAAATGTTGTGCGCCACGAATGACTTGACAGTAAGCGTTCTGGATGCTCTGTTCTGTGAGAATGCCGCTAGACCAGTCGGCCGAGCTACGCACCAGCTGTGCGTGAAGCGATCCGTAGCCTCGGCCTGGCATAGTGGACCCATCTGCATCCACTCTGTTAGATGTATACATGGCAGTCTTTTCGGCTTTGCCACCTGATGCAGTGATGACACCCTCTTTGTTGGCCTTATTTCCAGTATGCTGCGGGTTCTCTTGATGGTTGACCTCATGTTTCTCTATCTCTGCAGCAGTGGCGTCTTTTCCCAAACCAGGAATGTGCAGGCCATGTTCACCGAGCTTCTTCTTGTACCGGGTTCTCGTGTGCTGATCCTCGGTGTAGCCGTGCTCATCAACACCTGGAGTAGCATCGTAGTACTCTCCCGGAGTAGATCCTCCTGATGCATCCGGGGTAGAATCGAAAATGTTGGCTGCCTTGGTATGGATAGGAGTGAAGGGGTGGTGGACGTAGTCGCCGACCGGATGTTTTGGTCTCTGTACACCAATCAGGTCCTCATTTTCGCCAGTGCGCCCGCTCATAGTCAGCCAGTCGTAGCGGTCGTCACGCTTGTATTTGTCGCGCTTGCAGAAGTTCCAGCGCAAGACAAAGTGCTCGGCAATGTCATAAATACAAGGTCCGATCACTCCCATTGCGACATCGTGCCACGGCATACGGCCGAACTCAGCCTTCGATAGCTCGTTGGTCTTCCAGTCTTCCACGGATTGGAAGTCCATGATGCGGTTGTTGTTGAAGTCTTGACCAGGGAACACTTCGTTCTGGACACCATCTGGGTGGGCGTCCGCAAGTGGGTGCTGCCTCGAGTCCCAGCGTCCGAAACACAAATCCAGACCACCGATGAAAGCCATGTCGTAGTCAATGACAATGAACTTCTCGTGATGAGCCCAGTAGAAGGTCATGTCGCCGGCGTTTTCGAAGACATTGTGGTCCGGGTGGCGCATCACGCGAATATTGCCATAGCCGGGCTCTCCCTCCTTGATCAGGCTGTGGAAAGCATTCTTCGTATGAGCGGAGTTACAAGTAAGTGCCGCCGACACTTCCTTGTAGACAATGATGTAGACCTTGACACCGCGTTCGGCAGCGCGCTTCAAGATCTTGTCGAGACGCCATTCCTGGTGGAAGTACGGAGGGCGCCTCAGGAAGAGCTCAGGGCTGATCCACCAGTCGGCCAGGTAGAGGGATTCCTTGGCGCGCTCCAAAGCGACAGAGACAGCATGGAAGTAGTCACGGCCGTCAATGTACCACTTGATCAGATTGCCGTCACGCTCCGGCGCAAAAGACTGGAAACGGTGCTCCTCGGCGATCGCAGTACGCTTGGCGTCGGTCAACTGCTCGTGCTCCTCGTCGTGGCGATGGTTGGAATTGATCAGGTTCTGAAACTTGCCGATGCGATGCTTGAGGTGGATCGCTCCGACCTTGGCGTCGTAGAGGTGAGTGTCCTTGAGCTTGTTCCTCAACTTGCCCATGAACCCACTGTTCTCCTTCTCCGGGCTGTTGGCATCAGCGGCACGGTGTGCCGGAGTGACTTGGTCTTCCGGGCTGACATGGCTAGTCCTTCCTAATACCATGGTTGCGGCGGCGGCGTGAGGGTATCGAACCCGTCACGTGCTACTGCTGCTGCTGCTGCTGCTTTCGTCGATCTAGCACAGAGACAGGGATAGAAACAGAGGCAGAATGCGCGGACTCGGATACTGCGGGAAACACAATTGCAAAGCGGCAGGAGTGAAGATGTAGTGAGCAGGCGCCAATGCTTTCGGAAGTGGGTAGTGTACACCTCAGCCTTGCTCGCCTTGGAAGGCGCGGGGCATTCTGAGTGAATGCGTCATTGCGGAGCTTAAGGCTGTTGGTGGCAGTCACCGGATACGTACGCGAGATGGCGGCGCTTGACCTGTGCCATTTTGGTCGTCGATGCTGCCGATAAATTGCCTGTTCCTGTTTCCAAACACTCGGCGTCTGCTCCATTTCTAGCCACGCTGTTCTGACTCACGTGCAACAGTTGAGTGAAGCCACGTTTGACTTGTGTGGCGTAGGTGGCTGGAGCTAGTAGGGATACGCAGGCCTTATCGATTGCGCACCTCGTCTTCAGAAACATCCACCGCATCGACAGATGCACTCTCCTTTACGTCTTTCCTTCACGATAACTTTCCCCACTGTGTCGCTAGTGTCCAGGTCGTTGCCGGAGACCCCATGCTTAGCAGACTGCACTTCGGACAGAATGTCACCACCGTCATGGTCAGTCATGGCCAGTTTGCCCAGCATGTCTTCCAGCTTGTCCTCCTCACCTGTGTGCACCACACTTCTCGTCCGATCTGCAAGGTCTTTCCGCTCCTTCCTATTGTCCTTCTCGTACTTGTGCTTCTCCCCATCTTCCTCGTCTTCAGACATCCAGCCCTGGCCGCTCCTACGCAACGCGATAAGGTCTTCCACCCGTCCTTCCCTCAGAGGATAGCATGCGTCCTTGATGGAGTAGTCATCTGGTGCGTACTTTGCTTGGTACTTGCAAACATTGTCAAGGTTCGTCCGGAGACCCTTCAAACCCTCTATCTCCTCGATCAGAGAGGGATCGTCTGGTTTCGGGTTCGCTTTTCTCCCTTCGACCTTGTCCCGGGCTAGGCGGTATGCGCGCTCGGCTGTGACACGATATTTCTAATGTGGCATGCTCGGTTAGCATCTTTTCCATTATTTGAGGGCTTTGCTGATGTTGCTTACCTCTGCTTGACGCCACCCATCCGCTGCTCCTGCCAGGACACAGTGGTTTTTGATACGCAGATATTGTGACATCCCGGCATCTGTAAGATTGTACTCGCCGAGTTCGACACACTCTGCGTATTTGCCTTGCTCATACAGAGCATGACATTCGTCGAATTGTTGCTCGTAAATTGTATACATGGCCGCGGAAGATGATCTCTGAGGGGAATTATTCTAATAATGAAAGAGACTGTAGCTCACTGAGAAACTTCTGAGTGAAGTGTGTGGAGAGGGAATGAGGAAGCGACAATGGAAGAGTTGGGAAGGCGCGCAAACGCGATGTCCAGAGAGTGAGTAGAAGCTTTGACTTTCCCTCTTCACATCAAGAAACAAATCAAATCCGACACTGCGTTGCTCGCTACGACAGATTCGACCCTCCACCCGAATCGCCGCGACGACAAGCAATACCACCAAATCCTCCACCACTTATCTCCTCAGCCTCGATGTCTGGATGCCCTTCCTCGGCATCTGGTCTCAAGCCAGCCAAAAAGCGTCCAGACATCTCTGTACGCATCAGACATAGGCCATTCGGTTTTCACACCAAATTCAACAAGATCATCAAAATTCCAACACCGGCTCAGCCTGAACAAGCTACTACTCCAACCACGAATACTGGCAACAACAACGACATCACAGCCTCAACCTCAGCTCTACCTCACTTCCCCTGCCATCACGAGCCTATACCACCAGACTCCCAAATCACCACGTACACCGAAAACTGCACCAAAATCACCTGGGCTGTCGAGAATGGCATGTTGCTCTGGGCTAAGGATGATATCGCAGCGCCCTCACCAGGGCATGGTGTGACTATGATATGCCCCGTATGCGACGTGACATTGGAATCGCGGTTTGCCTTGTCAGAGCACGTTAAACAACATGCACTTTATCGTATCTGCAGAACGTGTGGCCAGTTTCTTCCAGGTGGCCAGGCTGCTCTCGCCACGCACATAACTGCCCACAAAGCTGAGGAGCTCACAAGCGTCAAGGTGCTCGAGACCTGCGAAGATCCCAAGATGGCTGTGACTCAAGCCGTGAAGAGCGTCGCTCAAGAGCAGCAGAAGATGCTCCAATGTGGAGAGCAAATGCAGGAACGCGATCAACAGATGCAACGGCGCGAGCAGGAAATGTAAGCGGCGCACGAACAGCGTGTGCGCGGAATGCAAGCGGCGCACGAACAGCATATCCAGGAATTGCAGGCAGCGCACAAGCAGCGTCGACGTCGACTTCTGCAGGACGAGTATGAGAGACTTCGGCTGCGCGTGGCGGAGATTGCTGCGGAGATTGAGGGACAAGTTTAAACCCTCAAGAAGCTTGAGGCTGGGAGGATGGTTTATTACAGTATGGTCGAGGAGTAAGTTCGTTTTCTTTTAAATAAATGGAATTCAGTCATATCGAAGCATAAACTTGTTCATACTGATCATTTCATTTCTCGTCAATACTGTGTAGTGGATGCAAGCCATACAGAGCTTTAGCCATTGCAGAACACCTCCCTCGATGTTCTCCCAAAGCCGACGGAGGCGCCATAGGTCGCACCACAAACCAGCAAGCACGCCGTACCTCCAAGCTCTTTACTCTGCCAGTCACTCGTTCATCACAGCCTGAGGTCGAGCCTGACACGTCATGTCCTCTTTGCCACAAGGCAGGAGTCTGCAGCCTCACTCATCCACATCTCTCGGATCGTGGTTCTTCCAGAACTCCTTGTACTCCTCATCACTCTGCCACTGGAATTCCTCGGGCCAAGTAATCGGCGCGTAAGGGCTGCCCGTCTTCTCAAACATCTTCATCTTCTCAGCTGTGCGAGGGCGCGTGGCATTGATGCTGTAAACATTGATCCTGTGCGCCGAACTGGTGACATGCAGACCCCAGTTCCACGCGGCACGCACACTAAGCGGCTGCGTGTTGAGCGAGTTGTCCCAGCAGCGGCACACGATTTCGATCCAGCCCTCGACATCGCATGGGAGAGCAATCTCCCAGGTGCGCCAGGTCCACTTGTGCTTTGGCGAAAGGTTCTCGAGCGGGACGGCATACCAGCTAAAGCCTCCGTCGGCAGACAGCTCGACACGTTCTGGCCAGCGACCACCACCCGAGTATGCCCATCCTTTGCAGCGGATTGCTCCGTTGTGGATGACGACCTGGTTTGTCCAGGGGGTCATGATAGCGGAGCTGACCGGCATCTCTTGGATCTGAATGCCGTCTGTTGGCTTCAGGTTGTGCTTGCCGGTCTGCTGGTCGAAGTAGAGGTACTCTTTGCTCTGCACGGGTGCCAGGCTAGGGTCCTTGATCGCTTTGACACGGTACAGCCACTTGACACTCCTCGCGCCGATGTAACCCAGAACGAGAACACGCAGTGGGAATCCATGGATAGCCAGGAGAGGCTCGCCGTTCATCTCCCATACAAGGAGGACTTCGTTCGCTTTGACTTTGGACCACGGTACGCTGACGACGTAGTTCATGGCTTGGTGGGACTTGAAGTAGGTGTCTGCGCCATAAAACTCGAGGTGCTTGGCGTTGTCTGTCAAACCGCCGCAAGCTTTGATGACTTTCTTCAGGCTGATGCCAGTGTAGGTGGCGGTACCGATAGCTCCCTCGGACCACGGAGCCTGGGGAACTGTGTCACCTTGACCGGCGTACTTCTTGATCTGCTCAATTCTCCGTGTGCCGGAGCACTGCATGGTCGCCATCTTAGTGACTCTCGGGAACCTCGATTCGTCCTTCAGGTCGGCCATGGTGAATTTCTTTGGGTTGAAAACGCAGCCGTCCATGTCAAAGTAATACTTTTCCTCGTCGATGATCGGAATGCCGCCGTGGTTCCTGACGAAGTGAAGACTGTTCGGCGTGATGGCTTTGGCAGTTGTCAGGCGCTTGGGCGACTCGCCATTGTATGGGAATTGGAGAACGTGCAGCATCTCGGGGTGCTTCTCTTCGAGGACCTTTTTCCAAGAATTTTCGGACGCTGTGGTGAGCTCGCCTCCGATGGCGGCGTGGTACATCTTGTAATCGATCCCTTCCAGAACCGGGTTTGTGCCTGGGACGGGTACCAGCTGGTACTCTGGATTCACTGGGAAATCCTGGGACGTGAGAAGCTTGTGTGCTTTGGCTTTCTTCTCTGGGTAAGCTTCCCACTCGACGTAGCTATGTAATCGTCAGTATCTGCCTGTAGAAGTTGTTACGCTGAGGTTCACGTTTGAACTTACCCCTCCCATCCATCTCTCTCGCGCTTGAAAAGCTCATCACGGTCGCCCACTGAGTTGATAGCCGCCTCGTCTTTTTTCAACTCCGTCAACGCCGGACGGTGGGCTGGGTGAATCTCCGTGGTTTCGTCGCCGACCTGTGGATATCAACATAAGAACCGTGCTGGTCCATCTTGACTTGTGCCAGTACATACCTGAAACAGAAAGGGAAGCTGGTCGGCGTGTAGTCCTTGTTCAATTTTGAACTCATCTGGGCGGTTGCGACTCGCCAGTGACACAGGCTGGTTGCCTTCGGTGGAAACGGCGTTGGCCATTGGGAGTAAGTTGTGATGGGGTCGGGATTCAGTGCGGATAATATTACGAGACCACCAGCTCTTTGCTAAGGTGTTTGAGGTTTGTGGCCGTGAAGCAGTGATGGAGTGAGCGGATTATGATGTTTCGCAGCAGGTGACAGCGTGAAGAAGGCACGCGCGCGTTTGCTCTTCACAGGGAAGGTACGACCAAATGAAACAAACGGCAGACTTCACTCGACGATTAAATGAAGGCGTGCACGAGCAGGCTAGCCAGGGTTTCCCCAGCTCGGTGACGATGTCCGTCGTCGTCAAACATGCGGACTGTGATCCGTGAAATCCGATTGCATCATGATTTGTGCAATGATTGGCTGTCGCGAGGGCGAAATCACACAAAGTGGTCGGCAAAGACAGCTATGGTATGCTGTCCGAGCGCCATCGCTTCGACACGTGTGACGGCACTTGCTAGTCTACAGGGTTTGAATGTTCGTGCTTGATCGCGCGGCCGAGGTCAGCGATACGCAGTCCACGCAGTCAGCCGCCACAGCTCCGCGATCAGCTCACCGCTGCGCGAAATCCTCTATTCAGAAGCCAGATCCATACTGCCATTGTCCTGAACGGCGTACACGCCGACGCACCGAAAACGCCTCAAGTCTGCCGCCGCGTGCCGGTTTGTGCTTGGTCAGCATGGACTCTGCGATGACAATGCTGCAGGTGTGTGAAATTGGAAGACTGGCCACCTAGGGCTCGCACACGCAGCTGCAAGTTTCTCGTGTTATCGTTGCATGCAGTTTTCCGTCTTCAATGTGCTGACATCGCATTGAAGGTGGAAAGTCAATGGCCAACTGGCCGTGCGCAAAGCTTGATGGCCGCCGAAGGAGTTCGCTCCTGATCTTGGCAGGTGAACATGCGGAGAGGGTACCAGGCATCTCTTTTTTCTTGATACCAGTCGTTAGGCTGTCCTTTCATGGAATCATGGCTGCATTAACGTAACCGCACTTGACATTATATAATGTCTTTTAAGAAGCATTCTATACATCGTTGCTGAAGGTGATCAGTGCTGGGAACCGCTAGATTCATTTGAGATGTTGCTGTTTCTGTATAGTCCCTCGAACGTTTATGGAGTTCAAGATCAAAAGATACAGCAATTGGGAGTTCAGGAGTGTTCAGGCGTCTGAAAACCACCAGGGCGCATAGTCATACAGTCTTACTTGTTCTGTATGTACCGTCACAACATTTCCAATGGTTTAGCACATCACTCGTGCCCAAAATGCAAGATAATGGAATACGCCGCTACCCCAAACCCTCACGATGGTAAACCCTAACGGCAAGTTCAAGTTGGTCATAACGTCATCATGCCTTGGTCGATGTTATGTTCGTCGACGGGTGTTCTGCTGGAAGCATCAAATGTCGTGACATTTATGCTTGTTCAGCCGTCCAGTTACACCTTGTAGCACAATTGGTCGGAGAGCAAGGCTTCCGAATCGAGTTATATGCTCTGGTCAGAAATCGGTCCATAAGTGTAAATATCGACTGACTGGCTACTGGCTACTGTAGCAGACAGACGAAAATCGTATGTAGAGTAGTGTTCATAAATCGATTCCAGAGAAAGTTGAGCTGGAGGAGCCTCAACTTTCGGCCTACTTGAAAAGCCTACCTTTTTTTCGAAGGAAGCTGCGAAAGCAGGGCCGTACATAAGGCACGACTACAGCGAAGTCGACCATCTCGTATCGACGAACCTTCGGCTTACCCAAGCGTCCTTCCATGCTGAGCGGTGGTGCCGTACGAACCGAGACACCAAGCTTTTGCGTCTCTAGCTCGAACCAAAGCCCGGATGAGGCGGCCACTGCGGGTTGGTGTGTTGTAGCTCGGTAATTTGCTCGTCGACGTGTTCATGGTTTCCCCTCCAGTATAGCTTCAGCCCTACAGCCCTACGAGGCGCATCTCTCTGTCTGTAGCTTTTGTTACCATCCAATCAGTCGATCAATTCAACATATCATTACAGCACGCACGCTTCGCCCGAGAAGGCTACATACATATCACAGAAACGGCTGCGGACTATACACACAGATACACGTACACCCTCGAAAAGACGAACAATGCCAAATGGCAACGCCCTCCTCACAGCCTGCAGCACTTTCGCCATCACCAACATCGACGACTTGTTCATCCTGGTGACATTCTTCGCCGAAGCAACGACGGGCAAGACGCTGACGCCGTTTACGATCGTCGCGGGCCAATATGTGGGCTTCAGCATTGTTCTCGCGATCAGCATGATAGGCTTCGGCATCGCGGTCGTGTTGCCCATTGAACCGATCGGTTTCCTTGGACTATTGCCTATATTACTTGGGTTCTGGGGTCTGCTCGAGCTACTGATACGGACGGAAGAGGAAGATGATAATGGAGTGGAAGTTGGAGTGGGAGGGTGGAGAGCGATAAGCAAAGTCGCGGCGGTGACGGTGGTGAACGGAGGGGACAACATGGGCACGTACATCCCGCTGTTCGCGCAGGCGAGTAAAGGGGATATCGCGATATACCTGGTCGCGTACTATGTCCTGCTCGGGGTGTGGTGCGCGGTTGCTTGGCTGGTGATGCAGCAGAAGGATGTGTTGCGGCTGGTGGAGAAGTACGCGAGCTATGTGGTGCCGGTGCTGTATATGGGGTTGGGGGTGTTGATTATGGTCAAGTCCAAGTGTTATCCTTGGCTGGGAGGGAGGATTGATGCTGAAACGGAGGTTTCTGGGTTGGTGGTATTGAGTCTGACGACGACGGCGTTTCTCGTGCTGTGCGCGGGAGGGATGGTGTGGTTTAAGCTGTGGCAGAGAAGAAGGGGCGAGAAGTCGATGCCGACGTATACCGAGTTGGCTGGAGAGGATGATGATGACAGCTGGAAATGATAATTATGATGTTGATAGAAGGATGGGTGCGATAGCGATGTCTTGCCGTATATCTGCCATGCCTGTGGAATATGTTGTATCTAATAGTAATTAATGGATGGTTTGCATGTTTTAATGCACACAGACTGCCTGTCATTGTATACCTCATTATGTTTGGAATCCGTTTCTGCAACGGAGGAGGATTAATATTATTGGGTCGACGAGTGGAGTTTGTGGGCAGGACGATCTGCAGGCGGGACAAGCAAGCAAGCTCGACCCCTGCACAACGTGTCGCTGTTGCCGATCGTCATGCGCTAAGAGGCGTCGAGGGCAACATCAGATCCAAGGTTGGCCCTAGTGCACGCGGCTCGTTGCTGCTACTGTGCAGTACGCCTCCCACGAACCTACAGTACTCCTACTCGATAATGATAATTCAACCCTGTGCCAGCATGTGATCCGCCAGCACAAGTACTCGAGCACGCATACCGAGAATACCCACAACAACACCACCATGAGTCGACTCCCCACCGACTCGTACACGGCCCGCCGCCTTGAACATGCTACCCCGGAACATCTCCACCACACCAGCAAGCGCACCTTTGTAGGGCCTATCCCGGAAGGCTGGTTGAAGAGCCATAGGAAGCAGTGGTATAGGCAATATCTTCCCATCGGCAAGAACGACAGCAGGCAGAACACTTTCATCGCCGCCCAGCCTGCACCAGCACCAGAGAGGCCAACTCAAAATGGCGCATCTGTGGTACCACCAGCGCAAGCGAGACAAGAGACGACACCTCAAGCCAACGGCGCATCTGTAGCACCACCAGCGCAGCCAAGGCAAGAAGCCACACCTCATGCCGATAGCGCACCACAGGCACAACCCACAATCACCTCGAACCAACCCACACAAAGCGTGCAGACCTCTCCACGACAAGAAACCCCAAGGCTGTCTTCACAGTCGGCGCTCAACAACAATAATGCACAATCAACCACGTCGTTGCTACGGAGCCAAAGGACAAGCGTAGAGGGAGCCGAGAGCCCTCGACTGTCACGAACAGAGTCTGCTCGACAAGGGAGCCCAGCTCTCGAAACTCGACCCAGCAAAGGCTTGCTCTTCGACCGCGCGCGGCAAAGCGTCCCTCGAGTCCGTTTCGATGAACCTTCACGACTTCAGATCCGTGCCAGAGCACAAAAGCTGGCTGCCAAGGGACTCTTGCGAAGCAGTAAAATTAAGGATGGCGAGGTGATCAAAACGGACAAGATGTTGGTGCGGATCGATATCACACAGCAACAGCTGCCGGAACAATTCGATGAAAGAGTCAGTCAGGGCGTTGAAACAAGATCTTTGGACAAGTGGCGCGAGTTCATGATCGTCTGCAGGACGCATAGCGAGGATGGCGCCGCGGCTGTTCTGCAGCTACACCAAACACGAGTGATCGACATGTCAGAGAGTGGAAAGATCAAGAAAAAGCCCAAGGCACAAATCCTGCTCAGTACACGACATGCCAGAGTCTCTCTTTACTCAACCCTGGACAAGACACTGTGCGTATGCGCCAAGGAAGGATCTCGAACAACAATCTACTACTTCCGAGCTACCACCGCTTCGACGGCTGTGGAGTGGTTTACCTTCCTTACAAGCATCATGGGCTGGAAGCGAGCGCAGACCCTCACTGTCAACGTGCCTGACCTGAGCATCAGCTTGCGCCTTGATGATCCATTTGAGGCGATTGAGACCGCCCAGGCACAGGCAGCTGAGCACAAGACATACGGCACGGAAGACTGCGTGAAGGCTCTCACAGACGAATCAGGAGCTGCGGGGATTATAGTATCACGCTGTCTGGATATGCTGAAGGACTCACCAGACTGGGCAGATGTGCTCAAAGCATGGGCCAAGACTGGGCGTGTGGGACTTGCCTGGAAGAGGTACGATCGGATCGAATGGATTCATGGTGCCGTGGAGGCGAAGATGTATGGAACTATCGCGATGCAACAGACACACGACCTCGAACTGCGACCGAAAGACCACTATCCATCGACTGTGAAGCCACGCGGCGAGACGGAGAGCATCGAGGAGCCCTCTCCTGTTGAGGGCTTCCTCGTCCGATTGACGAGCCAGAAGGGACAGGATCGTCGGCTGGGCAAAATGCTATTCAAGAGGTTGTACTTTTCCACCCTGGACAATTATCTTCTTTTCGTCAAGCCTGGCAAAGCCAACCCGCCACCGCCTCCCAAAATGCAAGCATACGGCAATGGCGACGTGCCGACATCAGAACAGTTTGCTAAAGAAACCCCGTTGACTTACGAGGTAGACCCGTACCCTGTCGAAAATGGTCAGCTGTCTTGGCTCAAGGGCAACGATTTGCCTGTGCAAGACCTCGTAAAGCACGACCAGGATGCTGCGCAAGAGGCTCAACGTAACGTCGATATGCTACTCGCTTCGGACGGATTTATCAATCTCTGCGATGTTACCCGCGTTCGAGAAATGCAAAAGGGTGCCACGCCGGCTGATGCCAACCTGGAGGACGGCGAGGATGTCGATTTCCATAATACGGAGAGCAGCATACCCGGAGGAGAACGCACCGATGACGGCAGCACGACAGAAGTCGATGAGGATCGCACCTTTGAGCTTGTGATGAAGAATGGTCTCGTTGTGCGTCTGCAAGCATACAACAAAGCTGCCCGTGGCAAATGGATGTCGCGCATCAATGCCCTAGTAATTTATTGGACAAAACGCGCCAAGGCTGACATGGACATCTACAAGACTGTCCGCGAGCAGAATCTCAAGACTCTCAACATCGACGAGCGCGCCGAGGCCGTAGTCGGGCAGTATGCCTACAAATGGGAGGTCTCGCAATCCTACGCATCCCCAATTCTGTACAACCTCTGCGGCATTGCCGACTGCCGCACTATCCATCTTTCAGGAGTCTTGTTTCGCAAACCTCGCCGACATAGCACGTTCACGCGATGTCACGTCATCCTTTCCCAAGGCCATCTGCTAATCTACCAAGACACCCTACGTAAGACGACCGGCAAACAGCTCGTACACATACACCACGAGCGCATCGCCTCTATGGACCTACGCGGCTGCTATATCTACTCCGGACTCCTGACAGAAAACGACCTCCTCTACCAAAACCGCACCTTCGACTCCAACACGCCCGGCCACAACGCGCTGCCCAGAATCTACCTCGAAGACGGCTGGACAAGCACCGACGAGGACTCTATGACAACTTTCGTCCTCTGGCACTCGAAGAGCAAGTCCTGGTTCCGCAGCTCGCAGAACCGCGATGATGTCAAGGATTCGGAAAAGCAAGCCGATCGCAGCGGCTCCAAGCGTGGGAAACTCACTCGTGTCAGCCAGCTGGGCACTACCGGCCGCAGCGTGGTTTTCAAGGCGAGAAGTCGTGCTGAGAGAGACCATTGGGTGCTTGGCATCAGCAATGAGATTGAGAATTTGGTTGCTAGGGGCGCTGGGGCGAGTGAAGAGGTCAGGCTTGTGGAGACGGAGGGCTCTGAGCGGGTTGAGGAAGCGGAAGAGGAGGGTTGAGGCCAGGCTCTTGGAGTTGGTGTACGTCTTTTTGGATGCATTGCTTGATTTGGAAGTTAGCGTGGCGTTTTTCTGTTTTGTTTTGGTTTCCTCCTACTTTTTCGGTACAGATACCCAGGAACGCAGTATACGGCGCAGAAGTACTGTATGTGGCATGGCATGGTGTAGCGTAGCGTAGCATAGGACTGCTGTAATATACTTGCACAGACATCACAGTTGGTTGGCGTGGATGGACAAGCTCTCTCGCCGGACACGTCATGGGATGCAGGCACCATGTGATAATAGACTATAGTATGATCTTAGCAAGCATCAGCAAGGCGAGAGATTGAGCTGGTCGAGTGTCCCGACTGCCATGCATGCCCGGAACTCCATCGAAACCAGACCTGACAATCCCTACCTTACTTGTTAGACTGCTCCACTTCACCCTGAGTGAGCCTAAAGCGTCGACACGTAGCTTTTCGGAACGCTAATGCTTTTACTGCTTCCATTCTTTTGTATACTTCATTGTGCACAAACTCCAATTCTGAGTTCGCCTATGGTATCTCTCGGTTCTATCTTGTCACAACAATGCTTCGGGCCCGCCCTCGATTGTGCCTCGGAAAGAGTACACTGGATGTGAATCTGTCAACATCGGCACCTCGATAGCACGATTAGGACTCTCGTTACTTCTATCTCGATGGTAAGGAACGTTTAATGGATCGACTATCAGCAAGGAAACCGGTCAAGCATCGACAGTTATCTTAGGACACTCGAGCTTTGGTCAACAGCCTCTTGGACATCACTTCATTGATCGACCTTAGGAGGAGGCTCCTTGCTCTTGCTCTGTCTCTTGGGTCCTTATCGATAAAGCACAGTCCATCTCCGCTTACTTGGTCCGTTTTCGGCACCGAAAGGCCGGATCCAAGCGGAAAAAATCCTGGAAAAAGATCCACTCTTTTTGTTAGCCTACATTATCCATACCACCACGCCCTCACCATCAATAACACCCTTGCCGGGGTAGCTCAATCGGTAGAGCGTGTGGCTCTTATAACAGCAAAGAGATCAACCTCAAGGTCGTGGGTTCGAGCCCCACCTTCGGCTATTCCTATATCATGAGCTCACACGAGCAGCTGTTCTTTTTTTGTTTTCGGTGGGTATGTTGGGAGTGTGCATGCAGCTGGAAATTGCTGGCTGAGTAGGTTTGCAGGTGGGAGGTTAATTTTACTGACAGCACAAAGTCGTTCATGCGGGTGACTTTTGTATAGATCGATGGTTGGCAACTTGATGTTCTACCGAAGCACAACGCCGTTGCTGATTAGGTCGACAGCGTGGTGCATGCTACTCTTACGCTTAAGAATGTTGGACGTTCCAGCTGCTCGGATGATCGCCATGGGATAAATGATAGTCTTGATATTCCCACTTGCAGAATCGGCATTTTCGAATCTTCTGGACTCGACGGCAATGCCTCTGGTTCCATCTCTCATGGGCCTGATCCGTTATTCAGGAAGATACAGATGTGTGCAGTACATCGGTGTCTTGGCTATCTTCGGCAACTATTATGAAAGGTACATGAGACGCCATTCAACTCTTCAGTGGTGGCGCCAAGTAGCAACCTGCGGCAACAATCTGCTTGCACATGTTGTTTGTGACTGTTGCTTGTTAAAACTTCTGTGAACCAGCAAGCACATGGAATTAGGAGGTCGCGGACAGCACGTTCACCCACTTTATTGAATTCCGGTGTAGAGCTTGTTTAGTTTGTTGTCAAGCACTCCCGCTGACGGCATTGCACGTGCAAGGCATGACAACTGATAGTACCTTGGGCGTAACCACGTGAGTCTAGGAGATGAGCGTCACAGTAACTACAAAGATCTGAGTGGTTAGCACTTTAGTCTGTGACTGGCATCCATGGTAGCATCATCAAGTGTTACACATGCTGCGCACAAGATATTCACGTGTTCTCTCCTTGGTCAAGGCTTGACTAAAACTGAACATGACTACGGGATGTAGCTCAATCAAAAGAATGAAGAAATACATGTGCACATGATCTGCACGTGAAGCAACTTGGCGGTATTTATGCTGCTGGCAACTGGCACAAGCACTGAATAAAGCATACTTGCTGCGGAGATGTTGTTGCACATGCCTATTTGTATCAACTTTGAGTATAGTGGTTGTATCATGTGCAATGGATATAACTAAAACTCGGCTCGTCATTGAGATAGACATGGTGTTTTATAATCACTTTTCATTGGCAAGCTAACTCCAAAAGTACAAAACGCAGCAAAGCAGCCGAGTGAGCACCTATCCTCTTGCCAGGTGCTTCATACATCTCTCATCATTCTGTGCTGGAATCTGCCCACCCGACCTCGTAATCCAATTATTCGTCGGTGTCATCGTCCTCGTCATCATCTCCTCCACTTCCCATCGCGAGGGTGCCCCGGCCAGTCGACAGAGTCGAGGGAAGGTGTAGCTTGATGATGCTGTTGGGGGCG
>Ga0265797_10006027_pt1 | contig 17406 bp, 14 predicted proteins | sample P2T30metagenome_FD_192433 | JGI IMG/M metagenome (GOLD analysis project Ga0265797, IMG submission 192433) | Plant litter microbial communities from East Loma Ridge, Irvine, California - P2 T30 | ecosystem: Environmental > Terrestrial > Plant litter > Unclassified | place: USA: California...
TACTAGTTAACAGTGCCGGAAGTGACGCTTCAGGAAGACCAGCAGCAAGCGCAGCAGGCATGACCTTTTGCGGTATATATTTTGCAGACTCGGTTGCGAGAATGGAAGAGTACATGCTCGTAGCAATGGCAGAGAGACCCGTTCGGATAGCGCCCATGACACCCGTGACCAGACCAATATCAGCGGGGTCCCAGAGGTACGCTGTGCTGGATAGAGTGAGGTTCTCGATGTAGCCTGCGGCGATGGTGCCGATGAGGAGCAGGGCGGTTGTGCGTTGTTCTGTTGTTTCGTCCGAGGCGGCGACCGCGGCGACGAAGGCTGTGGTTATGACGGCCGCGACGGTCATTTGGATCTTCATGCGTGGGAGGTAGCGGACACCGGCGCCTCCGAGGATCTGGCCGAGGAGAAGTCCTCCACCAACGGCGCACTGTGTTTGTTAGAACAAGATTATCAGGATGATATGATTGTTGGTTGACTTACCGAGAGCCATCCAATCTTGGTGATGTCTGTGGTAAAGAGCGAGGAGACCATCGTAGGCCAGATGATCGAGTTTGCGTAGTAGACAATGGCTGCCAGGCTAGCACAGGCAACATTGGCATCGTACTCGATGTTCCTGAACAAACGTAAAGGAATGAGGGGATATTCCAGTCCTGGGGCGTAGGCCTCCCAGAAACAGAAAGCGGCTAGAGTGGCAAAGCCAGCAAACAGTGCTCCTAGTACGTGGCCGCTCTTCCATGGGTATGCGGAGCCGCCCCAGTTCATACCAATGAGGAAGACGACGAGACCAGTTGAGAACAAAAAGATACCCATCCAGTCAAGGGTTTTGAGTTGTTTGAGTTTCGATTTGCCGCCAACGTGAAGCATTTCCTGCACTTGTTAGTCGGGTTTGTATTGGCTGGAATGGGGTTCCTTACGTATGTTGGTGGGAAGTAGAAGAAGAAGTATAGAACGATTGCCAGTACGTTGACAATGCATCCGAGAATATAGCACCACCTCCATTGCAGCTCGGTAGTTTGATAGAGTGATCGTGCTACTGGCGGACCAAAGACGGCGAATGGCACTGATGTCGATAGCACGAAAGCGTTCACCGGACCTCTCAGTGAGTTTGGAACGAGTTCGCCAAGGATGATGTGGAACGAAAGTTGGCCGGCTGCGGCAAGACCGTTGATGGAGTTGGTTGCCTAGAACAGTCAGTATCATGCGTAGGCTGTAGTTGCCAGAACATACAATCAGCATATTGATGCTTTGTGCACTTGCTCCGATGATGTTTCCGATGAGGCCGAGTATTGACGAGCAGATGAAGAACCATCTACGACCGAAGATATCCGACAGGCGACCGACAAGTGTGAAACCGATGGCGAATCCAGCTGTCCAGGAAATACCGACCCAGATGATGTCGGGTGACGGTCCGATCGCTGCGTTGATGAGGCTCAATGTGTTTGCGGGAAGAACCCATCCTAGGTAACTGGAAACTTTTAGTACCTTCACGTCCATTGATTAATGCAAGAACCTACCCAGAGATTTGCGCAAGACATGTGGCCACGACAGTGCCGATGAAGTTGATGCTTGTGAAGTATGACTTGCCCAGATCGGCGGTATGGCCTCCAAGGGCTTCTTGAGCGACATGATCGTGGTGAAGGCCATGACTGCTGGCAGTATGCTGATGAGTGAGGCTCTCGTTGGTGGTAGTGACTTCTTCGCGGTATTGCTTCTCTTCCGCCATGATGAATTGATGTTGGTTCGATGTTGACGGCCTCTGTGGAAGGTTGCGTAAGAAACGCAGAGGCTAGAGTTGTGCAACCACACTGGGCTCTGGGTTATCTTTATCATGCAACTGGCTCACGAATCATGGGTGTAAATCTGGGGTACCCCAGAATTAGGTGGAGACATGCGTGCCCAGGTGAAGGCAGGTTCCAGATAGCCGGGGACACTGTCATGTCAGCGCCACGTTTTGGAAATACAGAGTAATGATCTACTTTGTCTACATAAGGGCAAGTTCTCGTATATCGACTGGTATTTCGAACGTCTTCATCGGGCCAGAATGTTACGCACAAGCTAGATCCACGTGCTCTGGCGTCAAGCAGCGGAAGCCCCGGAGTCGGGGGTGTTCGGTAGAGGCTGAATGCTGTGGTCTCGAGGAGGCTGATGGGGCAGTACCCGGATGACGGTAACCGGGAGTCCCGTGAACTTGATACCCTGGTGAAGGGAACCTGTGGATCGTGCAGACAGCTAGTTATGAATACTACGGACTGTACGCGATATCGACACTCAGCAGACTTCTGTATGCAGCGACCGGCTAATCTTCACAGTACAAAGATGCGTCACCAATCCGTGGTTGCAGGATGGTCGAATGCTCGAAGGACGATCGTCTAACGTTTCCCGTGCTGCAGTAGTCTGTTCGGTCTTGTTTCGACAGTCGTTAACCGGGTTACGCTGCTGATCTAGCGGGACACGCATGCGGGGTCTGGACTCGTGCGGTCTACTTTCAGCTGCGATAGAGTCTCGAGCCAGATCAAGCCACTCGAACGTCTCAACGTTAGTCCATGGCATAGTCGATGCCAGCAGACTGGATGGTGGAACACCCGTGACGGGAACTCTGACGGCGCATTATGCACATGCACCTCGAAACGGAGCAGCTCGTTGGCGCACTGAGCAAGTCTGGGGTGGGCGACGCGACGAGGATGTAGGTTCGGTGTGACATTCCCCGCATCTGCGTCCCGTGGGGAAATTGGAAGCTCGAAAGCATGCCGCCGAGCCTATGATAGCCCATGGGAGGTGTAGCTTTAATGCAGTTATCTACGAACAAGGGTTTTCCGAAAGTGAACCTAGGATGGTGGGTGACCTGGAGCGGGTACTTGCGCTATAGAAACGTGATTGGGCGTGGTCCGCCGCGGTCTCCACTCAAAACTTTTGGTGATTCACATGTCGCGACTTGAACGCACTCGCGACTTCTCGTGATACTCGCATGCCCGACCGATAGCACCACTTCCGTCTAATATCGCATACCATGGCTTCTGCAGTAGCGCCCTCGCCCGCGCCAAAGGAGGAGCCCGCCGAAACCTCCGCGACCGAAGTCATCAGCCCCGCCGATGCTCTATACGACAAATGCGCCCAACGGCCTGCGGGCCAGATCTTCTTCCAGCGCGACCTCTCAAACATGCAGGTCGCAGACACTGTGGCTCAGCTCATAGTGCTGCTGCAAGAGCTATGCGACCGCCATTTGTTGAAGCTCATGAGCCTCGAGGGCGAAATGTGCTGGAAGCTAAGGTCAAGGGAAGAAGCGGACAAGTAGGTCTAGACTCTCGCGGACATGGCATCTTGGACTCTTCTGACAGACATCCCTTCTCAGACTGCGACGACTCACACCCGACGAACGCCTCCTCTACTCCCACATCGACTCAGTACAAGCCGACGGCATCTGGTCCAAGTCCCTCCGAGCCAAAACAAACGTCACGCAACAGACTCTCACAAAATGTCTCAAGAGCTTGGAGTCGAAGGATTTGGTGCAGTCGGTCATGAGCGTCAAGTTTCCCAACCGGAAGATGTACCTCTTGAAGCACTTGAAGCCATCAGAAGACATCGCAGGTGGCCCATGGCAGTCAGAGGGTGACTTCGATATGGCACTGATTGAAACAATATCGGGCATCGTCGCTCAGCATGTGGAGAATGAAACCTGCATCAAGGTGCCCGGCAATTGGAACGACTATGACAGCACGGGCGACAGGACAGCTGCTATCGCTCAGAAGAAGGCCGAGGTTCTGGGCGCCGTGCGAGATATAGAAGAGGCGCCAGCCGTGAAGCCCTACAACCCCGCTAAAGACCCAAACACATCCAAGCTCGTCCACCGACACAACCCGCAATACCCGACAGCGGCCTCTGTGGCCAACTGGCTCAACTCGAAGGAGGTCCTGCGTGGCAAGACTGTACGGGAAGACGATATGGAGCAACTTTTGGAGATGATGGTTCTCGACGACCGGCTTGAGAAGATTTCCGGTACAAACTACCGGACCGTCTTACGCGCCACCGACACCAAGGTCTACAACGGCTTTGTGGATGCGCCTTGCGGTAATTGCCCTGTTTTCGATCTTTGCGGAAACGAGGGTGAGATTTCAGCAAGGACATGCGTTTACTTTGGTCAATGGCTGGAGACCTCGTCCGAAGAAATTTAGATTGCCCGGAACGCAAAAGGCTATCCATGTCTTCGACGGAAGAGTTCAGTTGTTCAGAGAAAATTATGGAGAATTTTAACATTAGCATAGCGCGGAGTTTGGGGTGTCAGCATTTACATGGACGATCGAAAAGGTATACCCATTATATTTCAACAAATTCCCATCATCCTTCTCCTTTAACGTTCTCTTAAAAGATTGATGTAGTTCCAGTACCGTCGAAACCCTGGAGTGCCTCGCAACAATGCATGGGGCTTTGAAACTGGTTATTGGAATGCTCTACTAGCCTGCCGTGTAAAGTCCCCGAGATCACCAAAATCGCTCTCGGAGACATACGTGGGCACAGCTGACATCGACTGTGGAGACTTTTTCTCTATACGCCCGATCGTATACGCTCACTGACATTGTCTCCGAGCAAGAGGGTTTGCAATGTAGTGCTGCCGGGCGATGCTCAGCCATCGTATATATGAGGGATGCCGGCCCTCATGTTAATCGCATCACACACAGCACACCATATCAGATCCAACTCACATCCCGATATCCAGCTCATCTAAAATGACCCTTCCTACCTCTCGATACACAATGGCAAGTTTCCTCGACGCTGAATCCGCGCACAAGTACAAGAATGCCGAGAAGGCGACTCGTCCTTACGTCAAAACCATCGTCCAACAATCAGGAATAGCTGCCTATCTCGAAACTGGAGCTGAAGCCAATATACTCGATTTCGCATGTGGAACGGGAGTTGTTGCACAGGAAATCTACGATACAGTACCAAAAGAGAAGTGGGAACAGCTGAAAGTGCTGGGCACTGACATCAGTGCTCCGATGTTGGAACATTTGAGAGCGCGAGGAGAGACGCAGGGATGGAAGAAACTGGATACGAAGATTGTGGATGGGAATGTGAGTTATCCGTGTCTGCGGACGCTCCAGCACTGGGTTGATACTAATGCTTTCTTCCAGACAGACATAACCCAAGCTCTCCCCAAGGCATCATACACACATGTATTCGTCTCCTTCGCTATATCCATGCTCCCCGCACAGATACTCACGCATCTTTGCTCACTGTTGCGCCCAGGCGGATACATAGCAGTTGCAACGTGGTCAAGCATGTCATGGGATAGCCTTCTCACTCGCAGCATCGCTCTCACGAACGCGCCACAGCCTTACTCGCCCTCGCGTGAGGAACTGCGAGAAAAGTTCTGCGGACTTTGGGCTGACGAGTCATACTTGGCACAGCAGTTTGAAGCAGAGGGCTTGGGAAGAGTAGGGACTTTTAAGGAGAGGAAAGCTGTGCGCGTTGGGGCGCCAGATGTTTTCGTAGCGACTATGCAGTTTCCGCTGCAATATGTAAGGAGTACATGGTGGCAGGGCGAGCGAGAGGGAATCTTAGAAGATCTGAATGGTGCTATGAAAAGTATCGTACAGAAAGAGGTTGGAGAGGATGGGGAAGTGGAACTGGAGTTTGATGGTGTTGTTGGGTGGGGGTGGAAGAGTGGTTAAGGGTCCATCTAGCTGTGCAGCGCGATGTAGTTTCCATTTATGACATCTTCAAACGAAACCATCTTCTTTACCCTTGAGTATTTAACAAACCCTCCCGGCAGCAAGGATTATGTCAGTGTCGTTCAGCGGTCATGCCTCACTTCCAGATGATGCTATTCCTAGCGTCGAGGCGCACGTCCCCGCAAGTGTTCCACCCCAATGTCGATCAGCCGGCGCGACATCTCGTGGCCTCCCAACAGAGTGACCGACGATAGATTGACTCGACACCCAGCGCCATGTCCCCTTGAGACACCCCCGACACTCCTTTAGTCCGCCTACAACATTCAACTCTCGCATTAGAGCGTCTACCACATTTCACCCACGAACATGTCCGGCGCTCGCCCACTCCTCTCCGCACGCGCGTCCTCGGACATCAGCGGAGAGCGCGACATAGCAGAAGATGAAGCCCTGCTCACAGGCCGCCCAACAGCACACACGGAGAAGGACGGGCCGCGATCATGGAAGTTCTGGAGAGAAATAGGTCTATTTGTCTGGGCTGTCATCGCAACCGCGGCCGTCATCGTGCTCGCCGTCATCTTCCAGAAGGCCGGTTCCGACTCCAAGGCTTCACATGCGAACGGGAAGAGGAACCTGATCTTCATGGTGTCTGATGGCATGGGCCCTACCTCGCTGTCGCTCACAAGATCGTTCATGCAGTTCCAGAACGGCGCACCCTGGAGCGAGCAGCTCGTTATCGATCAACACCTTATCGGACAGTCGCGAACACGATCCTCTTCCTCTCTCATTACCGACTCGGCGGCAGGCGCGACTGCGTTCTCGTGTGCGCAGAAGAGCTACAACGGTGCCATCTCCGTAACACCCGACCACGAGCCATGCGGCACAGTGCTAGAAGCGGCTAAGAAGGCAGGATATATGACTGGCCTCGTTGTGACCACGAGGATCACGGATGCGACACCGGCATGCTTCGCCGCCCACGTCAACATGCGATCGGAAGAAGACCGCATCGCAGAACAGATGGTCGGAGACTACCCGCTTGGGCGCGTCGTGGACTTGATGTTTGGAGGTGGCCGATGCCACTTCCTACCCAACTCGACGGTCGACTCAAGCTGCCGCGCCGACAACAAGGACATTGTGGAACTGGCCAAGAAGAAAGGATACAAATACGTCGACGACCGCGCGGGTTTTGACATGTTGAAAACAGGAGCGGGCCTAGATCTGCCCATCTTGGGACTCTATGCCGACACAGATATCCCCTACGAGATTGACCGCCGCAACGAGAACGACATATATCCTAGCCTACACGAGATGGCTGAGGTTGCCATGAAGGCGCTCAGCGATGCGACCAGGGATAGCGACAAGGGCTTCTTCCTTATGATTGAAGGATCAAGAATCGACCATGCAGGCCACCACAACGACCCTGCTGCTCAGGTACACGAGGTGCTCGCATACGACAGGACCTTTACCAGCGTACTGGACTTTATCAAGAACGAGAAGACAGAGACAGTCATGGTCTCCACCTCGGACCACGAGACAGGTGGTCTCGCTGTTGCCCGCCGTACGTTCTCCTGCCTCCCATATGAATAACCACCACTAACATTCACCAGAACTCCACGCATCCTACCCCGAATACCTCTGGTACCCCTCCCCCCTCGCAAACGCCTCCCACTCCGCCGAGCGCCTCGCCCTCGAATACACAAAGTACCTCCTCGCCGGTCCATCTGACGAGGACAAGGCCAACTTTGTCCGGAGTTCCATCACATCCGGCCTCGGCATCTACGACTACACCGACAAAGAAGTCTCTGATCTCGTTGCCGAGCCCATCACTTCCCTATACCAATACGCAGACATGGTCTCCCGGCGTTCGCAAACCGGCTGGTCGACCCACGGCCACAGCGGCGCGGATGTGAATATTTACTCTTCGGACCCCGAGGCTGCCAAGGCGCTGGTGGGTAACCACGAGAACACCGAGGTTGGGGACTTTTTGAGGGATTATCTGGATGTGGATGTTGAGGCTGTTACTAAGGAGCTTAGGGAGAAGGGTACGGGGTTGACGGTGCTGGATGTAAATGGTACGGAGGTTAGCTGGATGGGTAAGATACCTGAGGAGGGGCAGAGACTGGATGGTCAGACGCATCTCGCGAGCTATGGAGGTGATCATAAGAAGAGAGGTGATGGTGGTGTTATTCACGGTGAGGACTGTGGCTGTGGGCATTGATTTTGAAGTCGTTTGGCATGCTTCGGCGTTTTAGGTGCAGAAGAGATACCGGTTGATATAGACTATTTAGCTCTCAGCGTCAAGTTACAGTTCAATTTCAGCTACATCTATCAGCATCCTAGTTGACAAGCAATTCATGGTCATCATGATCATTGGCAAAAGAGAAGATTCAACTACTTTCCGTATACAAATTCACCCTGGATATCTCCCGCGATGCGGCACCACCAATCAAGCCAAGCACTCGAAAAACCCCTCAGTCTGCCAGCTCCATCTACTACCTCTACTCTCCTTCCTCCTGTCACTACCTGCATCACTCTTCTCTTTTCTCATTTTCCTTCTTTGCGTCATACCAACTCCCATCTCCTCCCTGCCAAGCGTACCTTCCCTCCTCTCACCACCTTCCGCGCCAGCTTGCGTGCCAGACTGCGTTCCTGATCTGATGCTCCTCCTCAGCGAACTCCTCGACCTGATATCCACATCTCTCGGTGGGTACTGCCAATCCGCCATACCGATATCGTCGCCAGCATCCCCTTTCCTTCTTCCCTTCAGCTTTTTCTTCCACTTCCCCATTCTCCCACTCTTAACCCTACGTATTGACCCTTCCCCCACACCGCCCCAAAACCTACAAACCAGTGCACATACATGCCACAGAGCCAGAAACATCGCGCCCGTCGCTGATATGCCACCTGCACTGTGTATACCCCAGTTGACGCGATTGCAGCGGTCCTGGAACGAAAGACCCTTTGGAAAGTGCCATAGTGGGTAGTGGTATTCACCGATACAGAAAGCGAGGCCAGGCTTGATGTTGGTTACGTAGACGTAGATGTGGGAGGCGAGAGTTAGGAACATGATTATGTCCCAGAGGCTGAGAAGGAGGTTATGAGCTAGGGGCTTGTAGGCCGGGTGGAGAAAGGGGTGGTATGTGTGTTGAGCCAAGGATGCCGGAGATGACGATGGTGGGTTGTCCGAGTCGCTGGTCCAGTGTGATGATGTGCCATTGCGAAGTGTAGAGTTTCGACTTGATGGCTGACGTTCGATGTCGTGTGCGGGTCTTTGCGAGCGTTCTTCTTCTTGTTCTCCATCTCTTCCTTCGAGACGTTCTAATTGCTGATTCCACCATGTGGAAAAGCGCTGCCGTAACCTTTTCAGCCATGCTTTTGTAGCTCTTCGCCTCCTCCCCACATCTCTCTCCCTCCGTACCGGATGAAACTGATCCGCATACCATCCAATACACAACGAAGCGTGCAGCGCATCCAGCGGTACCTATCACACGTCAATATCTGCATCTGACACTGACGATCACTCCAGCCTTGCCGATCTCGATCCCGATCCCTATTCCCTTATCGTACCAGACTCTCGCTCCGCGAACTCACAAACAGATAGATAAAGACCCAACTAAAAACTGCCGTTCGTTCAAAGAACAGTCGCATGAGTTGCTTCTTCCATTCTGGCGGTACGCCATAGTCTTCGACCGCCTCAGCAGCAGCCGTATGCGAGATGAGTTGCATGAGGAGCAGGATCGCGGTACTGAGAATGAGTACATGGATGACGATGTGGGCTTCGAGTACGCGCGGGTGACGGTCGTTAGGTAGAGAAGCGAGGGAGAACGGCGTGAAAGAGGTCGAGGTCATGGCGATACGGGATAGTTGAGAACTGCTTCGGTCTTTGTTGTAGAGGTGATCTGACGAGACGTTGCGATCTTCTGGGATCGCTCGTGCAGGCGCTTGTTCGTGGCTGCGGCCGAGTGCTGGGGATGGAGTGATCTGGAGATGCTGCGGCAGGAGCAACCATGCCAGCTAGCTGCTAAGCACCAACGGCGACGTCGCTCCTGCTGTGAGTGGCAATCGCCTGCTCGCGATACCATGCCAGCTCAGATTTGAGCTAGTGGCAGGGCAGGAAGCAGCGAAGAAGGCAGGTGGGACTAGTAAGAACACCTCGAACGCTATCTCCTTGTCTACGATGTAGTGTAGACAAGTATATGGTAGTAGAATCGTGTAAGGGTAAGAGCCTAGAGACTAATTTTGTTGATATATGCCTACCAGGCAAAACCTACCTGGAAGGTATACACAACCCTAGACATAATACGTGTGCAGCTCTGAGGTTCCTTTGCATCGCATCAAGGCGAGACCGAACTAGTTATAACCTTTCCGATATGTGCCTCAGAGGCGGATCGTGACCTGGAAGTAGACATTACATTCAACATGATAATCGACGAAGTTCAGCGTTATGTATGCCTCAAGAATCTGATTTCGTAAAGATACCTCACAAGATAAGGTTGTGTTCATACCGATGAATTTCCCTTCATTACTGAGCTACTCTCCCTCCATGACAAATACCAAGCGGTCATCACCAGTTAGGCGTACTTTCCCCTCCCGACAACTCCAAACTCCACGCTAATACAAGGGCAAACCGCTCCCTGGGCGAGAAAACAGTGCCTCACCGGCCAAATTGAGTGAAAGTAGATAAATTAGAGAAAGTCAATCTCATCATGCTGAGCAAGATCATGTGGGCCTGCTACACTCCAAACTCGTTACCAAAGTTGCCATTGCCGTACGACGTCGTCCAATCAGGCTGAGTGTCCAATAACCAGGAGACTGAATCGAACATTTCGAAGCTATTCGCACTGGCCATGCCATTGGGCATTTGCAATGGCATACTTAGCGTGTTGATGTGTGGGTTGAAATTGGGCAAGGTATGAGCCGGGTTTTCCACGGCGCCAGGAGGTGGTGTAGAATTACTGGAGGAGTCCGGATTCGTGGGGTTTGTCATGACCGTGTTTTCGAGCTGTTCCGCAGCTCCACTAACCTGCGCTTCTCGCCAGCGGAACGCGCAGTCAAAGACCACACTCATGCTCATCCGACTACGGATGATTAGGCCGAGAGGGTCATCTAGCATCCCAGTGCTTGGTCGCCTCTGGTTCTGCTGCTGTTGATGCTGTTGCTGATTGTGCTGATTGAACATGGTGCTCATGCCTGAGTTACTAAGAGACGGCGACTGAGAGAGGCTGTGTAGGCTGCGGCCGCGGGAACTCTCTTTCCACAACTGTGCCAGAACCTCGGCGAATCGATCCAAGAGATCGTTCGACCATACTTTGGATTTCCTCAGCGCATCCACAGTCTGTAGAACAAATTGTCGACCTTTGTTCGCGGGAAGCTTGCTGGCAAAGTCTGAGTTGAGGAGCTTGAGCAAGGCGAAACCGGCTGCAAGAGCCATCTGCATGACGTAGTAGGGAACGTAAGGCAGCCTGCCCTCGTGTTGTATCTTAAAGACACGCTCCAGATAGGCCGTCGCGGCGAAGTACAGCGCGACAAGGTCGTCCCGCCGTTCAAGCCGTATCTCCGGGCTGAAGAACGAGTACAGATGCAAATGTAAGGAGACGGCGTAGTGGTACAGTTCTTCCAGGCCTGTTTGAAGTCAGAGAAGTCCCCATGAATGAGGGTGTCATATATACCGCTGTCCACCCCGTCCAGGGAGCTGTTTTCTTCCTTCACACGCTCTTCCTTGAGACGATCTGCTTCCAGACTCATGTAGCTTGTGGCGGCGCCTTCGGCGAAGCGATGGCTGTTGGCGGAGTACAGGAGCTTATTGATCCTGCTCGCAGCCATTTCCTGGCGAAGGCGGACGAACAGTGTGGGTGGTATAATGCGCATGTGCTCTTCGTCGTCTACTTTGAAGTCGAGTGTCGAATCGTAAAGGGTTATCGAGGGCTGTCCGTTTCCTGTTGACACACTGCAATACGTTAGCTTTGGCAGTATGCTTTGATGGTACAAACTCACGTTTGCGCAACGATGTTGCAGACGGCCCACGTCCTCAGCCGATCGTGTATATCCTCCCGTCGCAGCTGCATTTTCGTTCTGGAGAAGTCATCCGGGTGCGTCGGCTGATGCAGACCAATCTGCATGGCAACCTGCATCATAGCGCCACACAGTATGAAAGTCGGGTCGGTCACTGTCCGCTCTGCTGGGAGTGGCCAGGTACAGAGCAGACACAAGGCCTTGACTACATGGTGGTTCGGCTGATTTCGAATAGAGTCCCAGATGAGATCGCTCAGCGGCTTGGAGAGATCCTTCAGCAGAACCGGCCGTGGTCCATAGCGGCGTGCGGCAACCGCGATAATAGCCCAGAACAGCAGCTTGTGGTCCTGCGAGTAGTACTCCTCAGGCGAACGCACTTGATCTAAGAATGGCAGGAATGGGTGGTATAGCTGAAAGTATTCGGCGAACAGCTCGTTGACCTCACTGTGGCCCAGTCGCACTTCGCCGGCACCCAGCGAGAAGAACATGGGCGATCCGCTGCGCAAGTCGAGCAGAGACGTTGCCGCCACTTGTGTATGTTGTGTCTGTAGGAAGGCGTCGTCCTCCATCTTGGGGACTGGGCCGGGAGTGAACGTGTGGTTGTCTGACGTCTGCTGCGGAGCATTCAGAACAGGCTGGTTCGGCGTGGACTGGCCTTCGTACATGGCGAGTCGCTCTCGCAAGTATTCCATCTCCTTCTCCATCTCGGCATTCCTATTACGCTTGCCGACACGCTTGAAGTTGGGCTCGATTACGCATCGCAGGTTCTGTTTCTGACATCGCGCACAGCTGACGAAGGGATCTTGCTGGACGTTACACTTGAGCTGCAATGGCACCGTTAGCGGGGCTATGAAACATTGACATCTGACAGCATGTCGTTGGTGGTAGCAGGGCGTATACAGGCGCGGAGCATCCCAAACAGTCACACGCATTGATCCCAGTGGCGCGCACGCGGGCGCCCAGGCTTGGGATTGAGGTTCTCCATGGGCGCATGGACGGCATGTAGAAAAAAAGAACTTACCTTCTGCTGGCGACACTCGTTGCAGGCGCGCTTCACCGCGGTATTGCGCCGCGACGACGACGAGGGCCGCGTATCACCGTCGCCATTCTCATCATCGTCGCTGCTAGCCGAGCGCTTGAATCCTCTGGTGTGGGTGCTGTTGGGGCTCTGGAACGGATGCGGCAGTCCATTTAGTCCGGGCGTCGTTGGTGACATGGAATGCAGCATATTGCTCGACATATGCGACCGATATCGCAGGGAATTTAGGTTGTGAGGGTAGGTAGAAGTGGGGGTCCAGCTGAGGGAGTCCGAGGCCGCAAGCGCGTGCGAAACTTGACCGGCTGCCAGGCCACGACTCTGACTCCAATGCCGTGGGAGACTCACTCGATCATGCGCGCCTGACTGCTATCACAAGCTGCAAGCTCCTGCAGGAAGCCGCCGAACTGTGGGCTCTCAGACGCGGGCGAGCTTGTCAGAATTGGTTCTGACTCTCCAATCATAGCCTGCGACCACCCATGCTGAATCGCGGCAAGCCTCGTTCTGGCAATCTCCACCGTAACTATCCGGGCCCTACACCTACGCGTTATGAACCGGTTTCTTGGACTTTTCGCGTTTTGGCTGGGTATTCCAGGACTAGCCCTGGTGCGCTGAAGATTCTCGATGTCGCATGCGTAGGAGCGTGAGAGCGCGCGAAACAGGACCATCAAAGTCTGAGGTCATTCACGCTTGCATTATTGTCATCGGACGTGTTGGCAGAAGGTTAGTGCATGCATCGTCAACATGTGGGATGAAAGAATGAGAATGGGAACACTGGTTCTTCGCGTCACAACCTTCAACGGAAAAGCTGAACACACTAGACCCTACATTAACTTTAGGTCACCTACTTTGCATGCTCTTATGTCAATATAGGCTGCAGACCTGTTGATTTATTCTTTCTATAAGGTGCCGTCACAACTTCAATCTTTAGATCAGGTTGCAAAGTGTCAGATTTCCAAGTCGTACTGCTGTGATTTCCCATCCGAAGAGGTGATTTCATGAGGACCAGTGGTAAAGTGTAAGTTCAGGGCATGCTTTCACTATCATGACGCAGGTTACATGTACATTCAGGCAGGCCTGGGTTGAACATGGTGGTGTGAATTGTTGGCGTTGCCTTGGCCGCTGTTGAACCTCGCGCACAGGTCAAAGGATTTTGGACACCCATACTAGCATTCGAGACCGGAAAAGCATGCAAGCCACCAAGCCCTCATCATACTGTCACACTGCAGTCTGTCGGCAAACATAGCGTGTAGCTTGTGGATGTATTCGTGACCCTACTCAGCTACATCCTGGCGGAGTGACGTACAAATCGTCTTGATATCGTAAAAGCCGACCGAACCAGGAGACTGCCCATAATGCACATGAACACCGAAGACCCAGTTTTGACATGCTAAACCCCTTGACACTCAATGCAACCGCTTAACGCTTCTTTTGCTGGGACTCCTTGAGGACCTTCTTGACGACCTTCTGCTCCTCGATCAGGAAAGCACGGACGATGCGGTCCTGGACGCAGCCGGCGCATCGCGATCCACCGTAGGCGCGCTGGACGGTCTTCTTGGGGCGGGAGATCTGGGCGTACTCGCGGGGGCGGAGGGCTGGGATACCCTGGAGCTTGGTACCGCAGTCCTACAAACTGTCAACAACAAGGCTTTGTATCCTTCCGAGTCTGACTTACACCGCACTTGGGGGCAGTACCCCTCTTCTTGATGTGCAGGTAACGGAGTTCACCACCGGGGGTCTTGATGACGCGGACCTTCTGGCTCCTGGTGTTGTAGGGCGCGCGACGCCTCTGCCCAATGTCAGTCTTTGCTTCCAACGATCCCAAGATCCTCATTCGCCTGGTCCAGGGCTCGGGAGTGCGGTGCGACGTACGTAGGTGAGTCTGTTGGACGGCATTGTGAAAGATTTCCCGGGGAATCAGTGGGCGATTGTCTGTGAGCGTGTGAGCGAAATGATGTCGGAGGTGGTGTCGCAAAGGGCGATAATCGTACCTGGGTCTGGAAAGGGATTGTTAGTATCGTCGAAGAAATTCGCAGGACGGCGAGCTTGCTTACCACTGTTGTCGTCGTTGGTTAGTGAGGCAGCGAAAATCGTCGTGTGCTCGGTTAGCCGACCTGCGCTAGCACGCTAGACAAGGAAGCCGTGATCCACCATCACGTGATGAGCGCCCGTGCACGGAGGCCTGGCAAGAAGATTCACTAGACTATGGTATGCGCACATCTCCATCGCCACTCCACACAACGCGCAGAGGGTGTATCTCTGCTTCGTGTGCCCTGCCAACTATACGACTTTCGAGCTTCTGGAGACAGTCTGGAGACCCACGCGCCGACGCGACTTCCCCTTCTTCGACCGCGGCGCCGTCCGCAAAGCTCAGGATTCGACTCCTAAGCTTGTCGCGCGACCAACTGTGCTCAATCCACGAGTTCAGTGTAGCACTGTGATCGCGTTATAGAGGTCAGTAATCCCCTTTAGCCTTTTATCTTGTACGAGCCTTCTAGCTCCTACAATCTCGACACTCGATACAAGAGGCGCATAATTCCTCTAGTCTCGCGTTTTCATCCCCTCTAACGGCAACAGATTTCTTTTCCTAATATCAGTCAACATGGCTTTCCCCCCACCCCCGCCGCCGCCTCCACCAGGCCCTCCAGGTGCTGGATACGCGCCGCCACCACCACCGCCTCCGCCAGGTCCTCCGGGCTCCGGATATGCGCCGCCACCGCCGCCTCCTCCAGGACCACCAGGTGCGCCTGGTACAGTAGGCCCTCCCGGTATGCGGCCACCTGTCGACCCGCAAGTTGCGAAGTTTGCCCAAAAGAAGAAGGACTGGTTACGGCAACAGCGCCAAAGGTTCGGCGAGAAGCGCAAGGCAGGATTCGTCGAGACACAAAAGGCGGATCTACCCCCAGAGCATTTGCGCAAGGTGTTCAGGGATATCGGCGATGTGTCCCAGAAGAAATTCACCACGGACAAGCGAAGTTATCTCGGTGCGCTCAAGTTCATGCCGCACGCGGTTCTGAAGCTTCTGGAGAACATGCCCATGCCCTGGGAGAGTAGACGAGACGTAAAAGTCCTCTACCACACCAACGGATGTCTGACCCTGGTCAACGAGGTTCCTCGTGTGATCGAGCCCGTCTTCCACGCACAATGGGCAGCCATGTGGCTGGCTATGAGGAAGGAGAAGAGCGATCGCCGACACTTCAAGCGCATGCGTTTCCCGCCTTTCGACGACGAAGAGCCGCCCCTGTCGTACTCGGAGAACATCGAAGACGTTGAGCCCCTGGAGCCTATTCAGTTGGAGCTGGACGAGGACGAAGATAGCCCTGTGTACGATTGGTTCTACGAACACCGCGCGCTTCTCGATACCCCACATGTCAACGGGCCCAGCTACGAGACCTGGAATCTCGACCTGCCTCAGATGGCAACGCTATACCGTCTGAGCAAACAGCTTCTCAGCGATATTGTTGACAAGAACTACTTCCACATGTTTGACATGGACAGCTTCCAGACAGCCAAGGCACTCAATGTCGCGATACCCGGAGGGCCCCGTTTCGAGCCCTTGTATAAAGACATCGACCCGAACGACGAGGATTTTGGCGAGTTTAACGCTATTGACCGCATCATCTTCCGATCGCCTATCCGAACCGAGTACCGCGTGTCATACCCATACCTCTACAACTCCCTGCCGCGAAGTGTCAAGCTGGCTTGGTATTCTCACCCGCAGGTCGTCTACGTCCGTGCTGAGGACCCGGATTTGCCCGCTTTCTACTTCGACCCTGGAATCAACCCCATCTCTTCAAGAGCTGTAGCACCAAAGAACATCTCCGTAAGCCACGAGGATCTGGTCTTCGGTGAAGATGATGAGGACGACGAGGATGACTTCCAGATGCCCGAAGAGATGGAGCCGTTCATGGCTGACGAGGAGATTGCCACCCCAGACACTGCTTCAGCCATCGCGCTTTGGTGGGCACCCCACCCGTTCGACAAGCGATCAGGTCGTATGGTGCGGGCACAGGACGTTCCCCTTGTAAAGCAATGGTACCTTGAGCACGTTCCTGCGGGTCAGCCCGTCAAGGTCCGGGTCTCTTACCAGAAGTTGCTGAAGACGTTTGTTTTGAACGAGCTCCACAAGAAGCCGCCACAAGCACAAAACAAGCAGAATTTGATGCGGACGCTCAAGAGCACCAAATTCTTCCAGCAGACCAAGATTGATTGGGTTGAGGCCGGTCTGCAGGTTTGCCGACAGGGTTACAACATGCTCAACCTTCTCATCCATCGCAAAAACTTGACTTACTTGCATCTTGACTACAACTTCAACTTGAAGCCTGTCAAGACCCTTACTACCAAGGAGCGCAAGAAGTCACGTTTCGGAAACGCTTTCCATCTCATGCGTGAGATTCTGAGGCTAACGAAGCTCATTGTTGACGCTCAGGTCCAGTACCGTCTAGGCAATATCGACGCCTTCCAACTCGCCGATGGTATCCTTTACGCTTTCAACCACGTCGGTCAGCTGACTGGTATGTACCGTTACAAGTACAAGCTGATGCACCAGATCCGTTCCTGCAAGGATCTGAAGCATTTGATCTACTACCGATTCAACTCCGGCCCTGTCGGGAAGGGTCCTGGATGTGGTTTCTGGGCTCCTGCTTGGAGAGTTTGGCTTTTCTTCATGCGCGGTATCATTCCTCTGCTGGAGCG
>Ga0265797_10006028_pt1 | contig 17402 bp, 16 predicted proteins | sample P2T30metagenome_FD_192433 | JGI IMG/M metagenome (GOLD analysis project Ga0265797, IMG submission 192433) | Plant litter microbial communities from East Loma Ridge, Irvine, California - P2 T30 | ecosystem: Environmental > Terrestrial > Plant litter > Unclassified | place: USA: California...
CCCTTAGGCCCATCATATGTGACTTCCTCTCACAAAAAGCGGTACCTCGGTACGTTGCAGGATATATACCCAATGCGTGCTCCTAGGTCGATGTACCACCCGGCCGCCATCTAGACGATCCACAGAATCCTTGCCGGGCTCCTGCACTTCACGCTTATCCAAAAGTTTCCAGAGCTGACCAGTGTCCGGGAAGCCAGAGATATGTGGACGTGAAGAATATAGGCCATCTACGAACGGGAACCGGTCATTCGAGTATGAAAGTGCTATCCAACGCGCTCCAGGTTTAGTCGCGACAGCCATGTGCACGGCTAGTATGTGCAAAGGATGTATCCGCTCTGGTGAGCTTCTAAGATCCATACTCGTGGGGCTCCCAGACCATATGTCAATGGTGTATGGAAGCTGAATGTGGACGTCGTCGCAGCATGAGATGCTGTCTGACGTTGACTTGTCCATGATGATGGAGTAAGCGCCAGGCTTACATATGCGAAGAAAGGACTGATGGTCCAGCATATCCACGGCATCCCAACACATGCTTTCGCTGGTTGCGCCGCTGGTAACCTGCTGGTCCTCAAATCGTTCCTCGGTGCAAAGCTCTTGCTCGCGCTTCCGTCCTATGTCGATGGCGACTTCCGAGTAGTCCAGATTGTGAACACGCTCTGGCTCATTTACGATAGTCCTTAGATGGTACGATAGATTTGATGTCCCACAGCCAATGTGCAATACTTCTGGTTTGGGGTCGATGTTACTGTGCAGCGCATCGCGAAGATAAGGGTCCAGTACGTCTGGGGCTCCCAGCCACTCAAAAGGTTCGCGTTCGGTAGCAAAGCGCTTGTTCCAGTACTCTTGCGAGCCATAAGATGGGGGCATGTCGACCTGCGATTCGTCCATTAGAGCCATGTTGGGCTGATGTGGTGTTAGCAAGTGCAGGCCCACTGATACCTTCTTTTCGTGTATACCAGCGAGTTGATGGTATTGAGAAATCTCGTTATCTTGATATTCACGTGAGATGGTACGAGTGTTGGTTGCGTGGAAGCGACAAGAAACTCGCGGTGAAAACGCGAGCCCACGTGCCGGCCCGATCTTTCTCCGCCGTCCGACCGAATAATCCAAGATCTTCACCCACGCACCCACCGGACTCCCGCATCCACGCCGCACCACCAGCGTCCCATCCCACAGCCATGGCGACCGCCCACTCCCTCCAATCGATACCGCGCTTCCTCCTACCCCGCGGACCCCTCCTCCTCCGACCGCAAACCCGCCTCCTTCTCCAACACACCCCAGGCCTCCGCCATGCATCCACGCCCGCCAAAGGTCTCTCCGCAGAATTCCTACGACGGAGAGCAGCACAGCAACAAAAAGCCGCGCCCGCGCCCGTTATACCACAGCCCGATAAATTCCGACCGCCGTCTCACAGCGCGCGGAAACCAAATCGCAATGTAGAGAATAAGATATATGGCCCTCCGGTGTCAGAAGAAGACAAGAAGCGCATGGCGACGAAGAAGTATCCGAATATGATGAGTCCTGAGGGGACGTTTTCGTACTGGTTCTTCCATAATAAGTCGATACATCTGTGGATAACAATGGTACATTTCCCTTCCAACCCGCTCCCACACACCCAACTAACCCTACTCCACAGGGCATACTCTTCTCCCTCGCCATAGCAGCGTGGTACATGGACTTCATGGCGCGTACAGTCTACACCGAACTCGTCCCCACGCGCAAGGACTTTCGGCACCACCCGTACGAATCGACGAAGCGCTTCATCGAAGTGTACAAGATGCACATGGAACAGACAAGTCAGCTATACACGCAGCAGCGCCTCAAGAAGGCCGAGGATGTGGAGAAGAGGAAGCAGTATAGGCTGGAACGCCAGCGCGAAGCGGAAGCCAGAGGGGAGGAATATGTCGAGGATCCGCGGTATTACGTTGGTGAGGATGGAGTGCGCAGACGGAGGGTCAAGCGGTGGTTTGGCATATGGGAGTGAGAAATAATATCGAGGAAGGCATAAACCATCTGTATACAACAAGGAAGAATGTACATTACGAATAACTCCCCGCCGCCCAACTCTTCCTCCCCTCCTTCTTGTCCCGCCCCTCGAAGAAAATATCCACCTGGTTCGGGTCCCCATTCTTACCCTCCCGATAATCATACCGTATCTTTTTCCACTTCAGTCTCTCGTGCCCTTTGATCTCATCGCCACTCAAATTCATTCCTGCCCGCCCGATCCGCGCTACCACGGGACTCAGCAGCATCGCCATGCTGAAAAAGCTTTCGTCGCGCACAATCGTGCGGTTTGCGAAGATCACCAGCAGAATGAGAGCAACGAGTTGAATACCACATATTCCGCACAGGATGATTAGAATCCATTTCCAATCGACGTCGAGTTGCTGCCCTTGCGTCGGGCAGTTCGATTGCTTCTGCAGATTGTATCGTATGCCGTGGTCATCGAATGCTGCAATTGTACCGATTGTGAAGCGCCCAATGAGGTCTTCAATCTCGTCTGTCCTTACGGGACGTGCAGGCGACCACTTCGAGCCCGGCGAGTACGTGCGCGACTGCCGATCGATTCCGATGCCCGTCCAGTTCCAGGACACGCCTGTCCAGCCTATTGCGCCGGCAGCTGTACGCGCGAAATTCTCGTTACTGTAGACGGCGGCGCGATCCCCGGGTGTTGCGACTGTGATGTCGGTTTTGCCGCCTGCAGGGCTGATTTCAGAAAGTGTGCTGTTGCAAAGCCAGAGGCCGGTGTTCATGATTTTGACAGAGTCGCTGTCTTGAAGCACTGTAAAGTTCGTACAGCGTGGGCCGCAATGCGCGCCAACGGAGGGGATGTAGGATATCGATCCGGATGCGGCTTCCGGAATCTTGTGTTTGACCCAGTCGTCTGATTTGGATGTTCGTCCCCAGATATACATGCCTTCATTTTCAGTCGCGTTGACTCCTTCACCGTACACCTCGAGCTGTTCGCATTTGGTTTCGGCTCGGACTTTGCGCTGGCTGAGGATGTAGTTGGTGAACTGGTGCGCTGGGTCACGGTTGAAGAAACGGTATTCCCAAACGTTCTTTTCGTCCTTGTAGAGGGGTGTCCCAGGGAGTGTTGAGAGGTCGCTCCGAGATTCGTTTATCTTGAATTCACGGTACTCCATTGCCTGCATGCCAAACGTCCAAGCTGCTTCCAGGGCTGTCCAGTTCGCATCCGGTTCCTCCGGATGTGTATACCACACGTTCATGTCTGCAACGGATACGTTGCCGGGTATCATGAGTGGGATGAGTGAGTTCTCGACGGGCCAGAATAAACTTAGCAACGCGACCAGAACTTGCGATCCGATGTTGATGGATAACCACATCAAGCATACAACCCACATCCACTTCGTCCCGTCGTCTCTCGTGTCTTTGAACCATCCAAGCTTACGGAGATATTTGTGACCCCGGATGCCAGGCATAGAGATGACCATCAGTTTTGTGATTTTGACAAGCGAGCTCGCGTGAAGGATCAGGTCGAAGCTCTCCAGGCTCACGTATCTTCGCGCCAGGAAAGACCACCGGAATGTGTTGGCGTAGTGTTTCAAGGAGGACAGAAGATTGAGTCCCAGGCAGAGGGATAGTCCAATCATGACAGCGTTGAATATTCTGACATCGATCTTCGACAACACAATCGGCTTGTTGACGCCTTCCCAGAGCTTCAAGCAAACACAAATCAGAGCGCTGAACAAAAGCGTGACCAGGAACTTGGCAGAGCCGGTCTTGAAAAGCTTCTTCCGCGCCTCATTATGGTCGAAGCGCTTGACATGGTGGTGGCTAGGGCTGCGCATATTGTCACCAATGAGAGACTCCTTATCGGAGTTTGGATTCATGTCGAACGTTGACGTAGGCGTATTGAGATACATGTAGGTTCCACCTTTTGCTGATATGGTAGAACCCGGTGTTGCTAAGGGCGGCGAGTATGGTTCTTCGTCCCGATGCATACCAAGATCGCCGCTGTTGTAGGCTGTCTCAACATCTTCGAATGGTGATTGTGGCGAGTTGAGGGGTTTTGTGTCGGATCCGTTACTGGATCGCCGGTTGAGATCCATGTTGTCCAAGTGGGAAGCGCGAGGGCCACCAGATGGGGCTTTGACTCAGCTGGGGCGATCTAGTCGTAGGGCTATACGCATACGCAAGCCACGATGCTCGTTCTTCTCGCCGCGGACACGGTCGTCGATCTACCGTCGGGTACAAGACATGTCAGTGCGCGAGAGTTTGCCAGGTACTCTGCGTCCACTATGCTTGGGGTGTGCCAGAGCCTGAAGGTCAGTAATTCGTCGCTTTCCAGTAGCAGCGAGGCTTGGCGCAGGAGATCTGACGTTTGAGCAAGTCGAAGCAGAGAGAAAGAGGAGAAGTTCGCCGGTTTCAGTGGAAAGCTGTTGGTAAATGCGTGCTTCGCGTGGCGCTTTGGGGGCTGAGAGATGGTGTCTGGTGGAAGCAAGCGAAATGTCTAGCCTTGGAAACTCAGGATCAATGCGACTGCGAACAAGAACAGCGGTGAAATTGGACAAAAGTTGTCAGACAAATGCTGAATGGGAACGGAATTGGGATGTTGAAGAGACGCGGGCTATGTTTCCTCTCTTTGCATGCGCACGCCTTGTGAGTCCGCCGGGGACGCGGTGGAAGAACCAATGCCTGATAAGGCTGATTCGACGAGATCGGCATCCTCATGCACAGGATAGGCGATCTATTTTAGGTGCTGCGAGTTGTTGAGTAGCAGTTGATTTGCTGAACAGCCTTTAGTTACGCCTAATTCGATAAATGTGCAAGCTTTAGTGCTCAGCTGAGGTTAGGTCGAAGAAGCAATTTGGGGGCTGAACGGCAAGCTTGCAACCATGACGGACTGGTAGGAAGTGGGGTGGTGCCATTGTCGATTGAGGGGCAGTGCAGCGGGATTTGGTATTGGTGAACTTTGTGAGATGCTGGTAAACCCAAGATGGTGTTGTGGATGTGCGTTGGAGCCTTGTGCCGAAGTGTACCGGTAAAGAGCGGGAGCAGCTGGAGGAAGGAGCAAGCGAGTGCGGGAAGCCCGCCCGCGCATTCGCACGTGTGCGCCACCTCGCAAATCTCAACACCATCGACACCATCCTTCTTGTCTAGCAGTCAATTGTTATGTATCCGACGATTATTGCGCCAAGAATCAAAGCCAATCGGCCTGTCTATTGAAAGATAGGAACCGTGGAACGTGCCATGACACCGCAGTAACGTACCCCAGGAGCACAGCATTTATCAAATGTCATCGTCCTTCATAACGTTCTCCAACGCAGAGCAAGTCATGAGACAGCTGCAGTCATGAATGGCTCGGTCATCGTCGTGAAAAATCCAGCGCATTCTTCCCAAGCTCATGTGTCTTTGCAGTATTGTAAAGTGGTTACAACGCTCCCGGACCTGTGTGCAGAAGAGCGATCTGAGGTTGGCATCCGTTGACTGACTACGGAGTATCCTTATCAATACGTTCAATCTGCTGGCCAAGTGCGGTGAATGAACCCTATTAGGCTCTGATCCCGGCCGCGCACAGAACGATGCCAACCAGCAGCCGGGACAGACCTATCATCGCAAATTGTATGCATACATCTGTACTTCTTCAGAAACTGACCATGAAGGTACTGCGCGGCCGAGTCATGTCTGCTCTTGCCGTGGGAAGACCTGCAAGCTCCTGACGTCAAATGCCTCGGCACCGATGACAAATGCCTGCCTAAGATGTGTGGAGACACTGTATACGACCCCTACACAAAAAGAAGTACAAACGTTCACTGAAGCATGCAACATTTCCCCTACAGCTCGACGAAGCTTTCAACAAACAGCCACAATGTCGTCGCCAGTCATTCTATACGATCTACCCAGCAAGCAGGGCACCGCCTGGTCCTTGAACCCATGGAAGAGTATGTTGGATCTTGCATTGTGATTCATGTCTGGCAGCTAACAGCAATAGCTCGCATGGTCCTCAACTACAAGAACATCGACTACAAGACCGAGTGGGTTGAGTATCCAGACCTCGAACCATACTTCAAGTCACTGTGCATCTCACCTCCCCATCTGCTCACATCACTATACTCACAACTTTTCAGCGGCATACCTGCGAATGACCCCAAAGCCCCAGGCTACTTCGCACCCTACTCCTCGCCTGCCGTGAAGTACCCCGACGGCACTTTCGGCATGGACTCTTGGCCCATCGCACACGAGCTGGAGAAGCGCTTCCCGTCTCCCTCTCTGCATCTCGACGACCCCATCGTCGTGCAAGTCCGTGACAGTATCAGTAAACTCATGATGCCCTTGATCGGCCACTTGCTTCCCAAAGTCCCTGTCGTGCTGCTAAACCCTAAGTCAGCCGAGTACTTTGACCGCACGCGCGAAGTGAGCTTCGGCAAGCCTCTGCCAGAGCTGGAGAAAGAAAAGGCGACGGAGCAGGCGTGGAAAGATGTCGAGGGTCCGGCGAAGATGTTTGGAGACTTGTTGAGGAAGAATAGTGGACCCTTCTTTTTGGGTGAGACGGTGTCGTATGCCGATTTCATCTTCCTGGGTTTCTTGCAGATGGCGAAGAGGCTTGATAGTGGGTTATTGGAGAGGGTATTGGGTCTGGATGAAGCGTTCCCGAAGGTGTTCGAGGCGTCGAAGAAGTGGTTGGAGAAAGAGGACTAGACGAGAGCATGCGTACAAGATGACAAGCCGGTGCGAGGGACAATTCTGCTTACAACACGACTTGTGTCAGTGTGATGTTCGTCTGCCAACAATGAAAAGCGCTCGCAATGCTTACTGTATGTTCCGACCCGCAGTATGTAAAGAGCTGCTACTGGTATCGAAAGGCAACTGAGACCCCTTGGACTGCAACGATGGACTTGTGACTCCTTTGAAAATTTGATCCTTTGCTTTGTCGGGTATCTAACAAAAGGAAATATGCTATCAAGCTAGGCGTGAGGTTCCTGCGACCTGCTGCACCCGGTACTACCCCGTCTCTTCCTCCCCCGGCAATCATTTCCTGAACAAATTGCTCGTGCTGTTCGTCAGTGGGTTTGGCTGGAATTGAAACTCCATGTCGTTTCCCCCACCCACAAACAGTGGTTCACTATCCTCATCCACGCGACTAGGCGGCGTCCTCGTTTCTCCTCGCATGATCTCCACCGTGCTGATGATCGGCAAAGTCAGCAACAACAGCGGTAGAAGCTGTCCGAAGCTCCAGCTCCCCTCCGGCGGGCCTTGCAGATTGATGCTTTCCGGGGGATTGCCGAAAGCTTGCGATTCCATAACCACGCGCACCGTCGCGCCAATGCCCATTGCAAGGAGCACGAAAAGACACACCACTTGTACGGACTTCATCCACTTTGGGTGCGTGCGTGCGTGTAGATACCATGTGCTGAGAACGAAGACAATGCCCTGGCCGGCAATGACGGCAATCGTGGCTGCGACTGAGAGCGCGGCGTTGCTTGATTTGCCCCGGCTTTCGACTTCCCAGACACATCCAATGGCGAGCTTAGGCTCCATGTTCTTCAGCACGGTCTGCAGGATGAAGATGCCGGAGAGCATGCCGAGGAGCATGTTGACGAACATAAGGATCTGTCGGATCCATCGAAGCACCCAATCTCGCTTAAAATCATTGACAAGGGCTAGCAGAGTGACGAGGTTGGTTGCGGTGGATAGCAACGACAGGAGCCAGACGATGAAGAAGTGGTAAGGCACCATCGTTCCCATCTGTGCGAGCCCGACAGCCTGGATTCCGATGCCCGTTAGGATCTGCTGATCCGAGAAGGACTGTAGCAACTTTCGACTGATAGGCGCAGAGGTGGTTTTGACGAGTCCGAGCAGGATGATGGCACCTGCAAGTAGGAAGGAAAGAAGGTTCGTGATAATGAAGGAGAGGAGCGTGCCCGCGCCTGCAACTCCAGCGTCCGTTTTGGTGAATTCCGGTATGTCGGTACAATTGAACGGCATGATTGCTTAGGTTTCGAAGGCTCGAGAAGGTGGGTATGATTGCGGTTTCGCAGTAACTGGAAGGCAAAATCGATTGTCGCGCGTGCGCAAAGAGAGTGTGTAAGTAATAGGTATGAAGAAAGTGAAGGTGTCAAGCAACAGGTCGGCGCGCACAGCCTCTACCTATGTCATCATCAGCAAGGAGTTGCATCCCACAATGCTAATTAAAGGCATTTTGGCGAACAACGTTGTCGCGTAACAAGGGGTAGATCGACAAAGGGTCCAAGGAAACCTGTTAGCCATTAATTGTCGATCTCTGTCGCATTGTTGCTGTGGCGCAGCGCTTAATCTGTAACGCGGCGAAACGCGCTGGCGGACCACTTAGATGGCGCGCTTGACAGCGGATGCTAGTCCTACAATATCAAGCATTCAGGTCGTCTACCCCGAGATACCTGTCATAGATCATGGTGTTTGAACGAAAACAGAGCGATAGGAAGTGAAGAGAATCGTGAGAAGATGAGGATCAGCCACAGACTAAGTTAGCGCGTTTTTCCATCAATCACCGAGTCGCGTGTCTCCATGAGTCCTCTCCCACATTGATTACAATGTCGATGCCTGCGACGAGCCTGAGTACGTTTCTCACGTTCAAAAACGAGTCGTTGTATTGTCTTACGGTGCTGCCATCATCGACCTCGCCAGAATCTTCGCAAACAGGGCAGCAGCCGCCTCTTCAATCTCTTTGATCCAACGTCTTTCAGCCTATATGACCAAATACCTGACAATGATTCTAGCGTCGAGCACAATTTGACAGCGCTCGCTGGCATCACGATGCTTGACGCACGTATACAATCATCCGCCCGACCGGCTGCTATATCCTGAGCTTCTGCCTTCAATTCAGAAGCTACGACACACGAGGCTTGACCAGAGTCCACGACGCTCATCGGTCCCGAAAGCACCAGCTCCATCAGCCGGTGCCAGTCACGAAGCTTCCCTTGAAACATACAGCGGCCACTCGTTGCCAGAATTGGACAGGGATGGAAGTAAACAGAGTGCTCGAGATGAAAGCCTGGAAACAACAATTGGACGGCCAATGACGCAAGCTGGCGCATCTGCCACAGCTGATGATAACCAAGACTTTTATCTCGACGAGGCCAGACCTAAGAGTGTTCCACCCAGCATTGAGCGCTGGACCCAGAGCGCGGAAAAGTGTTTTCTAAGACACAGTGCTCAGCATCATACGTTAGTCGATACGTGCATTTAGTTTGCTCAGCTCGACTTCAGCGCCATCTTTGGCCCTATGCTGGAAGAATACAGCACCCGATAGTTCGGCCATGCTCCTTCTCTGGCCTCTCAAGGCGCATGCTTGCAACAAACTGTCCACACAACAGACATTTGCTCAATTGCTGCATACTGAGTACAAACAGAGTGGACTAAACAGTTTCGGGATCTCAACAGGGCCGTCACGCCCAGATGGAACAATTTCACGTGAGGACTGTGAGCAATCACACGTGTCGGCCGTTTGTCTCTCATCTCCTGCGCTAGCCAAAGCTGACCTGAGACTTAAAGTCAATCATCGAAATTTGAACCTCGTGAGTGTATTGATGTCTTGCATTGTTTGTTAACCCGTAATCAATGGGCATCAGCAGAGTATAAAATATCCGCCAGATCTTCCCGAATCTAGCATCAACCACCGCCTCGCAACCCACAGATATCAACACGATGTCAACTCAAGACCGCGCAACTTCTCGCAACACGGTGCCTGCGCACGACTTCAAAAATCCAGAACAGCCTCAAGTGTTCTTTTCTATCGCGGACGCAACAGTATATCTACAGGCCTTGCGCTGCTGGCAGAGAATCTGGCTCCGTGGAGTCGATCTCAAAGCTCTCCGGGTACCACAAAACTTCAACGTCTCCGAGTCCGATGCCGTCAACTCCCATCTGGTCATGTGCCTTCGCGCTGGCGTCAAAGCCTATGACGCAAAGTGGCGCCTATTTCGCGAGGCTGTACGCAGTGGAGAAGTTACAGATCCAGCCAACAATCTAGTCAGAAACTTAATTGTAGAGGTTGGATCACATTCCTGGGATAACGAGAGAATATCAGGTTACGCCCTGCTATGCTCACTGCTGACCCAGACCGACGAGGCAAATTATTTGGCCGTATGCTGCATTCATCCGGAGTGGTTGGGTTATGCGACAGACAAGGCCGAATTATAGATGCCACACCTCTACAGTCGAGATCATTACGATGATAAGTCTCTGCCAATTTTCGATGAACTGAAATTGGCACACGATTGCGTCATGTGCACACTCCTGTTCGGATCAAACGATACTCCGCTTGTTTCATCGCAATCTTTGAAGGACTCGCTGCGTAGCGAGCCAGATAGACTACGCACCGGCCCCGTCGAATATAAAAGCTTTGATTCTATCGAAAGTGCGATAGCATATTGCGAAGTCAAGACTCCACTCGAGTTCGAGCGGATTCAGTCGTTGGCCCCAAGCATCAACAGACTGGACGAAGATGCGGAGCAAGCTGTACTACAAGCACAGCCGCAGACAGACGCTTTGCTCAGGCAAGTCAAGCTTGAACATCTGTCTAAGCTTAAGAAACTCAAGGACGACCACGCGTCCGAAATCGCCAATCTCGAAGCCAAACTCGACGAGCAAGCCACTACACACTTAGCAGAGCTCAAGCAAATCAACTCCGATCACGCGTCTCAAACCTCAACACTCAACATCGAGCTGAACGACCGCACGATCACGCATTTAGCAGAGCTTAAGGCCATCGAGACTACTTATGCGTCCGAAATTGCCAACCTGACCGCGAGATTAGAGAGCCAAGTCAAGACTCACTGAGCAGAGCTCCAGGCCGTCAACACCCTCCACAACACTAGGATCTCTGAGCTTGAGGCCAATTCAGTCAATCAATCCACCGCTTACTCCGCCGAGTTAATGCAGGTAAAACAAGTAGCACACATACACAGCACTGCCAATACGCGCCTCAAGCACGAGAAGGAAGAGTTGCGGCAGCGCAACAGTGAACTTGTTGAAGCTGCTGAACAGGATCGGATTGAGCGGCTCGACTTGGTCGTGCGTATGACTGCGCTAGGCTTACTGTGATATATGTTCGCATCAATGAATCATGATCAGATTGACGAAATCCTTCCCTTGAAATCCCACTCTTGTCTGTACTCCAGGCAATAGTCTCCGACCGCCCACTTGGCAATTTGATGAGAGCCGTGCACTGCCTCTGATACATGTGGCGTCTTGCAATCAGCCAACTAAGAGCCTGAGTTGCAGTCTTATTGGTCCAGCTACCCGGACTGCAAGAAAAGTTACAGCAACTTCTCCATGCCAAGTGGGCGGTCGAAGACTATTGCCTGCAGTATGTCCTCGTGTATGCATAGTACTAGCTACACGCTATGACAGGCAGTAGTACAAGAACCAATTCAACAATCTCTCCAAATCTTCTTTCTCGTTATTCATTGTCTACTGTGTTCACATCATCAATTGCAAAATACCCTCCCATTCCCCCTCGCCCTAAAAAAAGACAAGCCAACAAAAAAGTCCGCACATCACCTTAACAACACACGTACCCCCGCCCAGACTGCTCGTCTTAGCACTCCAAATTCGAGAGAACGTTACACGCCGGTCAACGTAAAGGACAACTAAGCAGCACAACGTGACAGAGGCATGTACTTGAGTTTTGGGTATACTGGCTCACAGGGTCAAATAATTGATATATTCCAGGATGGTGTATTGGTTTAAGAACGAGTAGTGAGCTGTATGGAACTAGGTTGGTCTCTGTATTGTAGCGGTGGTGATGAATAAGCTGGTACCGCGGCATATAGTGAATGCTTGCTTCATAGCGATGAATTGGCCTTGCTTAGCTTTCGCTTCTTTATATTGCGTTCACTTGCCGCATGTTAGCTACCGTCGTGACCTGTTATCATCCCACAGACACTCTCGTAATCTTCGATACATCACTTACTCTCTCTACATCAAAAAAAAAGTCCACCGCTCACTCACATCTCACCACACAGCATTCATGATACTTCACCCAACGAACACATCATCTCAGCGCCCTCAGTTCGATTCAATTCAATCCATTCCATTCCAATTCCTCAAGCAGCTTCACCAAGCCACAAGCCTACCCCATATCCTACACCTAACAATAAGCCTAACCTAACCTATACAATGCTGACACTAACGCCTCAACCCTATATCTCTTAAAGGTAGAGCGCCAAAATACGCTGCGCCGCCTCTTCCAAACTTGAACTCGAACTCGGCGGCGTGGAAAACTATGGCGACGAACTCGGCGGCGGTGAACTTGGCGGCGAATTCAGCGTCGACGAACTTAGCTGTGTTGCACCGGTGGTATACTATATGTCCGTAATCATTGCCTCATTCTCCTCGTGCACGATGCCTAGTAAGCGTGCGTAGGGGACGGTTATGCGCTGGAGATCGCGGTGTTTGCCTGCATGTACGTTAGGAATACGTTCGAAAGAGAGTGTGGATGTATGCAGAATGATAGGCACGTACCAAGTATCAGCACCGCTTCTTTAAGCAAGTCCTCGCGTTTCCAGCCACATATTATCTCGCCTTCGCCGTCCTTTCCGCCTTCATCGTCGTCGTCCTCGCTGATTAGGTCGCCAGTGAGACTGCGTAGTAGTTCTTCGATTTTGCCTTTGAGTCCTTCGGCGCCTAAGCGCTTGACGTACATGCTGAGGTATATCTTGAACTCTTCTCTTGCGCCCAGTGTTCGCGCGGCTGCAACGCGGTTCTCCAGATGTGCGACGCTGACACTGCTCTCGAATGTTTCGTATCCTTCGGCGGATATGAGCGCTTTGATAAGCCGTTGTAGATAAAAGGCGCGGCCTTGTAACAAGAACTGGTTCGTGGTACTGCGCTCGAGCGAGGGAATGATGCCGGCGGATATATTCTCAATCGAGACGCGGTCGTCTTTTTCTTTACTTGACGATGCGCTGTCGGCAGAGGATCGAATGTTGCTAACACTCGAATCCGTCGTATTCCAATACTGGCTGCCGACGGACCACCACGGCTCGGATATGCGTTGCCAGATGTACATCATAGGGTTGTACACGTACCCTTCGCCATTCGACATTGCGACCACGACGCGTCCCTCAGAGTTCAGGCGTGCGAACACGATGCCGGGGGAGCGTGTGAGGTGTGGACCTTGTGTGTGTGCTGCGACGTCCAGTATAGGCGCCACGGAGATTGGTGGGTGAGGTGCGGACATGGTCTTGAGATTCCAGATGTACACCATGCCGACGGCGGACACGCACATGAGCCACCAGCCGCGGCAGTCCATAATGACTGGCTGTGCTTCGAGGATCATCGCGTTGATTGTTCTTCGACCAGCTGGTGACCACGCGTATACGGAGCCGTCTTCGCACGCGGCTGCGAAGAAGTTGGTGTTTCCTGTTACGAGTAGTACGGCTTTGGGAAGGAAGTCTTGCCATAACGACTGGCCTTTACTTGTGCAGCTTATTCGTGAGGGGTCGTGATCTTGTGGGCGGCCTGTTCTTGAAGGGCCGGTTGCGTTTCGTGCTTCGAGCATGATTGTGTCTGAAACCTCTGCTTTGCCGGTGTTGGCGTCTACGCCGTTTTGCTTTGGTTCGCTGCCGTCTGCTGTTCGGACGATGACGCTGCGTAGCTTGGGAACAGCTAGCCGTACCTGGCTTACGCTCAGGGATGGATTCACAATGGCTGGTCGGAGGACTTTTGATGGCTCTGCTAGATCGTTGCTTCTTGCAGGAGCAGCAGCTGGTGGTATCAGGCCGTTCTCGCTATTCAGCACGATGGCAGCCCCTCCAGGTTTTACCGATGCAGCTAATCGTCGCTCGACCTGTCGATCCTCATCACCTTCTATTTCTGCAAACTTTCGCTTGTTGCCGATGAGCATCGACGCCAAACCACCCTTTGGAAAGCCATCGTACGGCTTGGACAAATCCAGAATGTTGTGTGGGTTATCGCTCCGCGTACCTGACGTTGCCGATGCCGATATAAGTTGTGTTTGAGGTAATGAAGATGCACCGACGCCGGATGATGAGGATACCAGCATGGGCGCTATTCGCTTCTTGCCCTCTTTCGTGACTGTAACTCTTTGCTTCAGTTTCTCCACTCGCTGATCTGGTGGTGGCTCGGTGGGAGCGATTGGTGCTGCTGGTGTTACTGCGCTGGATCCGTTCGTGAGTGCTGTGGAAGGTAGTGCGCCGCTGGTACCGTTTGTGATAGGAGGCTGGACCGCACCGCCATCGCCCATGAGAGCCCCCATCCGACCCTGTACGCCCTTCAACTCTCCACTTTTACTGCTCTCTTCCAGAAGAAGCGCATCCGTGCCTTCGATGATTCCAACTCTTCGACCAGCACCAAATTTTGACAGTGTCTTCTCGTTCTCTGCAAACGGCGCGGGATAACCCAACTCTCCAGGCTCAAATACTAGCGTGAAAATGCTTCCATCCAAACTTGTTGCGAACAGCATTTCCCCATTTGGTGCCCACGCCAGATCCGATATCGACTTCGTAGACAGCTCCTGCGAGATCATGAAAGGCCTGGAGAAGATGGTGTTCCATACACTGAGGCACTTGTCTTGGCCAGCGCACGCTACCACCGTCACGGTCGGCTGATGAACGCCCCCGTCGTGGTCTGCCCGCGGAGGGGACTGGTAGAACAGCCTGGGCGAAAAGGCAGCCACCTCTACCGGTCCCTCGTGGCCAATAAGACTGGTCTGTTGCGACTGGCCGTCCCATGTTCCACGCTCGAGAATAGCGACTGAGCTAACGGGGCCGTTTGTAGCATTTGAAGCTGCTATGTGTGCGCCGTCGGGTGACCACGAGCAGCGACGGAAGTATGTGGTAAGCGGCGATGTGAGAAAGGGTGTGGTGATGGTGTGTTCGAGAACGAAGTTGTTGACTTGGTCTTGTTGTGTGGCATTTGGGGGTGGTGAATTAAATCGGTAGACTTTGATCGTCCGGTCGTCGCTTGCGGTCGCGAAGTATTTGTTCGCGGGGTCGAACGTGATGCCCTTGACGTGACTTTGGTGGTTCGACAGCGTTTTCAGCTTCTCGAACGAGTGTCCCGACCATACTACTACTTTCGAGTCCAGCCCTACTGAGACCAGAATCGATGAGTCAGCCGACCAACCTAGATCTTGCACATCGTTCTCGTGTCCTATGAGACGGCGAATGACGCGCCAGTTCTCAATGGGTGCGGGTTCGTTGGAGCCTGTCCTGTATCAGCAATGAGCCCTCCACTATCAGAAGTATACCCACCGAATGCAGCATGTGTCGGCGCATTAGGATCCAGTGCGTAGACGCATACTATCTTGTCGTCTGCGCCAGATGCCAAGTATTTCCCGTTCCCGGAGAAGCGCACGGCGTGGATGGTGCCCGAGTGGTGGCTCACAGCGGCGAGCTGCTTCGGCTTCGTGTATTCGGGAGACGCCGAGTTCAGAATCGCTTCGGTAGACCATATTCGCACGTATCCATCTAGGCAGTATATGTTAGTATAGTTATTGAGGGTAGCGCAGCGCGTGCGGGCCCCGCGGTGGTGGGTGAAGGTACCTCCAGCGGCAGTGACGAGACGCGTTCCATCGGGGGAGACGTGGCAGCTGTAGACCTCGAAGTCTTTGAGCTCGCCTAGATGATATTGCATTAGCTAAAGGGCCCTGCCAGGCGTGTAGCATGCAAAGTACATGATGCGCGCGAACTAGCATACCTGGATGGGTCAACCACTGTGGTTTGATGAGGTGCATGGTCACATGTGAAGCTTAAGCGACTGTTGCCTGCTACTACGCGACCATGCAGGCTGAAGAAAGAAGAAGAAGAAGTGGTGAGCCTGGAGTGGTGGATGATTCGACGTATTGCATAGATACGCGACAGTTGTCTGGCGCTGGCGACGCGAGTCCGCAGATGACGCTCGCTTAGCCGGCGTTTGGGCAGGGGTTTAAGGTTTAGGTGCAGCGCTGATCAAGTGGGCTGCTTTTGGTTTCCTACATGTTGAGATGTAAGTACGAATACCATACAGAGGCGATAGTTGAGAGTTTTGATTGTAGACGTTCAAGATGGATCTAATTCAAGTGGTGTTTAGGTCGAAGCCTCAACCAAGGATCGAGGGTTGACATAGTTTCTAGTGTATGTAGACTTCTGGGCCACGCTCCTCATGAATGAACAGATCGCAAGCATTCGGCACCGTTCACGGAGCCCTGGCTTCCTATCCTGTATGCTCGAGACATAGGAACGCATGTCTCGATACAGCTTATCCAAATGCCTTCATTTCTATTCGATCCTGGATATCTTTCACAGAACTTCTCAAGATCCATCCGAGGGTTATCAAGAATACGCTCCTAGCGACAGGGTGCAACCGCATCATCTGGCTCAACCTCAGGTGAAGGTCTACTCCTTATGGGGAGCTGCCGAGTGAGACCGCTTTTGAAGCGCGTTTGTCAAATGTTCGACCTATGACGAGATCGATGTAGCTGCAAGTTTGTCAAGCATCGTTCGATGTCAAAGACGGGCGGACTTTCACTTCGCGACCTTCTTGCGCTTCTTGAACACCACAGCTGGGGCACTCGGCGCTGCCTCCTCTTCCTTGACCACCGCTTGCGCCTGTGCCTCCTCAGCAGTCGGTATGCCTCGCAGCGCCGCACCTGCGTCCTCTCCACCCTCTTCCTCCTTCAAGCCCGCCTCTGCTTTCACAGCTTCTGCTGCATCCACTTGCGCCACCTGTGGCCTCTTGATCTGCAGCAGACTCTCAACATCATCTCCTCCACCTTTGCTGCCGGGAAACGTCTTATACGTGTGTCCCCAGCCCTTGCGCTTCGTAATGACTTCGCCCGCCGCTTCCCGCTCTTCTTCCGCCTCATCGACCTTCCTCTTGTGCACGCCTTTATTCAGAGTCCGCACTTTGAACTCGCCATCCTCAGCCACTTCACCCACAACCTCATGCGACACCGTCTTCCAGTCACCAGCAAGCGCCAAATCCGTTCTCGCCTCATCCGGCAGCGCAACGCCCATAGCAGCCAGTTGTTCCCATTGCCGCTTCCTGTCTTCTACTGTAGCTTTCTTCTCGGGCCGTTTTTCGTACGTGGGTGGCGGGCCGCCGGTGCCTGTTGCGACCGAAGTGGTATTCTTCGATTCCGAGGGCACGAGGCCATTTAGGCGCGCGACTTCGGCTTGTGCGCGCGCCTTGTCGCGCTGTTCGTGTTCTTGTTCGCGGTGTAGGCCTCTTAGGCTGCGCTGGATGTTGCCTTGGTGACGGCCGGTTGCTTCATGCTGGGAGCGCTCGAGTTTGGTGTCTTTTACGTAGGTGGAGCAGAATTTGCACCAGTATTTAGGCTGTGGGGTGTGTCAGTGGGATGGTGGGTAGGAGTGGTATGCGCGACTTACTGTGGACTTCCAATATTCCGACATGGTGGAGTGGTAAGTGAGGGTGTTGAGTTGTGGATGTAAAAG
>Ga0265797_10006029_pt1 | contig 17400 bp, 15 predicted proteins | sample P2T30metagenome_FD_192433 | JGI IMG/M metagenome (GOLD analysis project Ga0265797, IMG submission 192433) | Plant litter microbial communities from East Loma Ridge, Irvine, California - P2 T30 | ecosystem: Environmental > Terrestrial > Plant litter > Unclassified | place: USA: California...
CCATGAATGCCTAGCTAACGTACGGGCTCCATAGACATCAACTTCCTCCCACTTCGAATGCACTAGTGGTCAATGCTATACATCCGCCACAAGCAGCACCTCGAATGCATAGCATTGTAAGTCATGAGGATTTCCTCAGTCCTATTGCGAACGACAATTCCGAGCACGTGGTCATCGGCGTCATCCTTAGTAACGGGGAGGTGCGCGGTAATCAATACCGATGCAACGCGCGCGCCTGTTCAGGCATGACATTCGGTCGCCTTGCGGATCTCAAACGACACCACTCCAGTAGACATGGCGGAGACGGAAGAAAAGGACAGCGCACCTGGTGCCCAGTCGATGGATGTGAGTCGTCTCTCACAAAAACCCTGAAGTCCTCACATCCAAGCTCGCTAGCTTCGAAAGGATAACAAGAAACGAGTGACTAACGTTGTTATCGCATCAGGCAGTAGAAGCAAGCGCTGTAGGGGAAAGGCTTTCCCGAGGAAGGACAAGTTGATGGATCACCTAATGCGCATGCATGCAAATCGGACGACCTCTTAGAGGTTGAAGCTTTTCCCGACATGGTCATTGTCTTGTTCTCAAGTTTGTGGATATTTGGTAAACCGATTTGGGAGACTATGTATCAAAATCTCAGTCGTTTTCATCACTCGCAATATCTGCACCTCCGTCAGTTATTCCGGTCCTTTCTTAATGCTTACACTCGAGGGCAGTTCGTAAGTTCCCTCCGAGCAATCTACTCACGTTACTCAAAGGTGTGTAGCTACTTGTCACCAGCGGATTGCGACTATGCATAGAGTTCGATGTACGAAGCTAGTCAATGATCAGATGGGCGAAGGATTGTATCAAAATGTAGAAACGAAGATCAAGAGATTATCACAATTGTCACTCAGTAGCAAAATTTTCTGCTGACGATTCGGAGACATTCGACCCTTGCGGAGACATACGCGATTCACGACGGAGACTTTTAGCACTGTGCAACCCCGATTATAGACAAGATACAGTCAGACGGGGCGTAATGTTCAAGAGGAAATACATCTAGAATCAGCTTAAAGCTTTATCTTCGAGCGTCAACTCGGCCGCCAGTAATACATATTTACAACCGAAAGACTTCCGATTTCTCTTCTTCTTGAACCACTTCATACCGGCAGTATGCCTTCGTCTACTTCCATCTCTAAGACTGGACTTAACGATGATAACGTCATCTTTGCCGCTAACGAGGATGAGGTCCAGCGCCTCGACAAGCAGCACAAAGTGGTTTATTCTGCAATGCCCCAGCTCGTTCTCGCACCCATCGACCTTGGAGCAGGCGGATACCGGGTCTTGGACCAGGCTACCGGTAGTGGTAGCTACCTCCGAGCCAAAGAACTGTTCAAAGCTAACGAAGAAAGGTATCTGGCTTCGAGATGTGCGCCAGGCGGCCGGAGGTGCTTCGAACACATGGATAGGAACCGACATTGAAGATAGCTATTTCCCAAAAGAGACTCCAAACGACACCTCGTACCATCACCAGTCCATGACCGAGCCGTGGCCGCTACAATGGCAAGGAACATTCGATCTAGTGCACTCACGTATGGCACTTCCGGGCGTCGGTCTCAGCTCACTGGAGGATGCTGTCATGAACCTGGTCAAATTGGTGAAGCCTGGTGGCTGGATTCAGCTGGTCGAGATGCAGTGGCAGGACTGGGATGCCGGTCCAGTGCTCCAAGAATTTCAACAGGCCATGCGGCAGCTTGTGGGCATGGTCACTAATGGACAGGGCGTGGACATGAGAAAGAGCCTGACGGCATTGTTCGAGAAGGCGGGTCTAACGAAAATACAACACGCCATCATCGATGTGCCAGTAGGATTCAAGGCAAAGGATGATGTGCGTGAGCTTAGCTTACAAAGTATGTTTGCGACAGCTTCATTCGCCACGGCCACGCTCAAGACACTACAGCCAGTTGAGCTTGAGGCAGACATTGACTCATTGCCAGCTAGACTCGTGGGAGAGCTCCGTAAGACAGGCGGATCTTACAAGCTCTTTGCTCTCTGGGCCCAGAAGCCTGAATTTTGTTGAGATAGCAGGCGCACGTGTGTATCCTATGAGTGCTGATCATGTGTGCGTCGTTAATGTTGAAGTTAAATGTCGGAAATCTTCGATAAGTAGTAAATGTAACACAACGTTTATAAGGGCAAGTGAACAGAGAACAGCTCTAAAGAACGTGGTGTGATTGCAATTAGGGGTACAAAAGAGCGTATACACATGGAGCTAAGGATCACCACTACTGGAGATAGCTCAGACGATGGAAGGCAAGCGCGCTAGAAGGACAGGCTGCACTACATGAAAACCGTTGACAGCTATAACTTTGAAACCAGACACATTGGGCCATAGCGGTGGCAGCAGAAACATATTCCGCGAACTAAACACCGGAGTCATCCTGCTCAATACCGACCGTTTCGGTATGACTCGTCCAACTGTCACAGTTGCTGATCAATGTGTCATTGCTCGTGATGCCCGCAATTGCGTCGTACTGCTCGACGAACTGCATCGCAAAGCCCTCAGACGTATGCCATCCAATGTGACAATGCATCAGCCAAGCCCCGGGGTTGTTCGTCTCGAACGCCAATACCAAGTACCCGGATGCAGGAAGCATAGCGGTATCACGACGGGGCGGATTGTCAAGGTTGAGAGTTGTCTCGCCATCGGTATAAGTACCTGTGCCCTGCGCGATGACGTAGAAATCATGGCCGTGCAAGTGGATTGGATGAGGCACAGCGAGCGTCGTGGAGATGACGACGTAGACCCATTCATTGGCATTGGGCAACAAAAATACTGCGTTGGAGGTCTCAAAGGCCGTTTCGCCTTGCATGATCTTCATGAGGGTGGGATCTTCCCATTCAGAGACGAAGGTTGTGCTGTTCAACGTCCATTTGAAGAGATTGTCGCTGTTAAACCCAACGGCGACAGGCTCGTCAGCTGTGGCACCAGCTGTGGAACCAACGGTCTTGGAGACATATGGCACGATGTTGTCGGTCTCGTCGGAGCAGCTGTCCTCGTAGTCGTAGGCCGAAGTAGTGGGGGTACCGGGTGCGTCTCCATAATAAATGATGCCACGGATGTCATCTTCATTATCGTTTTCGGAGCAGGCTGACTGAGGGATGGCACGCATCCAGAAGTCAGTAGCATCGGTTTGGTCGGCTGTTACGACGATATCATAACGTTGGCCCATGCCGATACTGATGACTGTGGCTTCGTAGGGTTCGATAGCGACAAGATCAGAAGCGATCACGGTCATGGTGTGATTGTCAATCATGAACTTCCAGTGTGTATCCACGGCGGCATTTACAAGTCGGAATAGGTAGGATGTGCCAGAAGTGAAAGATTGATTGAATCGGTAGCCTCCGTCCTCGTACGTGTTCGTACCATTGATGAGTCCGTTGTCTAGTGTTGGAGGTCCAGAAGTCTCGGCGGTGATATAGAGTTCGTCAACAGTCTACATCGAGTTAGTGGAGTCTGACGACTGAGCTTCCTGTGGGCATGAACACACCTGATGATCCCAATCATTGAGCATTAGTACACCTAGATCTTCATCGTAGTTGGCGGTAGCGGGTCCGTTGATGATGATGCCGCCGAAAACACCTTGCCATGCTTGAAGCGCGAAGTGGGAGTGATACCATGAGGAACCGTATTGCGTCGCTCGCCAAGTGTAGGTCATCGATTCACCCGGGGCTGTCGGACATTGCGTGATCGAGCCTAGTCGTGGGAGTAAGAAGTCAGCACTCTCTTACAGTCCGTTCGTGATCTAGGATTACTTACTGACACCGTCCTGGTCATTTGTGTTCAGCTGCCAGATACCATGGAAATGGATGCTCGTGCCGTTGTTTGAAGTTGTGAGCGAGTTTGTAACATGGACAACGACAGTATCGCCCCAGTCTGCAATGAGGGTTGGGCCAGGAATGGATCTGAAGGTGCAAGTGGAGTCAGTGTGTGTCGCAAATGTAGTTGATAGCGATGTTGTCTCACCCATTGACAGCCATGGCTGAGCGTGACACGCCGTCCGGTGCAACAGTAACATCCGTGAGCTCCAACCAGTATTCACGAGTAACCCCAGTATCGGGGACGTCGTCAGATGGGTCTACATCAATGGAATAGTCACACCATTCTGAACGTGTGGTAGCAGTGTTTCCGTCACAGGCTGCTCTGGGTCGTAGATCCGAAGTGAAGGGAAAGGCAGTAGCATAGCCAGCTAGAGCTGCGATGCTGAAGATACAGCGAAGAAGCATGATATGGACCGAAGCGCAGTCTGATTACGCTAACAAAAAGAAGGACGTATCCACAACGAGTGTTCCCAAATAATGCACGAGAAAGGAGTGTAGAGCAATGAAAGCGAGTGTGAGAGAAGCTGGATGATTTCTAGTACGGAACGAGTGATTGACCTATATACTTTGGAGATCAGTATACCTTTGAGATTTCTTCACCTCACCCTGCTATCATATCACCGTGCAGACAATAGTCGACGTTCGTCGTCGTGCCTCAAACTGCCCCTCTGCTATCCCCACCAGTGTTCAACGCCGCGCGGCATAATACTGAGGCAGCGAAGACCTCCACATCGCAGAGCCGCTAACTTACTTTAGTCGACTCAGCCTAAAGCAAACTTTGTACGGCCCACATGTAGTCGTAACTATTCTTGTTAAGTCGATTGAAAGTTTAGGAGAGATTCCACCGACGGTGATAACATGACACGCGCAATCCATGATGATCATGAAACAAATCCAGGTTGTTGACAGAGCCTCGTCACGGGGGAACAGCAGGGTAACAAACTGTGGCTGAGAGCCGCGAAAGCGCCGCGCCTGAAGGCACGGGTAGCGCCAAGACACCGCACGTCCCATCACGACTCAGGAACACAAGCCACATGATTGGTTGTGTCTAAACAAACACCCACAAGCAGATGTTACGAACTGGGTGAATTCCGATATAGCCAGCATTCGTGGCCTACAGACCTGGTAGCAGGGAGTCACGCGGCGGACGCGCCCGCCAATAGTGCGAATCTTCCTGCGTACGTGTGTTGGGCGCCGAGTGTCGTAGGCATCGGATGTCGTCCGAGATAGCGTTGCGACGTTACGTCGGCTTTCTGATTCCAACGATAGGGCGTAGAGGCCTCGCGGCATGCTTGCGTTGCCTGTCCATATCTTGGGAAGAGAACTTTTCCACGATTGGTGTCGACTTCCATAAAAGAGTACATGCTGCAGGAAAAACAGACTGTCACCCAACTTTCCCCACACTCCTTTATTGACTCCTCTTCTTGTCAGATCAAGATCCATTCTTTGCAAGATGCGTCTCGACATGCGAAACCTTCTGGCTGCCTCCCTTCCTCTTGTCGTCCTGGGTGCGCGCAAGCGCGACGTGTCCCCGTCCGCAACATTCCAATTGTACGCGTACGGCGATGGCTTTGGTGGATTGCCGCTCTTCTATGCGGATGGCCTCGCCTACATTGGTGATCCGAGCCTTGCTAACAGCTCGGATGCTGCTGTCGTGATCTGTAAGTTCTGAGGTTTCACGGGTCCTTCCGTGTCCGCTTCCCAGCGACATGTGCTTCAACTCACTGACATCGTCAGTCACTACGGACTCTGATCACCACTTCGTCGGCAATCCAAACGTCACTGCCGGCGATATTGCGCCCTCGTGGTCCAACGTTACGTTGTTCGTTCCCGAGCCCTCGTCCGGCGACAAGCGTGTTGGCTTCCTTCCGCCGAACGATGGTACCGGCAACGCTACCACGCATACTTCTGGCTTCGCCTTCTACGGGTCCACGGCCATGCTTTACGGCGACGATGGCAGCATCGCGACCTCTTTCAGCGGCATGCAGTCGCAGAAGAACGGCATCTACGAGCTCTTCTGGAACGACACTGAAGGAACAACACCGTTGACGCTGAGAAGACAAGCACCTAGCAACAAGCCTAGTAACATAACCTCGGAAGCTCGCTAGATCGGGAGTAGACTATCTTCGAATGTTAGCTGTGACTTATCACTCTACTTCATAAATCAATCATATCGTCCTTCATGCTTGTATTGAGTGAGCATAGAGGAGTGCGGATTGCTGGCGTTTGTTTACTTGTCTGGTGATCAGCGAGGCGAATGCGATACAACTCTTCCCAATGAAAAGGAATGCCACTCCGAGCATCCGAGCACAAGGCATCGCATATTGTGGTGCCGCGACGGGTCCAGTACTCGTACCAGTATGGCGATGTGATGAAGAGGTCCCCATCAAGTAGAGCTCCTGCGAGAAAGCCTGGCGGCCGTACTTTTCCCACATCCAATGCAACCAAGCTGCATAACGAGTGTGAATAGCGCTGATGTTGGCCGATACCTGAAATAGAATTTCAAAACGAAGAGGTTCGCGCGACACGACTACACGTGACGTGGCGAACGTAGCGTAAGCTGCATAGATTCGTCATCGAGAGACCAGCCACCAGATCCTTCCAACGCAGCGATTTTGCTGCTGGGCTTGGATTTCCGCGCATAGCATGGATGCTATCCATCCTGGAGTCTGCAGTCGCGAAGTAATGTTGTAGAAAGCAACATCAATAGTGGTGGGCATTGCGCAGTCTCGGGATGAGGAGAAGCTCGGTCGTGGTGTGGCGATGCAAATGCGTCGGAACCTCGGAGGCGCCCAACTGCAACGCGCTAACTGTGCTCCGAGCGCACCAGATCTCCGCCGAAGATGTTGCGACACCCACCAGGCCACATCTTCCTTGCGCATGAGATGACACGCGATGATCGATGCCAATGCGATGCACTCTCGCGCAGTCAAGCTATAAGCACTGTGTGGACACCGATGACGAACTCTATTCGGAAGGGCGACAATTTCGATGCCTCTACGACGGAAATTTCACCGCTCAATTCCCAATCTCGCGGCTTCACGTCTCGACTTCAAGACGCATGCGACGATTCATTCCGCTACATCAGTCAGCGAAGCATTCGTGTACTTCGCCATCGAGAAGACTTTATCAGTTGAGAATAGTATGATCCGGCACCCGATCGTGGAGTTCGACATTGTCGCACAAGCAGTTGGATACCCTATTTGATCGACATCCACGCAGCATGTTATGATAGTCTTTGTGGTGACCATTGAGCGACAAATCAGGACTGATTGCCGATTTACTCTCATCCTTACTTATCTCACCCACACGTTCGAATCCATGGAAGACATGATCGTGCCGATTGCGTAGATCTAGGGTATGCGTTGAACGCATACCCGCAAAGCAACACAGTCATCGCCATTGACCAGAGTCTGCAATCTCGTGCCTTTCTGATCCATGATGTAGCGCTGCTCATGCCGATCCGTAAGCTCATTGTTATCTGAGACCAACGTCGTCGTCGGCAAGAGTGGAATAAGCAGCCACCTACGTCACCCCTCCTTTGATACATATGCGAACCTCTCACTTATTGGCGCGAGCCTATGATCAAGATCATCGCGTATTGATCATCTGGAGTTGCGCTGTCTCCAAGTGCGGGGAATGGTGATGATACTTAACCGTTGAACCAACGGTTCCATTTGACTTGTAAACTCACCTCTCCTGCACTTGAACTCTTTCCCACGACTGAAGGATCATCAACCATGCAACTCAGCTCTCGGAAGATACCAGGCTATGCCCTTGCGTCCACATTTGTGGCGCTCGGTGGTATACTCAATGGGTATGTCGTAATCGCAATCAATTCCTTTCGTGTGCTATAACATGCTGAAAAATAATGCACGGCGAAAAATGCTAACTTGCGGACAGATTTGATACAGGCTCAGTAGGTGCAATTACTGAAATGCCCTCCTATACTGGAACTTTTGGTCATCTCTCGCCAACTATGCGCGGCTTCACTGTCTCGTTGATCATGCTTTGCGGCGCCATCCCAGCAACAATCGCCGGATATCTGGCAGACCGGTTTGGGCGCTTACGCATCATGATTGCGGGCGCAGTACTGTGCACCATCGGCTGCATACTCGAATGCGCTGCGTTCCATCTTTGGCTGTTTCTCGTCGGACGTGCCTTGATGGGAATCGGCCAAGGGTTTGCTCTCACCAACATTGGGGTGTACATCTGTGAGATCGCACCGAGTCGAAGTCGCGGTAAGTTCGTATCGCTGCCGCAGTTTGGAGCGGCGATTGGGGTGTGCGTTGGCTATTTCTCGTGCTACGGAAGCATTCACATCAAAGGCGATATGTCGTGGCGCTTGCCATACATCCTCCAAGCGGCGCTCGCAGTACTGTGGGCGACTGGGTCTTTCTTCTTACCAGAAAGCCCACGTTGGCTAATCTTGCATGGAAGAAGAAGCCAGGCGATGGAAGAGCTTAAGAAATTGGACTTTGGGACAGCTGAAGCGGAAAAAGATGTGTTACGGCCTGTCGAGACTGCAGCTGCTGAAGACGAGATTGGAGTACTGGCAGGCTTACGCTTGATATTCACGAAAGATTATCGATCGCAAACATGGCTCGCAGTGTTTATACTGTCTTTCATTCAGCTCAGCGGCATCGATGGGGTGCTCTACGTATGTGTTGTGCCATGCAGACAAGATGTCATTGCACTTGCTAACACGATCTCCCAGTACGCGCCAACGATTTTTGCGCAAGCAGGAATACCGTCACAAACAGCATCATTCCTTGCATCTGGCGTCAGCGCCATCCTTATGCTCACCTTCAGTATCCCTGCCACACTTCTCGCAGACAAGTGGGGTCGGCGCACGTCTGCCATCTGCGGTGGAGTAATCCTCTCCGCGACCATGCTTCTGATCGGCTCTCTGTACGCTGCGGATGCTGTACACTCATATGGTGCGGCACGATGGGTCGTTATCGTTTCCGTTTTTGTGTTTGCTCTAGGATACGTCTCTACCTGGGCTATCGTTGGCAAGATATATGCGTCGGAAATCCAACCCACCAAGACCCGTGCGACCACTAATTCGATGGCGACGGGTGGTAGTTTTGTGAGTAAATTGTTTATGCTGCCTATCCACAAACACTTCACAATTCCCTTGCGCATTGCTTACTGATTTGTTCCGATCAGCTCGCGAACTGGCTCGTCGCTTTCGCGACCCCAATCTTCCTGGCCAGGTCGGCCTATGGTGCGTACTTCCTCTTCGGTGGGGTTGCCCTCTTGACACTACTGGTGCTTGCAATCTGCATGCGCGAGACCCGGGGTTTATCGCTTGAGGATATACAGATTTCCTTTGCGCGATCTTCAGCACGAGTGTCGCCCATCTCTCTGGCTTGGACCCGAAGACGCGGGTTTGAAGGATAAGAATCCGCGTTAGGTCATAGTCCGTGATATGGTAGTGTCGTATAGAAGTAAGGAGAACTCACCGCGATATCGCAGGGTGTAGGAAGACAGAACGAGCTACGCACTAGACCAATACCGTGTACCTAGTAAATTGCAATGGAGATCTATCGGTCTATGATTACGTGTTCTACGCCAGACTCATGTTTATGATTCATCATGTAAGAGGAATGGTGATGGGTACTCTACTGGACCGCATCGTCTATTTGCCGTCCGCATTCTTGTAGCAAGGGAACCAGCATTCGAAGCTCTGCGTATTTGGAGCACTTCCATCAACGACCTTGCAGAATCGTAGTGGTTGCCGGTTCGGGTCCGTGTCGGGGTCGGTCCAGGGTCCACGGCCGTTGCCCTCCATGTCCGAATCCCAATCGAAGAAATTAACGTTGACGCCGTCTTGGCCTGGTGCGTATTCGAACTCTAGCTTGCTACCAAAGCTGCCGGTGCGCTTCACCTGCAGATCGTTGGGAAGGCCCTGCAAGTCGCACGTATCGCCATCATTAGCCAAATTACACCCAACTGGAGTCGTGTCCTTGTTTTCCCAGTCACTGAGCGTGACGTCCTTGATAGTCGCGTCACCATCGCGCGTGAAGGCAACGCTGCACTGGTAGAGTTCCGCGTAGACTGTGTTGGACAGCTTGTACTTGTTGTCATCGCCGGCACGGTTGTAGTAGCTAGTGATCTTGCCGGTAGGGATCTTCTTCTCAAAGAGCTCGAACTGCATGCCGTCGGAACCGCAGACACCCCCTGGATTAGGATTCGGCTGGCAGAACTTGAGTTTACTCTGATCAGCACCGGTGATGTCGAATTCCACGTCAAAGAAGTCGTCGCGGACCATGTTCTGGTTCTTTACAATAGCACCCAGCTTGCCACCGATGGATCCGTTCTCGCCGCTTGGCATGCAGCGTAGACTGTTTGGTGCCAATCGATTCGGGTCGCCGAATGGGAACTGCTGGGACAGTGCAGGAGGCCACTCATCACATTGGTATTCACCTAAACCTGCCGTCTTGTCGCTGAACTTCTGACTAAATGGGAATTCACCACAGGGGCTAAAGCCTCCAGCAGAGCAGCCGGATGCCTCTCGATTCTTTTGGTTCTCGCCATTATTGCCATTCGGCCCGATGTACACGACCCTGTTTGGATTTGGGATGTTGGCGTATGGGGCCTACCGCAGACACGAGTCAGTTCTAGGTGAAGGTCATTGAGCTGGCGAATACTAACCACGCAATTAATGTAGTAACAAGCATTGTTACAAGCACCTTCTCCACCAACACATGATATCTTCTGGGTACCGAAATCCTTTCCAGCGCGCTTCTCGAACATTCTGTCTGCCCTTCCGGGTGCCACAATAGCAGGCACATTGTTTCCCTGCTCCAAGCCCATTGAGGCCCGGAGCAGCAGAGTAGTAGCCAGGATATAACGCATAGTCGACCACGGAACAGACTTGTTTGATGAGAAAGGTATCGGAAACCTCTGAGAGGTAGTGAAAAGCGCAAAGTACGAATAAGATGCGAGAAAGATGGCAAGCAACTAAGGAAAGTGTGAAGTCGAAGAACTGTGCTGGTAGTGAAGAGATATGAGTACGACATTCCAACCTCTCTTATACCACCTCAAGAATGCCCTTACTTCAGCGTATACTACTATCATTATCATAGTACTTTGATCCTGGCGGCTGCATCTTGGGGGCTGCACACTACATTTCTCACATTACCTCATACTCTCATGATACTCATGCTCAGCATAGTACCTAGGCATCCATCGGCGTAGAGCTAGAGTTCAAGGCCCGCCATGTCAATAAGCTCCGGCGTGTCTTAGATACAAAGGTCGTCTGACCAACTCGTCAGCACGTCTACAGGCGTAAGTATTTTGGAACTCTGCGAGGCCGCCAACGATGCGCAGCGCGAATGAGTATACATAACGTGAGGAGAATCGCGATGAATACAAATCGATGTTAGCGATGTAAGTTCATTGGCTGTGTTGGACGTGTTAGGGATTCAAGGTCTCCGTCTTAGCTTACGGTGCAGCTGCATGTCGAAAATAAGGTGCGGCGCAGCTGCGCAGCGGCCCCACGTAAGTAAGCATTCGCTCCGCCTCAATGCATGCATGTGCGAACGCAAGTGACGTCAGTCAGTAGCAGGACCATTAAGGCCGCCGCTTCTCCGCGAAGTCAAATTGGCAGCATTTGCAGCTTTCTTACTTCCAAATCATATCGACCACTACATACAACAAACATGTCCGACCCTCCCTACGCGCTCTTTGTCCTCAACAAGAGCATTACGAACGAGGTCAGTAACGCTGGGTGCATCGAAACTCTGCCGGGTACTAAAAATTACAGGATCTCAACTCCGTCCTTGAGCGCGCCTGCCATGGTGATGGCGACTCGGGCTGGAACTTTTGGGTCGCGACCGACTCCTACGACGACTTGCCGGCATGTCCAGAAGTTCACAAGCCATCTCCAGATGCTGGCGGAACTGAGCCTCCTATTCCATCCTCCTTCGTCTCCCCCTGGCTCGGCAAGACACCCGAAGACTGCGCAAAGTGGCTGCAGGCGATGCCGCGCACTGAATCCACAGACGAGAAGAAGTATGTTGTGGACACGCCCGTGAACCCACAGTACTTTGTATTCCTGAATGAGTTCTCAAAGGACGAGGATTTGGTGTTTGTGGCGCGTATTGTGAAAGAGGAAAGGGAAGAGATGAGAGTTGAGTATTTCCCGCAGTCGACCGACCAAGTACAGATGATGATGTGGACGAATTGGCAGTTCGACGAGAGAGCAATCATGTACCAGCGGATGCAGCTCAGCAAGAAGAAGCCGGATCGAAGCCAGTATGATGGACCGAAGAATTAGAACTAGAGATCCTTTACTTTACGAGACTACGGGGCAAGCGTCCACCAACAACAAAAGAGAGATGTTGATTTTCCGAAAGATGCGACATTGAACCCTAGTGTCTCGACGACATCATCTCTGAGAAGAGCAACTTCTCGATAACATCTCCTCTGCGTGTCGTGGCCTCAATGTATCATGTACGCACGACTGGTCTACGTGCGATCTCCTCTGCAAGAATAAGATAAGGTGGATGGATTAGCGTAGCCTGACTGATGATATAGCGTTAGAACTTGAAGGGTGAGGTCGAACGTCACAAATATGCGGTTGCGGATGGAACGAGAACGAGGTCAGGCCCTACTGTGGGGCTGAGGTCGATAATGAATCGACCCCAATCGCTGTTGCATACATGTGATGCAGTCATCCTTGCATTCCAGTGCTGCGCACCTCCCCAACCTTGGAAGGCTACTCAGCCTTGCGCCTCATCCTGCGCCACCAGATCACGATGAAACCACACGCGCTTTTCAAACGCACAATACAAGAGATCATACGAGCGTTCGATATCGAATAGATGGTTGCGCGTTGCAATAGTGCTTTTGCGAGCGTTAATTACGTTTTCGTGCAATCGTTGTCAGCTAGCAGCGGCACGAGCAAGAGGCTTTATACAACAGCGCATGCAGTGTGTTAATTTTCAACAAGATCATGACATCGCCAACCTTATGTGATTTACAAAGTACTACAAAGTCGCGTGTGTCAAAACAAAGCGATATTAGTTTCCAAGGTTGCGCTATTGCAGCGCGTCGATTGTAAGGTTGTGTCCCACTAGCGTTGGCGCGATGCCGAGGGCGAGGGCGAAGCGTGCCAGCCCCGCGTCCTACGAGCCTTCCCGGCTAACAATCGACAGCCAGGCCACCACCTCACCGCATCTCATCCTGGTTATCATTCTAACAAATGTAACTTTGGCTCACGTCCAAGCCGCAAAGAGGATGTGCAGCGAAGGATAGCGTCGTAGCTCTAGCCAAAAGCGGATCACTTTCCGTTCACAACCCCGCATCGGCAGCGGAAACCCCGAGTAACTGATAACCGCGTATCTAACTGATAACCCCGTATCAGTGCATGGTCCGCTAGAGATGTTGATATAAGCTCAGTAAAGCGCTTGGCTTCACAAGCTTCTGCATCTTCTGCTTTCACGTTGTTGGTTGAAGTCGGTGCAAACACAATGCCGAACATGACCACCGCGACGAGAAGTCTGGACGAACGGAACGCGAGTATGACACCAAAGCTCTCGATCAACGCAGAAGAAGTTCGGGAAATCGTCGAACTCGAGCATGCGCTCACTTTTCGCGAGGCCTTGTCTCTCTATCCCAAAGCAATTGCATGGTCGTTCTACTTCAGCTTGGGTGTGATTATGCTAGGTACGACAAGGTCGCCAACGTCTAAACTGTTTCTTACAATCGAGCAGCATTCGATCCTCAACTTCTCGGCAACTTGTACGCAGTACCTGCTTTTCAAAAAGATTTCGGCTATGCGTTCGGGGACGGGTACATCATCTCCGCCGCATGGCAGACGGGACTTGGAATGGGTAACCCAATTGGCCAAGTTGTCGGCGCGTTGGCCGCAGGTTATCCTATGGAATGGTACGGGCGCAAAAGAACGTTTAATGCATGCGTTATTGCTGTCGCGGGCCTGGTCTTCATTCAATTCTTCGCACGCTCACTTCCAGTTCTTCTCGCTGGAGAGCTTCTTGCTGGACTAGTACTGGGCACGTTTGTTGTCATCGCCCCTGTCTACGCATCTGAAGTATCACCCTTGGCTATGCGAAGTGTTTCGACCTCGTACGTCAATCTTTGTTTTGTCACCGGCCAATTGCTTGGAAACGGAGTTGCCGCTGCGACCCAGCATCTTCAGTCGCACTGGGCGTATTCAATTCCGTTCGCAACGCAATGGTTCTGGGTCTTGGTAATTCTCCCAGGAATGTTCTTTGCTCCGGAAAGTCCATGGTGGCTGGTGCGTCAGAATCGCCTGGAGGACGCCGAGAACTCTCTTCGGCGGCTCGCTAGCGACAAGGTCAACGTCAAGGCTGTGCTCGCACAGATCATCGAAACAGACAGACTTGAGACCGATATGGAAGCGGGTAGTTCATATGCCGATGTTTTCAAGAAGGTCAATTGGCGCCGCACGGAGATTGCGATCGGGGTGTATTCTACCCAGGTCCTATGTGGCGTGTATCTCATCAACTATGGAACGTATTTCTTCACCCTCGCTGGTCTTGAGACCGCGCAAGCGTTCAACATGGGCATTGGGTTCATGGCTATTGGTTGGGTCAGTGTGCTTTTGTCGTGGTATCTGATGCAAAAGTTTGGCAGAAGAACGCTGTTCAGCGTTGGCCTCACAATTCTGATGGTGCTCATGTTTCTTGTGGGTATACTTGACCTCGTACCTACAACAGGAGCGACATGGGCGAAGTCTTCATTGTAAGTGTACATTTTTCTGACGTTGAATCTTGTGCTGACTTTTCAGGCTCTTGGTGTGGAATTCGGTGTACAACTGGAGCGTCGGACCCGTGGCTTTTGCTATCTTCTGTGAAGTCAGCGCGACGAAGGTACGCTCGAAGACTGTCGCCGTTGCAACCGCCATCCAGGCTCTTTTCGGAATCATCATGACTGTCGCAATTCCGTACTTGATCAACCCAGACGCAGCTAATCTGGGTGGCAAGCTTGGATTCTTCTTCGGTGCTCTCAGCATCCCATGTCTGGTGTGGTGTTATTTCCGTGTTCCTGAAATGAAAGGTAGAACTTACGAAGAGTTGGATCTCATGTTTGAACGAAAGGTACCCACGAAAGCATTCAAGAATCATGTCATAGACTAGGAATCCCTCATGACAGATATGAAGTGTCACAATGGCTGCTTCGTTGGCAAGGAGTACGGTCTTGAATGGATACGTGCACGAGGAAGAAAGTATAGAAGCACAAAGATTTAATTTGCTACCAAACGAAGAAGAGGATGTTGCTTTGCATATCTTGATCACATCGACGGCCGTGTTTATGCTCCACATTCAACCTTTCAAGATTTCGCCCCCAATTCTTCACAATCGAATTCGCCAACAAACCCCCTCTAAGAACACTATCGCTTAGACGCATGTCAGATCGGCGGTAGCCTCGTCGAAAGTGCAGCGGTCGGTGTGCTCGAATGCAAGCTATGGTTATATCGTTAGTCGAGGTTCTCATGACCTTCCGTGTGTAGCTGGAACTTACGTTGATGAACCCACCGTCGCCCTCGGTGAAGAACTGGTTGGGAGCGGCAATGTACATGCACTCGTAGTCGGTGTTGAGAAGTCCAAGCTTAAACTCGACAGAGTTCTGACCGTCGATGTTGGCGGGGTCAGCGACCGAAAAGCCCTGGTTGTAGCAGGCGGCGGCTTGGAAACGGGCAGGGTCGGGATTCCTAGCCATCATCTCCTTGGTGGTTTGTTGGGTGAAGGCCTCCCGAGCGGAATCGAAGTTCTGGACGTCACCAATGAATTTGGCAGTGGCGCTGACGGCCTCGCTGACGACAGCGCTGACAGCTGCGGTACCAGCCGCGACGAGAATAGTAGCGAGAACTGGCTCGCGCTTGCTGAGGCTGTTCTCTCGGGCCTCGAGAGTGGCAACGCTCGCAGGGACGGCGGCGCCGTTGACGATAGCAGAGCAGCCGGCAAGAGCGGCAATGACGGTGGTGAAAGAAGGCATGTTGAGTGTTGAAAAGTCACAGACTTGAGGTAAAAGAAGCGAACTGGAGAGTGTTGAGAAGACGAAGTGAAGAAGTGAAGGCGATATGAAATGAATGAATGATGGGTAGGTAGACGACTGGACCTTACCTTTTGTACCTTTCTAGTCCGTCACCTTGATCTGAGTCCTGTCACCGTTTACTCACCCCATATCGCGAAGCCGAGCTCTCAGTCGGTCCGAGGACGAAGTGACCCCTGGTGTACCCTGCACGTCACATCTTCAAAACTTCTCTCCAGGTGCATTCCCTTGGCAGAGCAAACACTTAAGGTATTCAGTTGTACAACCTGAGGCGACGAGATAGAGGGGTGAGTCGCCGGAAACGATCTCGTGACTTGTTAGTGCCTGTTTCACGGGTACTGCCGATGTCACCATGGCTTTCAGCCTCAGTCTAGGCCTAAGAGTCATGACCACGCTCGTAACGAGGTAACGTGCCCGCGGCTGTCAGTCCACCCGTAGTGGCGTCTTGTAAAAGGTACCAATCGCGAATCGAAGCTTCGGTATGCGCCTCTTTTTGAACATCTTGGCATGATCCATCTGTAGGGCCGACTTGATCTTGCTTCATACGTAGGGCCGACTTGGTGTTACACACGGTTTCAGCTGGACAGCTGTCAGAATTAGCACAAAGATGTAGCCAATAATGACTACGGATACTTACAGAACGCTGTGAGGTGCATTGCTGTGACAAGGTCGCAGTCGTCTTGGCGAGCCTTCTAACACATGCGACTCACGTCAGAGCCAGGACTGTCGGTAGGGGAAGCCGAGAAGGCATGACTATTGCAGCTGTTAAGGACGTGCCCTTTCTCAAGATCGAATGTCAGCAAGGTGCCAAGCCTGTGTGCAATACACCGAGTTCTGCCAGCTGCAGACTTGGCTAATGCTATCGAGCTGCATTGAACACGGTCAGAACACCACTATCAAGGCGCAGCCAACGCATCGCCGCCCCGGCGAAACTCACCCTGTTGAAGCATTTCGTTACTTTCATGAAGGCGCTTTTCGACCCTCCCAATGTCTTCTTTGCACCCTGGGCAACTTGGCAATTGCCTCGGGTTTCTCACAATGTCCTAATAGACAGACAACCGGCGCCGATGCAGCCAAACAACAAGAGCAACAGGAGCAACGGACAGACTGCACACCACAAAAGTACAATGCTAAACGCAACACTAACTGCACAACACCAAAGGTACAACATAACGCTTACTCTATAGCTTTGAACAGCTCAGGCAACGTCTTCTGGCACAACGAAGCAGCAGGCGCGCTCTTTGAGCGTGCCTGCGACTGGATCCTCTCCACCTGTGCTTTTTGTCATCGTCGTCGTCGTCTTAGATATTGCCGTGGTCGTTGCTATCTTTGATCTCTTGTACCGATACGATAGTCGCAGCATGGACGACTGTACGCCTACCCTACCCTAGAGGATGTGCGCGATTGCACTACAATCGCGCTGTTTTGTTAGTAGCGATAAGAATGCGATAAGAAGCGAGGCGTAGGATCGCGGTAGTAGGATCGCGGTTA
>Ga0265797_10006031_pt1 | contig 17398 bp, 28 predicted proteins | sample P2T30metagenome_FD_192433 | JGI IMG/M metagenome (GOLD analysis project Ga0265797, IMG submission 192433) | Plant litter microbial communities from East Loma Ridge, Irvine, California - P2 T30 | ecosystem: Environmental > Terrestrial > Plant litter > Unclassified | place: USA: California...
ACACAAAGAAGGCTAAGAGCGCCACGACCACACTGGAGATCAGATCTTCCAAGAAAGATGACGATGCAAAGCCGAAGACTGCAAACGCCAGCAGCAAGCAGAGGCAAAAGGCTCGAAAGGGCGGCCTGCAGGCAATGCTGGAGAAGAACAAGTCACAGACAGCAAATCTTGGACTCGATCTGATGGACTTTGCCATGTGATCTAGCCGCAAAAGGTGCTCGTTTTTATTGTCAACCTTCAGCACACACTGAACGCGAAAGTGGTTGACCTGATAAATACGAGAACCTTCGTAGGGCTGAGCTAAATGGTCAGCGACCCCACCAGAATGACGCGCCCCGCCAAAGTCGACGCGGGGCTAAAAAAATCCCAAGATGCACACATTCATCACGCCACTGTCGATAAACTCAACCCACCCGCTTACGACTACCACTACACCACAGAACACTCACAATCACTATAACTATGGCGGCCAATCAAAGCCTTGCGCAAGATCTTTTTGAGGACATGGGCCGCAAGGTCGCTGAGGCAAGCGCACAGGAAGGCGACGACGACACCAGAGTCGTAGATGAGATCGAGAGTCTGTGCATGAACTGTCATGAGAACGTATGTATTCTTCTGATCCTAAGAAGCGTCGCTAATCGTATCAGGGTACTACACGCCTGTTGCTCACCAGGATCCCGTTCTTCCGCGAAATCGTGATAATGTCTTTCGAATGCCCGCACTGTTTCTTCAAGAACACCGAAGTCCAGCCCGCTGGCGAGATACAGCAGCGCGGTATAAAATACACCCTGAGAGTCGACACGTCAGACGACCTGGGCCGGCAGATTGTCAAGAGCGATACGTGCGTGTTCCGAATTGAGGACATCGACTTGGAGATTCCGGCAGGCCGAGGGCAACTGTCGAACGTCGAAGGCATCATATCTATGGTAGCGCAAGACCTGTCGCAAAAGCAAGACGAGAGGAAAGAGGTCATGCCCGAGATGTATGAGAAGATCCAGGGAGTCATCGACTTGCTCAAGCAGATGGCGAGTGGGGAGAAGCTGCCCTTCAAGCTCACGATAGACGACCCCGCCGGCAACTCTTCGATCGAGCCTCCAAACGTCCTCGCCGCAGGTAAATACTCGCGTAACGAGTACCCAAGAACAGCTGCGCAAAACGAAGCGCTTGGACTGGGTGACACTAGTGGTGAGGCTCCATCTACAGAGATTCGACCCGAGTATCACGCTTCGCAAATGTACCCGGAAATGCCCTCTGGCTCGATGGTCAATAACGTGGATGAGGAGGACATTGTCGAGAATCAAGTCTACTCCTTCCCAGCTACATGCCCGGGGTGCACCAAGGACTGCACAACAAACATGAAGATGGTCAATATCCCACATTTCAAGCAAGTCGTGCTCATGAGCACTGCTTGTGATCATTGCGGCTGTAAGTCAACTCCACCGGACCTTTGGTGCCCTTGCTGACAATCTGCAGACCGGAGCAACGAAGTCAAGACGGGAGGCGAAGTACCAGAGCAGGGCCGCAGGATCACCGTGGCCGTCAACAGCAAAGAAGATCTGTCTCGCGACATCCTGAAGGCAGAGTCGTGCGCAATGTCGTGTCCGGAGTTGAATCTGAACGTGGAGCCCGGGACACTAGGGGGCCGATTCACGACAGTAGAGGGCATTTTAACACAGGTGCGTGATGATCTCAGGTCATCCATTTTCGACGCTGGCGACGGCGGTGATTCGATGGAATCTGAGTCCAAGACAAAGTGGAACGACTTCTTTGCCAAGCTCACATCGGCCATCAACGGAGAAGTAAAGTTCACCATCATTCTTGAGGATCCTCTCGCCAGCAGCTACGTCCAGAGCTTTACTGCGCCCGATCCAGACCCGCAGATCAATGTGGAGGACTACGAGCGGACCGAGGAGGAGAAGGAGGAGCTAGGTTTGAACGATATGAAGACGGAGGGATACGAGGAGGAACACGCGGCGACCAATGGTGTGACCAGTAACGGCGCCTGATGGATGGACGAGCTGTAGATTTTCTTCCTTCTCGCACTGGGGCGACCGTAGATATCCAGGCTTCGCCAGCCACTGAAGCATTCCCAATGCTTCACTTTTTTGTTCCCGGCTCGTTCGCGAACCCAAATGCATGACTGCCGTCTCATCCTGCCAGCGGATTCGCATGAATCGTGACCTTTGTGATCTCCACGCGCTCTTGGGGTCGTGACTTCTTGTCCACGGCAATCTTCTCAATCTCGTCCAGCACCTCGTCCCCCTCCAGCACCTTGCCAAACACGGTGTTCTTGCCGTCCAGATGCGGCGCGGGCGCAAAGGTAATGAAGAACTGGCTCCCATTCGAGTTCGGGCCCTTGTTCGCCATGCTGACTATGCCCCTCGCATTGTGTCTCAGGGCGGGGCGGATCTCGTCTTCGAAGAGTTGGTTGGGCGTGTCATATATGGATGCTGATGTCTTTGACTTGGGGTCCGAGGCCGGGCTGCCGGTCTGCACCATGAAGTTTGGGATCAGGCGGTGGAAGGGGCTGTTGGTGTAGGAGCCGGAGGCGCAGAGGGCGAGGAAGTTTTCGGCCGTCTTGGGCACGGTTTCGCAGAAGACTTCGAGTTTGATGGCGCCGTGGGTGGTGTGCAGCTGGAGGATGGGGCGTTAGTGGGTGCCTGAAGGGGCGAGTGGTAAGAACACTCGGACGACTTACAGTGACGGACATGGTTTGGTATGAAGGAGTGTCCGATCGCCGTGGCTGCGGGAATGCGCGTGGGGATACAACCTTGGAAGAGACGAGGCTGCGGGCCCCCAAGCTGCCGGTCGATCACCACCGCCTGATGGGCACGCTACAAGACACTGCGATTGCGGCCTGCCCTTGTTCGCAGTTTGCCCTCGCTGTCACCGCCGTCGTGGGAGTGCTGCAAACATTGCTACTAGCATACACGCAGCCTTGTATTTGTATATCCTCAGCCTCGCCATATCGATGCACTCGGAGTAAGCCCAGCAGCCGATCCTAGACCCTGCGCCTGCTACCGCCATCTCACATCACTGCACTGTACATACATACGCATACGCCTACTCCACCATCCTACCCGTACCGCCGCCGTGCGACCGGCTCGCTGCCACCCCATCCCCCGCCCGTTCGAGCATTCTTACGCCTGCGCCAGCAACCCCACACGTCCCGAGCCCGCAGAAGCTCCCCCAGCCAGCTCCCGCCTCAGCACAGCCCGGCGCACCCACGCTGGAGACTGCCTCCACGCCCATGCAGTGCCTGCTGCCGTCCCAGGCCTGCGCCGACGAGCCCGTCACTGTCACCACGTCCACGTCCACGTCCACGCCCACGCCCACGCCCACAGCGAACAGCCCGCCATGTCGGCCTTCGTCAGGGTCTCAGGGCCCCCCAACAGCAACTTCCTCGTCGGCTACCCGGGCATATCGGCGACGCTGCCGCGCATAGAGGGCAAGGTCGAGATCCGCCCGCTGCTGGGCGTGTCGGCCCCCGTCAATGTCTCGCTCGTCACCATCGCCCTGCACCGCCGCGAGACGATACACCCCTCGGCCGACTCCGTCACCAAGAAGCACCTGGCCGCCCCGCGCAAGGATATCACAGACATTGTGGGCAAGGAGATGCTGCTGTACCGGTGTCAGGCTGGCCGCGAGTACGAGAGCATACTGTGCATGGACCTGCCATTTGTCATCTTCATACCCTACGGCCGCGGCGGCGAGGAGGTCGCTAGGAGAGTCCCGCCCGCCAGCCTGCAGCTTCCGAGTCGCACAGCGGAGACCTTCTACGAGCTGGTGGTGACGGTGCAGCAGGGGCCGCAGGAGCAGAAGAAGTACCCGTTCGCCGTGCCCATACAGCGCTACGACACCTTGTCGACCTTTGGCATGTACAACCGCCCCGAGAGCGCCGAGCGCGTCACAGACCACCTCGTCACACTTGGAATTAGTCTGCCGCGATGGAGCTATGGCCCACTGGACCCTGTATCAGTGTACATAAAGCTCAGTCCGAACCCGGATTGGCTGAGCAAGGCGAAGAAGGTCACCATATCGAAGATCACAGTGGGCATCGACGAGGAGATCATCTTCAACCACGAAGGCGACGAGCCGACTCGCAAAGTCAAGACGCTAGCCACCACGACGCAGAGAGTCGGCGTCAAGATGCCGGAAGCAGGCTACTTCACCAACCTTGGGCTGGTTTTCCCGGCAAAGGACGTGCGCGATAACGACGGCATAATACCACGTGGGAAAAAGGAGTTTCCCATGTACGCAGTGAACGGCTTCACCACGACAGGCACACTGTACAAGATTGAGTACTATCTTACAGTCAAGGTATGCGGAAGATTTCGACTCCATTGCTACACTACTAACACATCTTCAGGCGCAAATGTCGTCAGCCAGAGATATCCTGCTGCGCCAGCCCATTGTTGTATGCCCGTTCGACCACGCCGGCTGCAAGGAGGAAATGGAAGCAATCGAGCAAGCAGCGAAAGACGCAGCACACGTCATACCCGATAACCCTATGCTGCCTGCCAGCATGATCGTTCGAGCGAATGACCCAGAAGGCTTACGGTCGCTTGGCATGGCCATTGTGGGTAATGTGCGAAAACCACTCATTGAGTGAACAACCACGAAAGCAAGAGAAGGAATTTTGCATACCTTTAAGAATCTGTACAGTGTGCTAGGGTCGACGCAACAACGACATAGACCCCGCCAAGAAAGGAACCATCAGACATGCGTCAGAAGAAGACCGAATTGGGTAGCTCCAACCAAAAGTGCTGTGGAAGCCACCTCGCACGACGACACGCTACGTTAGTTGTTTGATTCTATTGCTGGGTCACGCACGTCGAGCTCACCTCGTAGCAATTCACTCACGTACAGTTCATCAGCCCAGCCACGATTGCGGAGCATGGCGTTTGTTTGGATATCAAAGCGACATGGCGAGATACCCACAGGGCGCAGGCATTTCGGCACCACCAGCGGCGTTTCTTGGATAGCCAAAATATCACGGTGTTGGGGAAATGATTTGGACGGCCGCTTTGATGGATTTTTCTTGATACCTTCGATCGCTTTTACTTCGGTTCATATTTCACAGGCGAGACGGCAGGGTCCGGATGCATATATGGCGGATCGCGCGAATGGATGAGAGCGAGAGTGGAAGATGGTGTGCATACGAAGATGATGTGCATATAGGGCGTATTTGTCTGACATAGGGCAGCACGGGGATGTGCGATAGGGCAAGCGATGGCCTGATGTATAGAGGCGAGTGGTGAATAATAGTACATTACTTCACTTCAAGCGAACGAAGCGGTTGTGACGACCTGCCTTGAAGTTTTATTACCGATTCCAGTGCAAGGTCTGACATGATCAAATACCACACGTCGTCATGCACTTGCGAGACGAGCCATACGAGGCAAGGCAACATTGAACCTGTACCTCCTCCCGTCCCAAACATTGATCACATCTTCACTCCTCCCCTTCCCCGACACAAACCACCGCTGGCAATTCTCTCACGTCCACACTCTCACTCGATCCGAGATCCACCACCCTCACGCTCTCTATGCCCAGCACCCCCAGCCCCAGCGGCAAGAACTTCAAGTCCGCAGTAAAACAAGACCCGGGCCCCAACTGCCCCAGCCGAATGTCCGTCGTCAGACAAATCAAGTCCGCCGTCTCAGTGCGTGCGCTTTTCTGCTGCGCATACACGACATTCTCGTCCACGACGGCAGGGGCGAGAAGCTCCTTCTTCGACTGGGGAGATGTTGCGGACGAGTTAGAAGGGCGAGATGCATGTGTGGCAGCCGGGTGCTTGCGCTTAGGCAGGACGAGGACGGCTAGTTTCCTAGCTACGGGGCTGCGGTTCACGATGAAGACTGTCCACTTGAAGATTTCGCCGAGTGTGACTTTGGGCGGGCCAGAGATGGTAAGTGTGATGTTGATTGCATTACTGGGTATTTCCTCCGCGGCTTCGTGCGAAGGTAGAGCGTCTGGGTTGGTGGGCGATTTGATGGATGGGTTGGACAGGCGGTGTGCGGCTTTGAGCATATTGGGGTTCTGGTGCTCTGCTGCGGGAGTGAAGTCCACGGGTATTTTCCAGTCGATTGCGATGGTCGGGTGGCATTGCGGGGTCATGAGGACGGAGGCTGAGACGGTCATGGTGAGGATGTGGCCTTTGGGTCCGAGGGAAGGGGTGCCGTCTGTGGTGATGTCGGGCTTGAGCTTGTAGACGAAGGTGAGCTGGTCGCCGGGCTTGTGGACTGTGTCTGCTTCCTGGGAGGTCGGGAAGGGCGTGACTGTGCCATCTAGGAGGTTTACGTTGACGGATTTGATGAGCACGTCGTAGGTGGCATATGATGCTACTTCGAGGTCCAGGGATGCTAGTAGGGAGAGGTCGTTGACGCTCGTGTGGACTTTGGCGTAGCGTACTCTCCAGATCAGAGCGGGTAGGATGCGGAATAAGGGGCGCTGCCCGCTTCGTATGGGACGGGTCATCTCTCGCACGACGGGAGCGGCGCTGGGTGCCATCTTGTTGATGCGCATGGCAGAAAGCCGGGGCTGAACGCCAGAAAGAGCTGGGTCGTTCTGAAATGCTTGGAGCAGATTCATCGGTGTTGGCGCCAGACTGGGAAGATAGTCGTCTTCTGGAACAGCTTTCTCGGGCTTGGAGGCGGGCTTGAACGATGCAGTGGGTTGGAAGTAGACGGACGGTTTGTGGAAGCGACCGTTCGGCCGTGCGACAAACGCTTCTACCTTCCAGAAGATGTAAGTATGAGCTTCAGGCCCTTCGCCATGGCGCACAATGGTGGGTTTGTCTGTGTCCTTGATGGTGTTTGAGTAGATTTGCTCTTTGGTGGGTCCGGCCTTGGGCTCCCCTTCTGGAGGTGGTGCTGTGCTGAAAGCGTAGGCTTCGATGTTGAGCACCAGTCTGGCCAGATATGATTGAAGGGTGTCGTCGTCTAGTAGTGGTGTCCGGAAGACAATGTAGACGGGAAGCAGCTCATCTAGCCTGCGTATAAGTAAGACTACGGGCCGTCTGCGAGATGATATTGTATCGTACCCAGGATCAAAATGGCTCTCTGTGACAAGAAAGGCAGTACTGAGCCAGCCTCATCCTCGACTTTGCCATCCCAGGCTTGGAGGTCCTCTCCAAGATTGATGCTGGAGCTGGCTGGCACGACCGCCTCGAGCACCGAACTCTCGACGAACTCAGCGCTGCTTCTGCCTCTCGGCTCTGCAGGACTCGTTGCCATGACCGGCTTCTCTGTTCGTCATGTATGTTTCCGGGGGGTGAAGGGGTGTTCACGTGCGGCGGGTACCTAGCGGCTCGGATGTCCCTGCTCACCGGCAAAAAGAGAGGGTCCGTGCTGTCAAGATTTAGTTGGGGATCGCGCTCGCGCTCACTTTGCGACAACGACTCCATCGACGGCGCCCTGCACGCAACCACCGGCGCAATGAACGGCTATCCGCCCCCAATGGCATCCACCTGGCGCGAGGTGAAGCACGCCGACGGACGGGCGTACTACCACAACACGGCGACCAACGAGACGTCCTGGGAGAAGCCCGACGAGCTCAAGGACGAGGTCGAGGTAAGACGCGCGGCTATTCCCCGTGACATTGACGCTCATTGACGCTCACTGACGCTCTCCAGCGCGCCATCTCGGGCACAGGATGGACCATCCACGTGCACGAAGACGGCCGCCGCTACTACCACAGCAAGGCCACGGGCGCGACACTGTGGACGCTGCCCGACGAGGTCCAGAAGATCGTCGACCAGGCGAAGCAGAACCTCCCGCCCCAGCGCCCCCCGCCGCCCACAGGCCCCGCGGCTGGCTGGGCTGCCGGTCCTCCGCTGACCCCGTCGTTCGACAACCGCCGCCCCGACCGCGATGACTACCAGATGGAGCGCCGCGACCGGGAGCCGCGCGAGCGTGACAACCGCGACTTTGGCGGCGGCGAGCGCCCTAACGTGGCCTTCACCGCGGGCACCGAGCCGCAGTTCTCGAACGCGCAGGACGCTGAAGCGGCCTTCATGAAGGTGCTCAAGCAGATGAAGGTGCAGGCCGACTGGGACTGGCAGCAGGCCGTGCGCGCTGGCGTAAAGGACCCGAACTGGCGCGCCATCCCAGAGCCGGAGAAGCGCGAGGAGGCCTTCAAGCGGTACTGCGAGGACCTGCGCGCGCAGGAGAAGAACAGAGAACATGAGCGCCAGGCCAAGCTGCGCGCCGACTTCACCGCCATGCTCCGCTCTCACCCGGAGATCAAGCACTACACTCGCTGGCGCACTGCGCTGCCCATTATCGAGGACGAGGCCATCTTCCGCTCCGCCAAGGACGACAGCGAGCGCAGGGCCCTCTTCGAGGAGTACATCATCACGCTCAAGAAGGCCGCCGAGGAGCAGGAGGCCAACGACAGGCGCTCGGCCCTGGACGAAGTGCTCGGGCTGCTCCAAGGCCTGGATCTTGAGCCCTTCACACGGTGGCACACCGCCGAGGAGAAGCTCGGGAGCAGCGACGAGTTCAACACCGAGAAGTTCCAGTCCCTGACCAAGATGGACGTCCTGAACCAGTTCGAGAAGCACATCAGGCAGCTCCAGCGCGAGTACAACAACCGTGTGCAAGCCGACCGGGCCAAGAAGCACCGTGTTGAGCGCAAGAACCGAGACGCCTTCATGAGCCTTCTCAACGAACTACGCGACAACGGCACGCTCAAGGCCGGCACCAAGTGGAAGGACATCCATGAACACATCAAGGATGATGGCCGGTATCTGGCTATGCTTGGTCAGAGTGGGTCCTCGCCACTGGACTTGTTCTGGGATGCTTTGGAGGAAGAAGAGGGCAAATTCCGCACCCTGCGTCGTTATGCCTTGGATGTTTTGGAGGCATGCCTAATCCTACTCCTATTCAGAGACGAATGCTAACAGAGTGCACAGCAACAACGCTTCGAGGTCACGACGGCGACCCCAGTGGATGACTTCCTAAGTGTCATGCGAACAGATCCTCGCACCGCTAACATTGACGAGCAGTCGATGCACAGTATCTTCAACTACGTCATGGCCAAAGTGAAGAAGCGGGAGGAGGAAGATCGCCGAGACGAAGAACACAACGAACGACATGCCATGGACGCACTCCGCTCCGTCATCAAGCGTCTTGAGCCGCCCGTGTCTCTATCAGACACCTGGGAAGTGGTACGTCCCCGTGTTGAGAAGACAGACGAATACCGCGCACTGAAATCAGATTCCCTCCGCGAATCCGCCTTCGAACGACACCTACGTCGCCTCAAGGACAGAGAGACCGACCGACGCGATCGAAGCAGGCGTGATGACCGCGACCGTGACAGGGAGAGGCGCGATCGAGATCGTGAGTATCGCAACGGACATTCAGACTCTCACCGTCGCCATCGTACCCGTACTCGCTCACCTGAACATGATCCATATGCAGCCGAGCGCCGCCGAGCCCAGCAGGATAGGGAGGCGCGCTACAGGAACAACGACAGCACTGGATTGTCTCCTGTTCGACGCGATCGTCGAGACGACGAGCGTCTTGATCGCCCTCGCCGAAGCCCAGCAGGTGATCACTACGGTCGTGAGCGTCTTCAGAGAGAAGCTGAGCGTGAGCGGTCGTACGTCAGTAGAGCTGATCCGCGCGAGTCAAGCGTCAGCCTGCTCGATTATGGCGATGGTGCTGGTCGTACTGCATCGGCTAGGCGTCGCCGGGAGAGCGATGAGAGTGCAAGCAAGCGTGACAGCAAGGTATGTCCAGTCCCTATATCCTGCTCGTATCTGTTGCATTTCGAAGTACTAACCATACAGCGCCCTCGCTACTCTCCCCGCGCTGACGCCAAGTCCAAGACCCCAGTGCCTGAGCCGCCCAAGGAAGTGGACCACGCCGTGCGATCTGGCAGCGAGGAAGGCGAAATCGAAGAAGACTAGAAGTCTCCTCGCCGTTTTGTCCTTCTTCGCGAGATGCGAAGTCGCTCGACGTCAGGGAAGCACTCACCATGCTCGACCACCTCAAAGTGAGTACTATTCAACTCTGTCCTGGCGTTTTGTCTTGCTTGTTGCCCGGTCGCTACGGGCAGCAGTCAGGATGAGTTGTTTCATCTAAGATTGCATTGATTGAGCGATATTGGGGAGAGCGCATGGTGACCTGGTCATGGGCGATGTAGTATGCCGTGGCACAGAGAGCCAGAAAGAGCGCAATGTAATAGTACATCTTGATAGCAAGCATAAAACTTCTTCGACGTGTTGTCCTTATCAAGCGTCTCCTCGAGCCCCCTCGCCAATCTCCCGGAACACATCAACGCCTTTCCTCCCCAATGCTGTTCCCACACCCACCGCCGAAGCACCGACCGCCCGCATCCGCCTGAAGCCTGCCGAATCCTCCACGCCACCGACACCAATGATCTGAACGCCCTGTAATTCATCGTGCTGAAACAGCAGACCCTTGATCGTGTGGACGTTGCCTAGAGCTAGAGGGTGTAACGGCGCACCTGCAAGTCCCCCCACTCCTGTCGCGTTGGCTGAATTGACGGTACGCTCAAATGTCTCATACAATGGCTCGGCGTCCTTCAATACGGGTTCCAAAAGCAGCGAGGAGCCCAGCGTATTGGTCGCTGTGATGAATGATACAGGGCATGGGAGATGTACTGGCTCAGCTTTCGCGCTGCCTAGCAACGCATCGATCATGGCTTGAAACTGGTCGTGATATGTGTACGGCGGCGTCTTGATGCCGATTGGAACGTGTATGTGTCCTGCATGCGGATGCGACTGCTCCAAGGGTTCGAGCTGTCTGCCAATTTCCTTCTTGAGCGCGGTCAGATAGGAGAGGAGGGAGGCGGATGAGTATGCTGGTGGTGGTTTCCCTGGTATGTTAGGGCATGAGAGATTGACTTCCATGGCGAGGACCATGCGTACGTGCTTCTGCTGTTCTGTGATGAGCTTGTAGCATTCGACCACGTCGTCTTCTGGGCCGGTGACGGAGATGATGAATGGTTTGTAGTGATCTCGATACTTGAGGCCATTGCTGATTGTTCCGATGTACTCCAGGTACTCTTTCAAGGGAATGGGGCTGTATCCGAGAGTGTTCAGGCTACCGATCTGATCCGAGGTGCCTGACTTGTCGGTGTTCACGCTTGACGCGGAGAGGTCCCTGGGGTTGAAGAAGGCGAACTGGTGGATTGACGGATCGTTTGGGAAGCCTTTGAGAAGGGATGTTCGTGTTGAAACCGCGCCTGTGTGCGGGCAAGCGTAAAGCTCTTGGAGTTGTTCCAAGGTTGTACACCAGGGATTAGAGGAGTTAAGGAGCGATGGTGAGATTGTTAGAGGCTTCATGTTGGTCTGTCACGCTGTTGACATATACACTACAAGACGCTTTGAAGCTAACATTGAAGCTCGTAGGGGCTTCGATCAAAAGTGCACATCAGATCCTGCGGGGTAGCTTCGGGGGCGCTGATAACGCTCTGTGCGCTATTATGTCTGTCGAATTAATGCTACATCAAGGGCAAGATCGTAACAATTGCGTACTAGCTCTGAATGTTCTGACTGACCAACTGATCCTGAGAGGAACAGCCGCTGTATCTCCGTTGTGGACAAAGGGCTGGAGGTCCATTTAGACTGACACGTGAACACGCGATTTTAGTGTTGGTGCGGAAGGATCCCGACCATCGCAAGTGCTTACTCACAATCCTCAACTACACACGGCATGGTGAATGAACGTCACCAGTTGGTACGGCCCCTTGAGAGCAACGCTTTTGGACGAATATGAGCGATGAAACGCCACCCAAAAAGAAGCGCAGGGGCGCCCCACGAAGAAGAACAGGTACAACGGCAAAGATGGTGTGCAAACAGTCAACGCTAACGGGAGTCAGGCTGGTATGCATCAATCCATTCGAATCATCTCTTTGCTCTATTTTCACAGAAGGATATTCTTGATGGTCAATGGACTATACGACGGACTCTGTGACTCGGAAGCTTGTACCAGTACTGACGGTCACTCAGTCAAACATGCAAGCGCAGACATACGCGTTGCGACGAACAAAAGCCAAGATGTGGCAATTGCGAGCGGTTAGATCTCGAATGCGAGCCGGCTGAAGACACATGGAAAGCAACTCATCTAGTTCCTCCACAAGCTGAACTAGATCGTGATGAGCCGTCCCTGTTGGAGGTCTTCCAGTCGCGCATGGACGACTTGGAGGAAGGTCCCGGGGATCTCGTCACGCCTCCAGGCACAGAGGACACGAATTCCTGTACCTCGACAGAGGCTATATCTCTAACTTCGGAGACTGCTTTCCTTCTGCAAACGTACACACGGACCGTAGCCACTTGGATGGATCTCTTTGACTTTGGAAGTACATACCAGCTCAGAGTACCGCAGTTTGTGCTGAGCTCACCGCTGCTCTTCCACTGCGTTTGCGCTTTCACATCCAATTACCTAGCACTTTCAGTCCAGACTAAGAATGCTTCCTGGAAGTTCGTCGCAGTCAAACACTACGGCGAAGCACTGCGTTTGCTGATCGAGGCGTTGAGCTTGCCCAGTCACGAGCATGCGTTGACTGCCTCCATGCTACTCCTGAGTTATGAGATACAAGAAGCGCAAAACTCAGAAGACTATCGCCGGCATTTCCTGGGACTGAGTGCCTTGATTCGGTCGCGAGGCATCACTCCACTATGCGCCGACCCCACAGATCGCGCCAACTTCTGGATCTACGTGAGGCACGAGATAGCTCTGGCTATGTCCAGTGGCAAACCTCTGGTCCTTGATCCTTCAAAATGGACGGTATCTTGGATCGAAGGAGAAACGAGAGAGGACGTACTCGGTAACCATGTGATCTGGATTTTAGCGCGAGTGTTGAACACCGTCTATGGTCATGAGGGTAACGGAGCCGCAAGTAAAGAAACGAGACTGGCGTACTTGAACGAATTAGAAGTCTGGCGCGCTGGACTTTCCGATACATTCGTTGGTATACCCTATGGGGAAACAGACGACGATGGTTTCCGCAGGGTATTCTTCCCGGTTACTGCTGCTGCCGCCAGTGCTTTCTGGTACCATGTAACCCATATTCTCCTCTATGCCGAGCCAGTTCTACAAGACGACGCCTATGCTCCATTGGTAAAGGACCAGGCCACAAAAATCACCAATATTGCCATCTCTGAGTTCCCGGCGGCTTTGAAGGTATTTTCAACGTACGGACTCTTCTTTGGTGAGTTAGACACACAGGCTCACCAAGCTGCGTCGTCTGCGCATATGACTGACGTCCGCAGCTGCGAAGCACATTCGGGGAATTTCTCGCAAGGCGCGCATCTGGAATGTGCTCAGGAACGTCGAGGCTGAAACAGGCTACCACACGGGTGCAACTGTAAAACATCTGCAGAGTCTGGTAGAGCTTGGGCAGTGAGCTGCAGACGAGATGTCATAGACCAAGCTCCAACTGCGTTTAAAAGCCTCACAAGAATGCTCGTATTGTATTGCGAAGGGTTTGTCTCCTCGAGTTCAATGTAGCAAATACGGTATGCTGCTCATTGCCAGCGATGTGCAAACACTGCGCAAATCGCGTAGGGTAGGAATCAGGGCCGCAAGACCGATTCGCTGAGCACTCAATACAGCCCCTCGACCGAGAGCCACTGCCATGCAAGAGAGGCGCAGCCACATTGTGAGTTCAATGCAGTGGTCGGCGCGTAAAACCGACACATTGACAAAGCATACTACGTGTCCCTTACCATGTTACAATCGAGTTTACCTACTCACATTTGAAATTCCGGTCCTCGTAGATCAACGCTCAAGAACCAGCACCCGAAATTCGTATTGGCGGATTTGAAAATATGTTTCTGAGTACAGTGTCTATTGATACACCTCGCTTAACCTGGGAGATCGACAATGTACACCAGTTGGCAAGCCGACTAGGCAGCAACACCATAGCAGGAAGTACTGCTCATGCTTTTTCGGAAGGAGAGACGAAACGCGAGTAGCGCCCTATCAAACATCTGGATGGCGATGTGCATGAACACTCCTCCGGCACAGCCACACTTGGAGCTGCAGTTGCAGAGCGGTTACGAAGCTCAGCCGCAGACAGCTCTTTCGCGCTTCCCAGCCTAAGGCAGAAAATGTAGCATAAAAGTTGCGATATATATCTTTCGCAAGCCTCGCCAACCATTCTTCACTCTCATCATCATGTCGCAACCGATTCAGGAGACAAGCTTTCTGGAGGACTGCATCACCAAGAAAAGACCAGTGCAAGATATATACGAGCCTCTAGGGCTTTACAGCGAGACTGCAGATGCACGCAAAGAACCCGTGTTTGTTGTGGAAGAGGCCAATGTTCTTCTTGTGAAGATCAAAAATTACGCCGAGGACGTCAAGAAGCTGTACCGGAGTGAGAGGGAAAAGATGTTGTCTGATCTGGTCAAAGACGGCATGTTTGCCAAAGAGGTGGATAGCCTAGGAGAACAGTACGGTAAGCAAACCTGAGCCTACATTGCACAAAAGATTATCACTAACGCCTTATCTCGACGAGACAGGCCAAACGTTATGGAGCCGTACCACAAAGATTCGTCCTGTCTTGTATGGACGACAGCAAGGAGAACTACCCGAAGACCTCGATTGGGACAACGAAAAAGACCGAGCCACAATTCGATACTATCTTCGCTGCTGGATCACACGGTATGCTGTGCAGACGCCTATACCTCGCAGAGGAAATGCTCGAGCCAATACGGCAGCTGCTCGCGAACTCTCCGGAGACGAACAGTCGGATCTGGAACATACAGATCCAGCACAATCCCTCTCTGGGGCTGCACAGCCTACGCTGACATTCCGTGCTCCGGAGGCGCCAGCCATGCGTTCACCCGCAAATTTAAGCGCAGATACTGTGACCACACAAGGAAGTCTGTCCGATGAAACTGTTTTAGATGTCGCACATAGGTCCCAAGCTTGCTCGCCCGTGACGTCTAATAAGCGCAAGGCACTGAGCTTCCAAGGACAGCTCTCGTCTGGAAAGCTGCAGAAGGTGATCAAAGATGGAAGAACGGCCACTGGCTCCCCACAGGGTCGAAGACGAGATGTTTACGACGGACCAATGTCGCCTCCTCCGCCACAATTTCCCGTACATGTCTCCGGCCTCATCTCAAGAGACCGAAGCCACCGAGAAACCACCTGTGATACCGATCTCATCTATGCACCCGAGCCTGAGATCGACGGGGATGAGGTAATGGCAGACACGCAGGGTGAGTGTTGCCCGGCGTTTCTTTTGCTTTGGCGTCCAAACTGATATAATTGATGCAGAACTGCTGTCTGATATTCAAATTGCAAGCGACGGCGAAACGTCCCCAACCGCCCGATCGCCAACCGTGGGTCCATCAGGCACTTATCATAACCCTCGGCGACAAGACTCGGTCATACCGCCTAATACTCAGGATAGCACGCAAGATACGACTCAGCCTCATACTGGCTTCCAGACGAACAATGACCTTTGGCGTAGCGCGCTGATGTCCACTATTCACGTGGACATTTCGAAGATAGACCGCCGGCAAGAAAAGCAGCTTCGCATGGAGCTTTTCAAGCTTCTGCTCTCCTACCTTAACTACATCAACCAATTCAGCCCCGACGCGTACGAATCAGAAGCAGAGGAGAGAATGAACAACCTGCTCTATCAGTTTTGGATCAATGATGCGGACAAACTCAGCTCAAAGCTTGGTGATCGTTTTCCAGTACTTCAAGCTGCGTTGGAGCACTGGATGCATATGCGTCATCAGCTGTCCGAGTTCCAGCGCACAACCAGCTACTTTGGACGACCCGGAGCTGACTGGAAAGCGCATTTGAAGCGTATGGACCGCATTGTTGACCGCGCCAAGGCGAACATAGCCTTTGCGGAATTGAAAAGCTTAGCAAACATGCTTGGCTCAGCTGCTGTGGAGAAAACGACGCTTGATGCTGACCTCATGACAGCGTTTGACTTGATTACGCAAGTTGAGGGTTCGAACGGGACTGAAGCGTTCGAGGCACTGTCAGCTTTTAACGAAGGGCTCTTGGAGTGGTTCTCGTACTGATAAGATACTGTCCGGCTTCTGGTGCTTCTCGCCTTGTTTGTTTGCGTAGTCTTTGTAGCACAGCGTCGGAAATAACTTGTGTTGTGCGCCTGTATTCACCTCGACGACATGGAATTTCAATGAAAACGGTGTCACCAGTTTCCCTCTGTCTGCACGGGGGTAGTACATCAAGCTGAGTGACCGGTCCATACATTTGTACGGACTTGCCTTCCGTTCACAAGGCGTCAGACGAATCCGGGATCACTACGCCCGCGCGCTCCCTGTCAAAGACCAATGATTATAATATGCTATTTCAACTATTCCATGGTCGTCACATCCTGCAGCAAATACCACATACCAGTAGCATTTCAATGATTATGCCAAGAAGTCTGCTTCAGTAGCGACCGAGAAACGATGCTTTTGTGCATACGGTGGTGATCATCTCTTCACCTCACTTTGCCGCTACTTGGGTTTGCTCCACTGAAGCATCCAGGAGGGCGGGGTTCTCTCAAGAAAGAGACTTGGTCTTGTCTGGACCATGTGGGGGCCTTGCTTTCCTGTAAGGTTACATCAGCCCTCTTTCAATGTTCTCTATTCCTGGCGAGCGGAAAAAATGTCCGATGAGGCATGAATTTTTGTAGCAGATCACTTTCGAGTGACTAGGTGTAGGTGGTACCAAGCCATTGCTTTATGCGGAACGTGCATAGCTTGCTTGCCTCCGCGGAAGCAAAATCGCTTGTTAGGAAGGCAGTGAGCATCACGTTGTCGTCATGGCCCTGTGTAACGGTACTGAAGAATTTGCATATAAGCTTGATGTGTGCACCAGACGGAGACAAATGTGACTTTCCGGGACATTGCTGGTGTGTTCACGCGATACTACTTGCAGACCCCAACCGTAGATGTCGTGTCCAGGCGGGCCTCCAGGACCTGCGATGACGATAAAGATTCAGATTGACGAATTGTGAGTTATGGCCAGATCCTCTTGTATCAAAGATATCTCCCTGAGAACATACATAGATATTACAGATCATATCCCTCGGCTCCAAATCCCGAAATACGATGTTTCCGCGGTCAAACGATCAGACTAGCTAAAATAAGGTTGGTAAGAATACCGCCTCCCTGCCGGACTCGAATGAGGATGTCCGGCTGTTGCAGCTCAATTTCACCCAAATTCTGCCGTACATAAGTATGGACTTCCAGAACCTTAACGCCGCCCAACCCAAATTCATACTCCTTCACCGCACCACTGCACATCCACGCAGCCCTGCCGCCACGCAGCCACGCAGCCACGCAGCACCGCGGCACCGACTACGATGAGTACGATCTCGACGACGAGTTATCCTGACTTTGATTCGACTTCCCTTGAATCGACAGTGACATGAGCAAACTTCCATG
>Ga0265797_10006032_pt1 | contig 17396 bp, 8 predicted proteins | sample P2T30metagenome_FD_192433 | JGI IMG/M metagenome (GOLD analysis project Ga0265797, IMG submission 192433) | Plant litter microbial communities from East Loma Ridge, Irvine, California - P2 T30 | ecosystem: Environmental > Terrestrial > Plant litter > Unclassified | place: USA: California...
CGGGAGCGGCCTCGGGCTGACGCTGGCGCAAACCTTCGTGCAGCAGCACCTGGGGGTGATCGAGTGCGAAAGCCGGCCTGGACTGACGGATTTCCGGATCCTGCTGCCCTTGCCATAAGCGACGGGAGAGGCGGGTCTACCGACAGTCCATTTTTGAATCCATGTTGCGGGAAGCACGAATACATGAAACCAATCTGGATTGTCGACGACGACGCATCGATACGCTGGGTGCTCGAAAAAGCCCTGGCGCGTGAGAGCCTGGAGACCCGCAGCTTCGCCAATGCGCGCGAAGCCATGACCGCTTTTGAAACCGATACGCCGCAGGTGCTGGTATCGGACATCCGCATGCCGGGCGAATCCGGCATCGACCTGCTGCAGGCCGTCAAGGCCAGGCACCCGGGCCTGCCGGTCATCATCATCACCGCCTTCTCGGACCTCGATTCGGCGGTGTCCTCGTTCCAGGGCGGCGCCTTCGATTACCTGGCCAAGCCGTTCGACATCGACAAGGCGGTGTCGCTGATCCGCCGTGCGCTGGAAGAGAGCCTGCGCGAAGCCAGCGTCGAAGCCCCGCCGGCCGAGACGCCCGAGATCCTGGGCCATGCGCCGGCGATGCAAGAGGTGTTCCGCGCCATCGGCCGCCTGTCGCAGTCGAACGTGACGGTGCTGATCACGGGCGAATCCGGCACCGGCAAGGAGCTCGTGGCGCGCGCCCTGCACAAGCACAGCCCGCGCGCGGCGCAACCCTTCATCGCGCTGAACACGGCGGCGATCCCGAAGGATTTATTGGAATCCGAACTGTTCGGCCATGAGCGTGGCGCCTTCACCGGCGCGCAAGCCATGCGGCGCGGCCGCTTCGAGCAGGCCGAGGACGGCACGCTGTTCCTGGACGAGATCGGCGACATGCCCTTCGATCTGCAGACCCGCCTGCTGCGCGTGCTGTCCGACGGCCACTACTACCGCGTCGGGGGCCACCAGCCGGTGAAAGCCAATGTGCGCGTGATCGCGGCCACCCACCAGAACCTGGAACAGCGCGTGCGCGACGGCCTGTTCCGCGAGGATCTGTATCACCGCCTGAACGTGATCCGCCTGCGCCTGCCGAGTTTGCGTGAGCGCAGCGACGATATCCCGATCCTGACACGCCACTTCCTGGTGCAGAGTGCACACCAATTGGGCGTCGAGCCGAAGCGCATGAGCGAGCAGGCGATGCGTTTCCTGTCCGGCCTCGAGTTGCCCGGCAATGTGCGCCAGCTGGAAAACCTGTGCAACTGGATCACGGTGATGGCGCCCGGCCAGACGGTGGAGGTCAAGGACCTGCCGCGCGACCTGACCCAGGGCGAGACCTCGACGGTGCCGCTGTCCGATGGCATTGTCGGTTCCGGCGCACTGCCGATGGTGGGCACTGGCGGCATCGTGATGCAGGCCGCGGCGGCGCCGCTGCCGGTGGCGCCGGAAGGCTGGATTGGTTTGCTCGAACTGCAGGCCGCCGGCATGCTCAGCGCGGGGCAGATGGACGTGATGGATATCCTGGGACGCCAGTTCGAATCGGCCCTGATCCGCACGGCCCTCAAGCACACGCACGGACGCAAGAACGACGCCGCGATGCGGCTCGGGATCGGTCGCAACACCATTACACGCAAGATTGTGGAACTGGGGATCGACGGAGCGCGCGAAGAGTAGTGCAAAGCGCGGACGGTAGTGTAAGCTCCTGCATCGTCCGCTCATCTGTTTCCCTCCATGCTGATCAACTGCGTCGCCTACCAGGAAGGCAAGAAGCTGTGCGATATCCCGGTCGAGGATATCAGCGAGTACCTGAAACAGGATAAAACCTTCGTCTGGGTCGCCTTGCGCGATCCGGCGCCGGCCGACATCACCCTGATGCAGGAAGAATTCGGCCTGCACGAACTGGCGGTCGAAGACGCGCTGCGCGGCCACCAGCGCCCCAAGCTGGAGGAATACGGCGACTCGCTGTTCGTCGTGGTCCAGATCGTGGAACTGGCGGGCGACGAACTCAATGTGGGCCAGCTGGCCGTGTTCGCCGGCCAGAACTATGTGCTGTCGGTGCGGCGCGACGCCAATCAGGGCTTCCTGGGCGTGCGCGCCCGCGCCGAGCGCGAACCGCATCAGCTCAAGAAGGGCGCCGGCTTCGTGCTGTACGCGCTGGTCGATGCCGTGGTCGACCGTTATTTTCCGGTGGTCGACATGCTCGAATCCGAGCTTGAATCGATCGAGGATCATATCTTCGGCATGCAGGGCAAGCAGCGGGACAATGTCGAACGCCTGTATGAACTCAAGCGCAAGGCGCAGACGCTGCGCCACGCGGTGGTGCCGCTGATGGATGCGGTGGGGCGCCTGTACGGCGGCCGGGTGCCGGGCGTGGTCGACGAGACCCAGGAATACTTCCGCGACGTGCACGACCATTTGCACCGCATTGCCGGCCGGCTGGATGCGGTGCGCGATACGATCAATACGGCGATCCAGGTGACGCTGTCGATGGTGGCGATCGAAGAGAACGAGGTCAGTAAAAAGCTGGCGTCGTATGCGGCGATCTTTGCCGTGTTCACCGCGTTTGCGGGCGTGTGGGGCATGAATTTCGAGTTCATGCCGGAGCTGAAGTGGAAGTACGGTTATCCGCTGGCCATGTTGACCATGGTGGGTGTGTGTGCTTACCTGTACCGGCGGTTCAAGAAGGCGGGATGGTTGTGATTGGCGCCGGTTGAACGCGTGAACGGCAAGCCGTCCACCCCACGGTGAATTGGTGGGGTGGGTAGGTTCAAGGATCCTCACCGTGGCGTGGGCGGGTCTCCCGCCCACGCGTCCAACGAACATCACCGTGGGGTGGGCGGCTTGCCCGCCCACGCGTTCAACAAACGTCGATTATCGTTTGCCTGCGGTAGCCGCAGCGCCGGCCGACGCCAGGATCACCAGGAAGATGGCGCCCCACTGCACCAGCGTCAACCGTTCGCCCAGCAGCAGAAAGCCCGCCAGCGCCGCCACCGCCGGTCCGGCGCTCACCAGAATCCCGAACACCCGCTGGGGCAGCCGCTTGAGCGCCTTCATCTCCAGCGTATACGGCACCGCCGACGACAGCAGCGCCACCGCCAGCCCGCCGCCCAGGATCGCCGGCGAGAGCAGCGCGCTGCCCGCCTGATAGACCCCGAACGGCACCACGAACACGCTCGCCGCCAGCAGGCCCCAGGCCACCGCCTGGCCGCCATTGAGCGTCGAGACGCGCTTGCCGAACACGATATACATCGCCCAGCAGAACGCCGCCGCCAGCGCGTACGCCACGCCGACCGGATCGAGCGCGGCGGCGCTGCCGTTCACCGGCAGCAGCAGCCACAGGCCGACCCCGGCGCAGAGTACCCATAAAAAATCGCGCGCATGGCGCGACGACAGGATCACCACCGCCAGCGGCCCGGTGACCTCGATCGCCACCGCGATCCCGAGCGGGATGCGCTCGAACGAACGGTAGATGCACAGGTTCATGGCGCCCAGCATCACGCCGTAGATGACCAGATTGGGCACGTCGGCGCGCGTGAGCGCAAAGCGCCACGGCCGCACGAGCGCCAGCAGGATGATGGCCGATAGACCGACGCGCAGCGCCACCACGCCGGCGCTGCCGACCGCCGGAAATAATCCCTTGGCCCAGGCCGCGCCGGCATTGACCGACACCAGCGCGGCCAGGATGGCCAGCGCCGGGCCGAAGGCCCCTTGCGCAATGGCGGCCGCGCGCTGCTTCACTTGGCGGCCATCGCCAGCGCTACCGCTTCGGCCACGCGGATGCCGTCCACCGCCGCCGACATGATGCCGCCCGCGTAGCCGGCGCCTTCGCCGGCCGGGAACAGGCCGCGCGTGTTCAGGCTTTGCAGGTCGTCGTTGTTGCGGCGGATGCGGATCGGCGACGAGGTGCGGGTCTCCACGCCGGTCAGCACCGCATCTTCCTTGTAATAGCCCTTGATCTGCTTGTCGAAGGCGACGAAGGCTTCGCGCATGGCCACGATCGCATACTCGGGCAGCGAGGTGGCCAGGTCGGTCAGGTGCACGGCAGGGCGGAACGACGGCGTCACCGAACCGAATTCCTTCGACGGTACGCCGCGCACGAAGTCGCCCATCAGCTGGCCCGGCGCGTCATAGGTGCTGCCGCCCAGCACGTAGGCGCGCGATTCGAGCTCGCGCTGGAAGTCGATGCCGGCCAGCGGGTGGCCCGGATAGTCTGCCGGCGTGATGCCGACCACGATCGCGCTGTTGGCGTTGCGTTCGGCGCGCGAGTATTGGCTCATGCCGTTGGTGACCACGCGGCCTTCTTCGCTCGAGGCGGCGACCACGGTGCCGCCCGGGCACATGCAGAAGCTGTACACCGAACGGCCGTTGGAGGCGTGGTGCACGATCTTGTAGTCGGCCGCGCCGAGCAGCTTGTTGCCGGCGTTGGGGCCGAAGCGGCAGACGTCGATCAGCGATTGCGGGTGCTCGACCCGGAAGCCGATCGAGAACGGCTTGGCTTCGACGTACACGCCGCGGTCGTACAGCATCTGGAAGGTGTCGCGCGCGCTGTGGCCGATCGCCATCGTCAGGTGGCGCGTGGCGATCTCTTCGCCCGAGGCCAGGCGCACGCCAACTACCTGGCGCACGCCGCCGGTTTCTTCGATCAGCACGTCGTCGACGCGGGTCTCGAAGCGGATCTCGCCGCCCAGGCGCACGATCTCGGCGCGCATCTGCTCGACCATCTTGACCAGGCGGAAGGTGCCGATGTGCGGCTTGCTGACGTACATGATCTCTTCGGGGGCGCCAAAGCGCACGAACTCGGTCAGCACCTTGCGGCCATGGTGGTTGCTGTCCTTGATCTGGCTGTACAGCTTGCCGTCCGAGAAGGTGCCGGCGCCGCCTTCGCCGAACTGCACGTTCGACTCGGTATCGAGCTTGCGCTTGCGCCAGAAGCCGAAGGTGTCGACGGTGCGCTCGCGCACGACCTTGCCGCGCTCGAGGATGATCGGATTCAGGCCCATCTGCGCCAGGATCAGCGCCACGAACAGGCCGCACGGACCGGTGCCGACCACGACCGGACGCGGGGTCCCGGGCGCCGGCTTGCCGGCCGCAACGAACTTGTATTCGGTGTCGGGCGAGGGCATCACGTGCTGGTCCTGCTTGAGGCGCGCCAGCACCGCCGCTTCGCCGCGTACTTCGGCGTCGATCGCGTAGGTCAGCACGATCGCCGACTTCTTGCGCGCATCGTAGCTGCGCTTGTAGACACTGAAGTCGATCAGGTCGGCATCCTGCACCCCGAGGCGCGCCAGGATGGCTTCGCGCAGGGCAGGTTCGGGGTGGTTCAGGGGCAGTTTGAGTTCGTTAATTCGCAGCATGGGAGGGTGGTTGCTGGTGAGGCAACAAAGAGGAAGCGGACAAAAGCGTCATTTTACTTGTGGCGCTGAATGCCGTGTGCAGGGAAAGCACGAAGCAGTGTTTCCAATACTCAACATGCATACTATTGGTAATATTTACATGTAAGTTTAGGTATGCTTTTGCAGTCATTATTCGTAGAACAAATATCCTTATGCCGAATACGATAGTTTGTCGGCAACGAAAATTAAACATTCATGACATTTCACCAAACGATATTTGCAATAGATTAAGCGTGAGGTGTGTATGTACGGCGATATCCGTCGAGGTGCTGATATTCGATAGAAAATTGCTGTGCAACTCACATTGGTGCAGTGCAGTGCCAGAAAAGTGCGGCGTTGCACCAATCCGGACGAATTTTATTTGCAGGCGATAGTTTGCCATAGCGGAGTGTTGTTTATATGCATACCGAGAAAGTGTGTCATTGACATAAGAAGTTGCGCCGTGGTTTGATGAATCCAGACAACTCAACGGCGTTATCAAATAAATGAATATGCCGTCAGTTGTCGATTGAGAGAAAAAGTCACAAGCGCAGTGACCGATCCACAACCAAAAACAGAAACAGGCCCTTCACGAGAGTGGCCGACAAGAGGAACAGGAAAACGCATGTTGAAAAAAACCGTATTGGTCCACGCATTGAGCCTCGCCTTCGGCGGCGCAGTTCTGGGCATGGCCGCGATGTCGCCAGCGATGGCGCAGTCGAATGCTTCCGGTAGCGTGTTCGGTACCGTGGCTCCGGGCAGCAATGTCCAGATCCAGATCGAGAACACGGACATCGGCATCCGCCGTACCCTGACTCCTGATGCCCAGGGCCGTTTCGTGGCCAGCTCGCTGCCAAGCGGCACTTACCGCGTGACCCAGCTGCGCGACGGCGCCGCCGTCGCCACCGTCGATGTCGAAACCGGCATCGGCCGCAACGGCGAAGCGATCTTCACCTCGGCCCCGGCCGCCGGCGGCACCGCCGTCGTGCAAGTGACCGGCACCCGCGCCACCATCGACGTCAGCAGCGCCGGCAGCAGCGCCACCTTCAACGCGCGTCAACTGGCCGCGCTGCCCATCGCCCGCAACGTCGAAGCGATCATCCAGCTGGCCCCGAACACCACGACCGGCGACAGCCGCTTCGCTGGCGGCGCCTCGTTCGGTGGCGGCGCAGCATCCGAAAACTCGTACTATGTCAACGGTTTCCCTGTCACCAATCCACTGACCGGCCTGGGCGCCGCCCAGCTGCCATTCGGCGCGATCGGTGAAGCGCAAGTGCTGACCGGCGGCTTCGGCTCCGAGTTCGGCCGTTCGATCGGCGGCGTGGTCAATATCGTTACCAAGAGCGGCACCAATACCTGGGAAGCCGGCGGCATCGTCACCTGGGAACCGAAATCGCTGCGCGCGAACCCGCACGACATCTATTACGCCCGCACCGGCACCCCGAACAACGCCGCCACCGACGGCACCCTGCGCCTCAAGCGCGAGCTGAACGAAGTCGACCGTAAAGTCTACGGCGCCTATGTCGGCGGTCCGATCATCAAGGATAAGCTGTTCTTCTTTGCCGCAGCTGAAAAAACCGATACCGAAGAAGGCCTGGTCAACGGTTTCCGCGTCGCCACCAACAATAATTCGGTGGGCTGGCGCGACCGCGACACCAAGATCGAACGCTACATGGCCAAGATCGACTGGAACATCACCGACAATCACCGCGTGGAATTCCTCACGATGGGCGATACGCCGGAAGTGAGCAGCTCGGACAGCGGCTACAACTACGTCACCGGCGAGCGTAATGGCGTGGTTGCCGCGTCGGCGCGCCGTGTCAACGTCGACGGCAACGGCGCCAAGCTCAACAGCCTGCGCTACGTCGGCAACCTGACCGACGACCTGACCGTCACCGCGCTGTATGGCCGTGCGAAGTCGCCGCACGAAAACTACTTCACCGGCTACAACCCGGACCTGTACCAGATCTCGTCGACCGTCGATGCGCGCGCGCCTGGCCTGAGCTACGCCAATCCGCAAAATATCAGCGGCAACATCCTGGCCCCGGGCTCGGAAGACATCGTCGATTCGGGTCGCCTGGACCTGGAATGGCGCCTCGGCCAGCACACCCTGCGCGGCGGCTTCGACCAGACCAAGGTCGAATCGAAAGCGGCCGGCGAATTCCGCGCCGGTGGCGGCATGTGGACATATTTCCGCGCTACCAATCCGGGCGAGCAGATCGAAGGCCCGAGCGGCGTGCTGATCCCTGCGCCGAACAGCACCGGCAGCGCACTGGGCAACCAGGGCTACTACGTGACCCGCGACCTGTTCTCGACCGTCACCGATTCGTTCGGCGAGCAGAGCGCCTGGTACCTGGAAGACCGCTGGCAGGTCCACCCGAACGTGCAACTGACCCTGGGCGTGCGTAACGAATCGTTCAAGAACCAGAACGATACCAAGACCACCTTCCTGGAAATGAAGAACCAGTACCAGCCGCGTATCGCTGCGGTGTGGGACGTCAACGGTGACTCGAGCCTGAAGGTCTACGGTACCGTCGGCCGCTACTCGGTCCCGATCCCGACCCACATCTCGGTACGTGGCGCCGGCCGTTCGACCTATACCGCCCAGTACTACACCTACACCGGCACCGACGCGAATGGCGCGCCGACCGGCCTGACGCAGATCAGCCAGCCGCTGTCGAGCAACAACGAATACGGCCAGGACAAGGTCGTCGAAACCCTGGCAGCGCGTAATATGGATCCGTCCTACCAGGATGAGGCCACCTTCGGTTTCGAAAAAGCGTTCTCGCCATCGCTGAACTTCGGCGCCAAGGCGATCTACCGCAAGATGAAATCGACGATCGACGATTTCTGCGACGTGCGTCCGTTCGAGCGCTTCGCCGACGCCAACGGCATCGCGATCACCAACCCGCTGTGGGGCAATACCTGCCAGACCTTCAACCCGGGTGAAGACAACGAGTTCCTGGTCGACTTCTCGGGCGACTCGTCGAACCTGACGCCAGTGAACCTGACCGCGGCCGACCAGGGCTTCGACAAGGTCAAGCGTACTTACAAGTCGATCGAGACCTTCGTCGAGCACCCGTTCCGCAACGGCTGGTACGGCAAGCTGAGCTACGTGTGGTCGAGCAACAAGGGCAATACCGAAGGCCAGGTGCGTTCGGATAACGGCCAGGCTGACGTCGCCGTGACCTCGTCGTGGGATTACCCGGAGCTGATGGAAGGCGCGTATGGCTACCTGCCGAACCACCGCAAGCACTCGATCAAGGCGTTCGGCTTCTACGAAATCACGCCTGAAATCGTGGTCGGCGGTAATGTGCTGATCGCGTCGGGCCGTCCACGCAGCTGTATCGGTAGCGCCGCCAATCCAGGCGATTCGCCGAACTACGCGAACCAGACCTTCTACTGCGGCGGCCTGACCCGTTCGGAAAACGTGCTGACCCCGCGTGGCACCGTCGGCGAACTGCCATGGACCCACCGCTACGACATGAACGTGGCCTACCGTCCTAACTTTGCCAAGGGCCTGCAGTTCCGCATCGACGTGTTCAACGTGTTCAACAGCCAGACCGTCCAGAACGTGACCGAAGCGTACAACAACGGCGCCAACGTCAGCGGCCTGTACCAGACCCCGCTGTCGCTGACCGCACCACGTTACGCACGCTTCTCGCTGATGTACGACAAGAAGTTCTGATCCTGACCGGCGGCCACGCGGCCGTCGTCGGATTTGAAAGCCGCTCTTCGGAGCGGCTTTTTTTTGGACTGCCGCAGCCGCTACCGGCGCTGGCGAGTGATCGTCTTCTGCGCATCGAGCTATAAGTAGAGCAAATATCCTTTCTTGTTTTTTGGTAACTAAAAGTTGGCAAAGTTATCCAAAAATGACATGCCACGGAACGTTCTGCGTCATGAACTTCTGTTTACTTTCGTATGTACTGGGTCAGTACGGCAAACCTTGCCAATCGAAAGAAGATTGCGTAGAAGTCCAAATTAGTGCATTTCACGTTTCAAAAAGTGCGTGAATGCACTGTTTTGATGTCGTTTATTCAGTACGCGTAACCGGTCTCCCTCTTGCTGTTGTAAATATGCATACGTTGAAACTGTGTCGTTGACACAAGAAGTTTCCGCATGGTTTTATGTAAATGCGCCTTTTGGTAGACATATCATGTAAATGAATATTCTGTCAGTGGGCCGGAGAGAGGAAAAGTAGCGCGAGCTACGGCTTAGTGATTCATACACAACCATCTGCGGCCGTTTCACGAGAGTGGCCGACAATAAGACAGGAAATCACACATGTTCAAGAGAACCGTTCTAGTACACGCACTGGGTCTGGCATTTGGCGGGGCGGCATTGAGCCTCGCCGTCATGGCGCCGGCGATGGCGCAGTCGAATGCGACATCGTCGGTCTTCGGTACCGCGACGCCGGGGCCGGATGTCACGGTCGTCGTCGAAAACGTCGCTACCGGCCTGCGTCGTACCTTGACTCCGGATACCCAGGGCCGTTTCCGCGCCAGCGCGCTGCCATCGGGCACCTACCGCGTGACCCAGCTGCGCGGCAGCGAAACGGTCGCCACCACCGAGGTTGAGGCCAGCATCGGCTCCGGCGGCGAGGTGATCTTCCCTGGCGCAAGCAGTACCCAGACGGTCCAGGTGACCGGCCAGCGCCGCATCATCGACGTCAACAACACCAATAACGGCGCCACGTTCAACGCCCGCCAGCTGGCGGCGCTGCCGATCGCGCGCAACGTCGAAGCGATCATCCAGCTGGCGCCCAATACGGTCGAGGCCGACTCGCGCTTTGCCGGCGGCGCCTCGTTCGGCGGCGGCGCCGCCTCAGAGAACTCGTACTACATCAACGGTTTCCCGGTGACGAATCCGCTGACCGGCCTGGGCGCATCGCAACTGCCGTTCGGCGCCATCGCCGAGGCGCAGGTGCTGACCGGCGGCTTCGGCGCCGAGTTCGGCCGCTCGATCGGGGGCGTGGTCAACATCACCACCAAGAGCGGCACCAATACCTGGGAAGGCGGCGCGATCGCGACCTACGAACCCAAATCCTGGCGCGCCACGCCACATGACATCTATTACGCCAATACCGGCCGCAACCCAGCCACCGACAACACGCTGCGCCTGGCGCGCGCCGAGAACACGTCCGAGCGCAAGGTGTATGGCCTGTACGCCGGCGGTCCGATCATCAAGGACAAGCTGTTCTTCTTCGCCGCCGCCGAAACCACCGAGCTCGATACCAGCATCGTCAATGGCTTCCGCGTCGCCACCAACAACGCGTCGGTGGGCTGGCGCGAACGCGAGAGCGATATCGACCGCTGGCTGGCCAAGATCGACTGGAACATCACCGACAACCACCGCCTCGAGTTCACCTCGATCGGCGATCAGCCGAAGATCAGCAACGCGGACAGCGGCTACGATTATGCGACCCGCAGCCGTAGCGGCGCGGTGACCTCGAGCGCCGTGCGCGATAACATCGACGACAACGGCGGCAAGACCAATATGCTGCGCTACGTCGGCAATCTCACCGACGACCTGACGGTGACCGGCCTGTATGGCCAGACCAAGTCGCGCCATGCCAACGCGTTCACCGGCTATAACCCCGACCTGTTCCAGATTTCGTCGACGCCGGAAACCCGCGTGCCGGGCCTGAGCTATAACAATCCGCAAAACATCTCGGGCAATATCGTGTCGCCCGGCTCGGAAGACATCGTCGACTCGGCCCGCTTTGACGTCGAATGGCGCATTGGTAACCACACGCTGCGCGCCGGCGTCGACCAGACCAAGGTGGAATCGAAGCGCGCCGGCGTCACCCGCGCCGGTGGCGGTACCTGGACCTACCTGCGCACCAGCACCCCGAATGTCCCGATCGAGGGGCCGGCCGGCGTGTTGATTCCGGCAGTGGCCACCGGCGGCGGCTTTGGCTCCCAGGGCTACTATGTGACGCGCGACCTGTTCTCGACCGTGACCGACTCGTTCGGCGAACAAAGCGCGATCTACCTGGAAGACAAATTCCAGGTGACCAAGAACCTCCTGGTGACCGCGGGCGTGCGCAGCGAATCGTTCAAGAACCAGAACGACTCAAAAACCACCTTCCTGGAAATGAAGAACCAGATCAATCCGCGCCTGGCGGTATCCTGGGACGTCAATGGCGACTCGACCCTGAAGGTGTTCGGTACCGCCGGCCGCTATTCGGTGCCGATCCCGACCCACATCTCGGTGCGCGGCGCCGGGCGGTCGACCTTTACTTCGCAGTACTACACGTATAGCGGGATCGACGCCAACGGTGCGCCGACCGGCCTGGTGCAGCTCAGCCAGCCGCTGTCGGCGAATAACGAGTACGGACAGGACAAGGTGGTGGCCACGCTGGCGGCGCTGGACATGGATCCGGCCTACCAGGACGAGATCACGATCGGCTTCGAAAAAGCGTTCTCGCCATCGCTGGTAATTGGCGCCAAGGCCTCGTATCGCGACATGAAGACGACGCTCGACGACTTCTGCGACGTGCGCCCGTTCGAGCGTTATGCCGAAGCCAACGGCATCGCGATCACCAATCCGCTGTGGGGCAATACCTGCCAGACCTTCAATCCGGGCGAAGACAACCGCTTCCTGATCGACTACGCGGGCGATCCGACGCGCCTGACCGAAGTGGCGCTGAGCGCGGAAGAACAGGGCTTCAGCAAGCCGATCCGCTATTACGCGGCCCTCGACTTCTTCGCCGAACACCCGCTGCGCAATGGCTGGTACGGCAAGGTCACCTATACCCTGTCGCGCAACAAGGGCAATACCGAAGGCCAGGTGCGGTCGGATAACGGCCAGGCCGACGTGGCAGTGACCTCGACCTGGGATTATCCGGAGCTGATGGAAGGCTCCTACGGCTACCTGCCGAACCACCGCAAGCACGTGCTCAAGTCCTACGGCTTCTACGAGCTGACCAAGGAAGTCGCCTTCGGCGGCAACCTCTTGATCGCTTCGGGCCGTCCGCGCAGCTGTATCGGCAGCGCCGCCAATCCGGGCGACTCGCCGAACTATGCCAACCAGACCTTCTATTGCGGCGGCGCGACCCGCGCACAGAACGTGCTGACCCCGCGCGGCACGGTCGGCAACCTGCCATGGACCCACCGCCTGGACCTGAACGTGGCCTACAAGCCGCGTTTCGTGCAGGGCCTGGAAGTGCGTCTCGACGTGTTCAACGTGTTCAATCGCCAGACCGTGCAGAACGTGACCGAGGCATATAACAATGGTACCGCGGTCAACAGCCTGTACGAGACGCCGCTGTCGCTGTCGGCGCCGCGTTCGGGCCGCGTGTCGCTGATGTACGATCGCAAGTTCTGATCGTGCCGAATGGCGGCCCACGGGTCGCCGTATGATCGGGAGCCGCTCTTGGAGCGGCTTTTTAATTTCATATTTACCTGCGTCATTATTCTCGCCCTTTGGCGAAAAGTATTCGCGCACAGCGTGGCTTATGCGCAACTATCCCGTCAGTCAGCTACAAATTTCTCACAATTTGAATGCGGTGCATATCCCGTGCATATATAAGCTCTTCGGGAACTTCCTTAATTCAGCAATTCTCTTGGCCCATATATCGAAGAAACTATCGTAAAGACAAGGAGTTAGGGCTGTATCGACCTGGAAGTCCCGCCTCAGAAAGGCGGCGGCGCGAAGAGCACCCTGGCGCGCTGCCGGTCATGTGAGCTGGGTTGTTCGAGAAAAATAGTTTAGATTTAACAATATACATACGCTTTCAACATATTGACGCTATTCGTTTTGTCATGGTTTTATGTATTTGCTCAAACAACGTTTCATTCAAAAAACGTCGATTGAGGGTATTCGTCCCTATCAACACATCTGTATAAACACCTCGGCCAAAAAGCCGAGATATGCAGATGGTTTGTTTTTGGGAAAAGAAGCTGAGCACCGATCTTCGGTGCATCCCGCATCAAACCATCCAAAAGAACAGCAAGGAGAAACACAATGTTGAAACTGAAGTCGATGCCATGCGCGATCGCCTGCGTGATCGCCAGCGGCGCTCTCGCCGTCCCAGCGCTGGCCCAGGAGCAGGCCGATCCCGCCGCGGCCGCCCCGCAACGCGTGGTCGTCACCGGCTCGCTGATCAGCCGCTCGGACCTGGAAACCCCGGCCCCGATCCAGGTGCTGACCGCCGAGGACATCGCCAAGACCGGCAAGACCTCGATCGCCGAGATCCTGAGCGACCTGTCGGCCAACGGCCAGGGTTCGCTCGGCTCGGGCTTCTCGGGCGCGTTCGCCAATGGCGGCGCCGGCGTTTCGCTGCGCGGCCTGACGGTCGGCGCGACCCTGGTCCTGATCGACGGCCACCGCATGGCGCCGTACCCGCTGTCGGACGATGCCCAGCGCTCGTTCGTGGACGTGTCCTCGATCCCGGTCGACCTGATCGAGCGTATCGACGTGCTCAAATCCGGCGCCTCGGCCACCTACGGTTCCGATGCGGTGGCCGGCGTGGTCAACATCATCCTCAAGAAGTCGTTCAACGGCACCCGCGTGAGCGCCGAAGGCGGCAATGCCCAGCATGGCGGCGGCGACACCAAGAAGGCGTCGATCACCAGCGGCTACGGCGACCTGGACGCCGATGGCTACAACGTCTTCATCAGCGCCGAATACCGCAAGCAGGACGCGATCCGCATCGCCGACCGCTCGAATTTCGACTGGGCCAACGGCAACTGGACCGCCAGGGGCGGCAACGACCTGCGCCGTGGCGTGCCGACCGCACTGAACTCGTTCCTGACCCCGGCCAGCAGCCCGTTCATGTTCAACCCGACCGGGACCGGCGGGGCCAACAACCCTGCCAATTTCCAGTTCCTCGATTCGAACTGCAACTTCCAGAAATACCGGGCCGGCGGCTGCGTGGTGGAAGACACCGTGTCCTTCATCCAGCCCGAGACCGAGAACGTCAACGTCCTGATCGGCGCGACCAAGAAGCTCGGCAATGACTGGGAACTGTCGCTCAAGGGCTCGATGTTCCGCCGCGAGACCCTGAATAACCGCGGTTTGACCGCCAACAACGGCTTCTCGCCGATCAGCTTCAACGGCAGCACCGCGCTGGTGCCGGGCCAGAACCCGCAGACCGTCAATGTGTACGGCCCCACCCAGTTCCCGGTCGGCCATCCGCTCAACCCGTTCGGCGCGCCGGCCCGCCTGTATGGCTACATCCCCGGCATGGATGCGGCCCAGACCCAGGACAATACGTCCAAGACGCTGCGCTTCTCGGCCGACCTGACCGGCAGCGCGTTCGGCTGGGACATCGTCGGCGCGCTCGGTTCGAGCGAAGTCAAGATCGACAATGGCTATAGCGGCTACGTCAACCGCGCCGCCCTGTACGCGGCGCTGAACCGCACCGTCAACCCGTTCAACCCGCTGGGCGGCAATTCGGCGGCCGACAACGCCACCATCCTGCCACGCTTCAACAACGAAACCGTATCGCGCCTGCACTTCGCCGAACTGCGCGGCAGCCGCGAGCTGATGCAGCTGCCCGGCGGCCCGCTGGCGCTGGCGACCGGCGTCAGCTGGCACAAGCGCACCACCGATGCGCCGCCGCCGGACCTGCTGGCCAACGGCATCGTCGGCAACGGCACCCAGTATGTGTTCGGCGAGGAAACCAATACCGCGGTGTTCGCCGAATTGTCGGCGGCGCCGATCAAGGACGTCGAAGTGGGCGCCTCGGCGCGCTACGACCACTACGATACCTACGGCAACTCGTTCACCCCGAGCGCCCAGTTCAAGTGGAAAGTGGCGCCGATCGCGACCCTGCGCGGCACCTTCGCGCGCGGCTTCAGGGCGCCGAACGCGGCCGAAGTCGGCACCGCCAGTTCGCTGTTCTCGTTCAATGCGATCGACGATCCGGTCCTGTGCGCCGACGGCAACCGCAACACGCCGGGCAATGTGCCGGCCGCCTGCGGCTTTACCCCGGCCTTCGTGCAGATCACGACCCCGGACCTGTCGCCCGAAAAATCCAAATCGTTCACCTTCGGCGCGATCCTCGAGCCGGTCAAGGACCTGAGCGCGACGGTCGACTACTACCAGATCCAGGTCAAGAACCAGATCAACACCGCGGCCGGCTTCGCCGATTTCGTGCCGAGTTTCGTGCGCAACACGGTGTTCCCGGTCGACATCCGCCAGCCTGACGGCAGCCTGGCCCAGGGCACACCATCGGTCGGCACGATCGCCTACGCCACCTCGGGCTATATCAATTCGGGCAGCACCAAGACCCGCGGTATCGACTTGGATGTGAACTACCGCCTGCGCATGGGCGAGTACGGCAACCTGCGCGCCAGCCTGAGCTTCAACCACATGATCAGCTACGAGATCGAGACCGCCGGCCAGACCTACGAGCTGGCCGGCACCCACGGTCCGTCGGTCATTTCGGGCAATACCGGCAACCCGAAGAACAAGGCGCAGTTCTCGCTCAACTGGGACCGTGGCCCGCTGGGCATCACCACCAGCGTGAACTACACGGGCGACTATTCGGCGCTCGATCCATCGCTCGGCTTCACCGATTGCAGCAGCGTCGATGGCGACGTGGGTGGCCGCGCCTACTTCGATGGCATTCCGGGTGGCGTGCCGCTGAGCTACTGCCGCATTCCGTCGTTCACCAGCACCAACCTGAACCTGACGTACAAGCTCAATCCGAACCTGACCTTGCGCGCCGCCGTCCTGAACGTGTTCGACAAGCAGCCGCCGATCGACGTGGCCACCTACGGCAACGCCAACAACCTGACCTCGTACAACGCCTCGATGCACCAGGCGGGCGCGATCGGGCGTTACTTCAGCCTGGGTGCGAGCTACACGTTCTAAGTTCGTTATCTGGAAAGAAACCCGCCGGCAGCGATGCGGCGGGTTTTACTTTTTTCATTCCTCTATATGGAAGCGCAGTATCAGACGCCACCCCACGCCCCGGCCAGCAGGGCAAGCGCAGCCAGCCCGGCAGTCTCGGTGCGCAGCACGCGCGGGCCCATCGACAGGGACAGCGCACCGGCCGCGACGGCCGCGTCTTCTTCCTGCGGGCTGAGGCCGCCTTCGGGGCCGATCAGCAGGGTGACTGGCTGCGCTGCATTCGCGCGGGCCCAGGCTGCCAGCGATTCGGTCGCGCGCGGGCTGAGCAGGATGCGCACCGATGCCGATGGCGCCGCCAGCCACGGCCCCACATCGGCCAGCGGCTGCAATGCCGCCAGCCGGTTGCGACCGCACTGCTCGGAGGCAGATACGATCACCCCCTGCCAGTGGGCCTGGCGCTTCTCGGCCCGTTCACCCGACAGGCGCACCACGCTGCGCTGGGCCGCCAGCGGCTGGATCGCGGCCACGCCCAGTTCAACCGCCTTTTCCACGATCCAGTCCATTTTCGACCCTTCCGGCAAGCCTTGCGCCAGGGTCACGGAGTAGGGCGCCTCGGCCTCGACATCCTCGAAGGCATCGATGCTGGCCGTGGCACGCCGCTTGCCGGTCTCGACCACGGTGGCGCGGAATTGCCCGCCTTCGCCATTGAACAGGGTCAGCGCCGCACCCGGCTGCAGGCGCACCACGTGCAGGTGGTGGGCGACCGCCTCCGGCAGGTCGACCGTGGCGCCGACGACGAGCGGCTGGGGGCAGTAAAAACGCGGCATGGAACCTCTGGAAACGATGTGGACAGGGCTGCATTTTAAAGCGGCAGGCAGCCTCTCTGTTAAAATAACGGGCTACGGCCAATCGCAGGCCGACAGCCTTCCAATCCCTGATCCTCGATCTCCATGAAATCTACGCAAACCACCACCCTGATGGCCAACGCGATCCGCGCGCTGGCGATGGACGCTGTCCAGAAAGCCAACTCGGGCCACCCGGGCATGCCTATGGGCATGGCCGAGATTGCCGTCGCACTGTGGGACAAGCACTACCGCCACAATCCGGCCAATCCAGGCTGGATGAACCGCGACCGCTTCCTGCTCTCGAACGGCCACGGCTCGATGCTGCACTACGCGCTGCTGCACCTGGCGGGTTACGACCTGACGATGGATGACC
>Ga0265797_10006033_pt1 | contig 17394 bp, 18 predicted proteins | sample P2T30metagenome_FD_192433 | JGI IMG/M metagenome (GOLD analysis project Ga0265797, IMG submission 192433) | Plant litter microbial communities from East Loma Ridge, Irvine, California - P2 T30 | ecosystem: Environmental > Terrestrial > Plant litter > Unclassified | place: USA: California...
AAGCGACGTTCAGCGACACCGTGACCAAGCACACGATGATCCACGAGCAGATGAACTTCTTCTTCCGTGGCTTCCGTCGCGATGCGCACCCGATGTCGGTGCTGGTCGGCACCGTCGGCGCGCTGGCGTCGTTCTACCACGACTCGCTCGACATCAACGACGCCAAGCAGCGCGAGATCTCGGCGATCCGCCTGATCGCCAAGCTGCCGACCCTGGCCGCGATGGCCTACAAGTACTCGGTCGGCCAGCCGTTCATGTACCCGCGCAACGACCTGTCGTACAGCGCCAACTTCATGTACATGATGTTCGGTAATCCGTGCGAAGAGTACAAGGTCAACGATGTGCTGGTGCGCGCCCTGGACCGTATCCTGATCCTGCACGCCGACCACGAACAGAACGCATCGACCTCGACCGTCCGCCTGGCCGGTTCGTCGGGCGCCAACCCGTTCGCCTGTATCGCAGCCGGCATCGCCTGCCTGTGGGGCCCGGCACACGGCGGCGCCAACGAAGCGGCACTGACCATGCTCAAAGAAATCGGCTCGGTCGAGAACATCCCGGCCTTCATCGAGAAGGTCAAGGACAAGAACTCGGGCGTGAAGCTGATGGGCTTCGGTCACCGCGTGTACAAGAACTTCGACCCACGCGCCAAGCTGATGCGCGAAACCTGCCACGAAGTGCTGGAAGAACTGGGCCTGCAGGACGACCCGCTGTTCAAGCTGGCGATGGAACTGGAAAAGATCGCCCTGAACGACGAATACTTCGTGTCGCGCAAGCTGTACCCGAACGTCGACTTCTACTCGGGCATCGTGCAGTCGGCCCTGGGCATCCCGACCTCGATGTTCACCGGCATCTTCGCGATGGCGCGCACCATCGGCTGGATCGCGCAGTGGAACGAAATGATCGCCGATCCAGAGCAGAAAATCGGCCGTCCACGCCAGCTGTTCGTCGGTTCGCCGGTGCGTGACGTGCCGGGCATCGACAAGCGTTGATTCAAACGCGACGTGTTCAAGAAAGCGGACTTCGGTCCGCTTTTTTTACGCCTGTTGCTGTCTGCAATGCCGCCATACTGATGAGCGCAGCCGATCCGGCGCCTTCGAACGCCAGCCACCGCATGACGAGTCGCAGCGCCTTGAGTATCCTGGTCGTGGAAGACCACCCGACGATCGCGCGCCAGGTGGTCGACTTCCTCGATGGCCTCAAATGGCACACTGATCATGCCGCCACCGGCGCACTGGCCATCTCGCTGGCGCTGCGCGAACCCTACGACGTCATCCTGCTCGACCTGAACCTGCCCGACATCGATGGCCTTGAAGTGTGCCGCGCCATCAAGGCGGGCGCGCCGCGCAGCGTGCCGGTCCTGATGCTGACCGCGCGCGACGCCTTCGAGGACGAGGCGCGCGGCTTTCATGGCGGCGCCGACGACTATCTGACCAAGCCGTTCGACCTGCGCGAACTGGCCCTGCGCTGCGCAGCGCTGGCGCGGCGCGGGCAGCTGCACGTCAGCCAGGAGCTGCGGGTCGGCTCCTTGTTGCTGCTGCCACGCGAGAAGCGCGCCCTGTACGACGGCGCGCCGCTGGCGCTGACGGTGGTCGAGCGGCTGCTGCAGCGCGAGGCGGCCAGCATGACGGCGCAGTTCATCAAACATGGCGAGTCGGGGCAGCCCGCCAGCGACTGGATTCGCGCTTACGCCAGTGCCGACGCCTTGCCGCCGGACGTGCGTGAGCAGGTGAGGGCAGGCCGCCTGCGCGCCGAGGTCTTCGGCGGCGCCGGCCAGCACTATCACCTGCGCACGCTCGATCTGCAGGGCCGCAGCGGATCTGCCTGCTGGCCGAGGTCGCGCCGCTGCTGGTGGTGTCGAAGCTCATCGAGGATGTCGGCGGGGTGCTGATCTTCGTGGCGCTGGGCCTGATCGGCCTGGCGCTTGCACTGGCCTGGCTGCTTGCGCGGCGGCTGGTGTCACCATTGCAGGACCTGGCGCACCAGGTGCGCGGGCTGGGGCCGAACGGCGCCATCGCCCCTGGCATGCGCCAGCGCCGCGACGAGATCGGCTACCTGGCGGACAAGCTCGGGACCACACTTGACGAACTACGCGCCGCGCTGGCCCGCGAGCACGCCTTTACGCGCGATGTCGGGCATGAGTTGCGCACACCGCTCACGGTCATGAAGAACACGCTGGTGCGGGCAGCCGATCGTCCTTTGAGTGGACAGGATGCGAACGCGTTGAGCGATGGCGTCGACGATATCGGCAAGACGGTCGACTTGCTGTTTGCGCTGGCGCGCGCCGGGCATGTCGCGCACGCGGCGTTCGATCTGCGCGGTTGTATCGAAGACCGCTTGCTGCGGATTGTGGACCAGATCGAGCCGATCGCAGACCGGCTCGTGATCGACCTGCCCGAGCAGCTCGCGGTGGTCGGCAACCGCCATCTCGCCATGCTCCTGATCGATAATTGCCTGGGCAACGCCTTGTTCCATGGCGGTCCCGAGGCACGGCTGCGCTGTTCCTTCGCCGATGGCGTGCTGAGTATCGAGAACACATGCGACGTTCAGCGCCCCCAGGCGATCCAGGGGTTCCAGCATGGCCAGGACCTGCTGCGCCGGATCGCCGCAGCGATGGACTGGGAACTGACCGTGCATGCAGAGCCCACCAGCTACCGGGTAGACATCGTCCCGCAACCCGGCGCTTGAAAGCGGCCTGATTTCACCAGGATTTCACCGCCGGTTTTCTATCCTGCCTGCTCGTCCACTACCAGAGCACGCACCATGAAAATCCTGATCGGCCTTCTTCTCCTCGCACTGACTTCGCTGCCCGCGCTGGCGCAAACGAAAACCCTCGTCCACAAGGAGGAGAAGCGCCGCTACATCGTCTATACCCCGGCCTCGTATTTCGCCGACCCGCAGAAAGCCCACCCGGTCGTCTTCAACTTTCACGGCAGCGGCATGACCAGGGCCGAGCAGATGCTGTACACGCAGATGAACAGGGCGGCGGATCGCCACGGCTTCATCGCCGTCTACCCGCTCGGCATCAAACAGGACTGGAATGTCGGCTTCGACATGTCCTATCTTGAAGGCAGCGACGACATCGGCTTCACCGACGCGCTGCTGGCCAAACTCAAGCAGGATTATCGTGTCGACAGCCAGCGCGTGTATGCCACCGGCCTGTCGCGCGGCGGATTCTTCGCGCTGCGCATTGCCGCCGAGCTGCCGCACCTGTTCGCCGCCGTGGCCTCGGTCGGCGGGCCGATGCCAGAACCCGTCATCGGGCACCACAAAAGTCCGGCCAAGGTCGGCGTGCTGCTAATACACGGCACCGCCGACCAGGTGGTTGCCTACGGCGGGAAGCCAGGCGGCTACCTGTCCGCGCAAGATACCTACGCCTACTGGCTCAAGCACAACGGCATTGCCGACGCCAAGGCCTCAGTCCGGATCATCGATGGCGATAAAAGCGACGGCACCGAGGTCAGCTGGATTGAGCAGGGCAACGGCGCACAGCACGTGGCGCTGGCCACCATCAAGGACGGCGGCCATACCTGGCCAGGCGCCGATCCGTTCAATGTCGGCCTGCCGATCGGGAAGACGACCCGCGACATCGAGGCGAACGACGTGATGTGGCAGTTCTTCGACAAGCACCGGCGCTAAGCGCCGGCCCGTCCCGCCAGCAGGCGCTGCTGGTAGACGCTCGGCGTGCAGTCGAACGCCTGCCTGAACACGGCGATGAAGGCGCTGGCCGTGGAATAGTTCAGGTCCATTGCCACCGCACCGATGGGCTGCCCGGCCGCCAGCATTTCGAGCGCGCGCACCAGGCGCGCGCGCTGGCGCCAGGCGGTGAAGGTCAGGCCGGTCTCGCTCACGAAGCGCCGGCTCAAGGTGCGGCTGCTGACCGCGCCCCAGGCCGCCCACGCATCCAGGTCGCGGCTGGAGGCCGGATCGTCCACCAGCGCGCCGGCGATGCGCTGCAGCCGCGCGTCCAGCGGCATCGGCAGGCCGAGCGGTTCGGGCGGCAGCGTACGGATCTCGTCCATGATGACGCCGGCGATGCGCTCCTGCGCCGCCGACAAGGGTTGATGACGGTCGAGCGGCCAGCTGGCTGCGCGCATGACCGCCTCGCGCAGCAGGTTCGAGATACGGATGGTGCAGGCCGACGAGGGCAGGTCGGCGCACAGGTCTTCGGCCACGTAGGCGCCCCAGCCTTCGAAACGGCCGTGCGAGCGCGCCGCATGCGGCCGGTGCGGCGGCAGCCAGACCGCGTGGACCGATGGCACCACCCAGACGGCATCATCGACGCCCACGGTCAGCAGGCCACGCATCGATGCGAACAGCTGCCCGCGCGCATGCGAGTGCCTTTGCATGGGTCGGGTTTCGTCATCGCGGCCGGCGGCCACGATGACGGACGGGCCATCGGCCCAGTTGACCATGCCGTGGTCGATCGAGAAGTCGGACATCCTGGTCGGTATGGCGTCGTTTTGTTATTGGATGGCGCGGCTACTGTATGGCCGCCAAGAGCCCCGATGCTACAGTGCTTCCAACCTCACTACAAGGAAGCCGAACATGCCAGCGCTGGAAGCATTTCCCGCCGTACCGGAAGGCGTCGATCTCGGCGCACTGTATGCGCCACCCGCCGAACGTATCCAGAAAGCCGTGCTCGACCGCCTGGTCGACGTGCACGAGGAGTACCTGAGGGTTGCCACCTTCTTTTGCCTGGCCACTGCGAGTGACGATGGCCTCGACGCCTCACCGCGCGGTGGTCCGCCGGGCTTCGTGCGCGTGCTCGATCCGCAGACGGTCGCCTTTGCGGACTGGCCCGGCAACAACCGCATCGCGTCGATGCGCAATCTGCAGCAGGACGAGCGGGTTGGTATGCTGTTCCTGTTTCCGGGGCTGGACGTGTTCCTGCGCATCAATGGCATCGCGCGCGTCAGCGCCTGGCCCGAGCTGCTGGCCAGGCTGCAAGAGAACGGCAAGGCGCCGAAGACAGCCACCGTGGTGCGCGTGAACGAAGTGCTGTTCCATTGCGGGAAGGCGGGCCATCGGGCGCGCCTCTGGGAAGCTGATAGCCTGATCGACCGCGCCAGCGTGTCCACGCCAGGCCAGATGCTGGCCAGGCTGACCGGCCTGTCGCATGAAGAAACCGTTCAACTCGACACGCACTATGCGCATGCGGTAAAGCACGACCTCTACTAGCCGCGCCGGTTGACGCGGTATCTCAGCGGGCTATACTGAGGCTATCCGTCGCTTCCGTCCGCCATGATTTCTTCTTGCCCGCCAGCGTTACCCGTCGCACCGCTGCGCAGCGCGGTCGACGGCGTGCGCGCGTGCGCGGCGTATGGCGCCGGCTGCACCGCCTCGTCCCGAGCGGCGCACCTCTCTTTCCCGCACCTCGCCCGGCTTTCCCGGGCTCGGTGAGGAAGCACGGCAGGCCAGCGCCTGCCTTTTCTCCCGAGCCGCCTCCATCGCACTGCAACGCCGCGTCGACCGCGCCGGCGCTGCCATCAAGTTACTGGCCCAGCATCAAACCTGGCCATCTCGTGGAGAAACACATGAAACCATCCATCGTCGTATCCTGGCTCGATCTCGAACGTCTCGAGCGCATTCTCGATCGTCTTCCCGCCGCACAGGCCAACGCGCGCGACGCGCTGCTGGGCGAACTCGAACGCGCCGACATGGTTGAGCCTTGGGACATGCCGCCCGACGTCGTCACCATGAACTCGCGCGTGCGCTTTCGCTTCGTCGGTTCGGATGAAGAGGTGACGATGACCTTGAGCTATCCGAAAGACATGCACGACAGCGGCGAGCAGCTGTCGGTGCTGACGCCGGTCGGTACGGCACTGCTGGGCTTGCGCATCGGCGCCAGCATCAGCTGGGAGCGCCCCGGCGGCGGCACCTTCGAGGCGATCGTGCTCGATATCGACTATCAACCGGAGCGGGCCGGAGAGCTGCACCGGTAGCGCGATCGGAGCGCGATTGCATTGTTTGCCACGTTTGCGTGTGTACAATGTTCGCGCTCACAACTCGATCGAAGGGATTCCCGTGAAACGCTTTTTGACCGCCTGCTTGCTGTGCCTGGGTCTGATCGGCGCGGCGCATGCCGCCACCGATGCCAAACTGACGAAACAGGTCAATGCCTTCGTCGACGGTTGGCATGACGACGCGGCCAACACCCGCATGGCCTATTTCGACAAGATCGCCAAGGACGGCGTCTATATCGGCACCGACCGCACCGAACTCTGGACCCGCGACGAATTCAAGGCCTGGTCCAAGAAGTACTTCGACGCCAAGTCGGCCTGGACTTTCAAGGCGACCCGCCGCAATGTGTATGCTTCGAAAGACAAATCGCTGATCTGGTTCGACGAACTGCTCGATACCAAGAATATGGGCCCCGCGATGGCCAGCGGCGTGATCCGCAAGACCAGGACCGGTTTCGAGATCGTCCACTACCAGCTGTCGGTGGCGGTGCCGAACGAGGTGTCCGAGCAGGTCACCGGCATCATCGGCAAGCACGAGGCCAAGCCGAAGTAGGGGGAAGGCGTTGCCTTCCACGCGGTCAACCAGCAGCCACGCCGTCATGACGCTGCCGCCCGTCGAACGCGTGGGGCACGGCACCGCCCAGCCTATAATGTGGTTATCCGCAACATCGAACGCAGCTCGTGAATACACCCTATATCGGCCGCTTCGCGCCATCGCCCAGCGGTCCTCTGCACGCCGGCTCGCTGGTCGCAGGCCTGGCCAGCTACCTCGACGCCCGCTGGCACAATGGTACCTGGCTGGTGCGCATCGAAGACATCGACGAGGACCGCTGCTCGCCTGAAGCCGCCGAAGGCATCCTGGCGCTGCTCGACGCGCTCGGCATGCATGCCGACGGCGAGATCGTCTGGCAGAGCCGGCGCAAGCACCTGTACCAGGCAGCGGCAGAGCGCATCGACAAAGACACCTACCCCTGCGGCTGCAACCGGCGCGAGATCGCCGATTCGCGCCTCGGCGTTGCGCCCGATGGCGCCGCGGTCTATGCCGGCACCTGCCGCCATGGCCTTGGCCCGGGACGCGACATGCGCAGCCTGCGCGTGCGCGTGCCGGAACCCGGCGCGGACGAGATCACCTTCATCGACCGCTTTGCCGGCCGCGTGACCCAGCATCTCGCTACCGATTCGGGCGACTTCGTGCTGAGACGCGCCGACGGTTTCTGGGCCTATCAGCTGGCGGTGGTGGTCGACGACATCGAACAAGGCGTGACCGATATCGTGCGCGGCGCCGACCTGCTCGATTCGACGCCACGCCAGATCTACCTGCAGCATTTACTCACTGTACCGACGCCGCGCTACCTGCACGTGCCGGTGGTGCGTAACGAGAATGGGGAAAAGCTGTCGAAGCAGACCGGTGCATTGGCGGTCACGGCGGGCGACGAGCCGGCCGCTGTTGCCGCGCTGCTGGATGCGGCGCGCTTCCTTGGACTCGAGTTCGGCGTCGACGCCGCGCCGCCGGCCTCGCGCGAGGCGTTCTGGCACGTGGCAGTGCCGGCCTGGGGCCAGCTGCTGGCGCGGCACGGCGAGGCCGGTTGACTACTTCGGGTTGCGCATGATGCTGATGCTTCCATTCGCTTCGAGGAAGGCGCATTTCATTTCGTGACGCGGGCAATCCGCCCCGCGCAGGGCTTCCTCGACATCGGCTTCCGACAGGCGGCAACGCTTCATGACCTTGTCGAAAAACACGCCGTCGCGGCCGACCAGCACCGGGCTACCCTCGACCAGTTCTTCGATTCTCCTGCTGCGCGATGTGAGGAAGGCAAACAGGACGGTCAGCGACACCAGCGTCGCAGCGATGATCAGGCCGCCGAACAGCGTTTCGTCGCCGCCGGTCATCGAATTGGACACCGATTCCGACAGCAGCATCACGACCAGCAAGTCGAACGGCGTGAACTGGCCGACCGTACGCCGGCCAGACAGGCGCATCATGGCCAACAATGCGCAGTACACGATCGCGCCGCGCGCAATCAGTTCCCACCAAGGAAGATCCAATTCGAACATATGCCCTCCGCAGGCATGACACGGTGGCGCTCATTGTAATCAATTTATTAACACAATGACTTTCAGTTGCGTGTCGCCTGCGCTGCTTCCCATGCGGCAAGCGCCTGCGCATACCGCGTCAGGGCATCCTCGTACAGGTCGAACACGCACGGGACGCAGCCGCTGCGGCAGCAGTCTTCCAGTTCTGGCACAACGGGCGGTTGGGGGCGTGGAATCGGTGCGGTAGACATACGCCCAAGCATAGAGGATGCAGGGCCTGCCGTCGACCGCGCGCCCGCCTCAATCCTCGCGCGTGTAGCTGCGCAAATGGAACACCATCTTGTTGTTCTCGCGCCCGCACACGCCAGCCATCGTTTCGCCTGGCCGCAGCGTCATGCTCAGTCTGCTGCCGTCTTGCTTGGCGGCGCAGGCCGTGTGCATGGATGCAGGGATCTCCGGCAGGTCCGGCACCGGGGGAGCAGCCGGGGCCGGCGGTGCGGGCGGCACCGGGGCTGCATGGCCGGAAACCGGCGGTGCGGGTGGAGCGGGTGGGGCAGGTGGTGCGGGCGGCGCCGGTGGCTCAGGGCATTTGCCGCGCACGGCGTTGCACTCGTAACGGACAGCTGCCTCGGCGGTGTGGGCGCCGAGCGCGAGCATGGCAAGCAGGATCAGGGGGATGGATGTCTTCATAGGGTTCTCCCAAGTATTGATGAACCCCATCCTGCCTGCCAAATGTGGAGAAACAATGGAGACCGCTTAGCAATCGCAGCGGTAACCGAGCCCGTAGATCGAGCGGATCGGCTCCAGGCCGGGGGCCACGGCCTCGATCTTGCGGCGCAGGTTCTTGATGTGGCTGTCGATGGCGCGGTCGGTTGCATCGAGGTGGTCGGCATGGGCGGCGTCGAGCAACCGGGCGCGCGACAGCACCTGGCCGGGATGGCGGGCAAGGGCGGCCAGGATCGCGTATTCGCTTGGGGTCAAGTCAAGCGCATGACCGCGAACGCTGATGCGGCGCGCGTGTTGATCCAGTGCGAACAGGGGCGGCGGCGCAGTGTTGCCGGTACGGCGCAGGATGACCTTGATGCGCGCCATCAGCTCGCGCGGGCTGAACGGCTTGCAAAGATAATCGTCAGCGCCGCTTTCGAGTCCCAGCAAACGGTCGATTTCTTCCACCCGCGCCGTCACCATCACGATCGGCACGTCGGAGAAGGCGCGCACCGCGCGGCACAACGACAAGCCGTCGAGGCCGGGCAGCATCAGGTCGAGCACCACCAGCGCTGGCGGCTCGCTGCGTATCGCCGCCAGCGCGGCGACGCCGTCGCCGAACACCGTCGGTACATACGCCGCTGCCCGCGCATAGTCTGCAATGACTGCCGCCAGTTCCGGTTCGTCCTCGACGATCATGATGGTGGCGCTCATACCTGCTTCACCGATATCGTTACCCGCAAGCCGCCTAGTGGAGAATGCGCAAATGAAAGGGCGGCGCCTTGCGCTTGAAGCAGGCGCCGGCACAGGGCCAGGCCCAGCCCTGCACCGCCATGGGCACGACTGCGTGAGGCGTCGATGCGGTAGAAACGTTCGCCCAAACGCGTCAATGCGGCGTCTGGTACGCCGGGCGCGCTGTCGTCGAGCATGACGTGCAGTGTGCCAGGATCAGAATATGCGCTCAAACGCAAGGCGCCGCCGGCCGCCGTGTAACGCAAGCTGTTTTCGAGCAGGTTCGCCAGCACCTGGCGCATGCGGTCGGGATCGGCCAGTACCATCGAACGCGCTGGCGCCGCGCCAATGTCGAGCGTGACGCCCGCCGACGCGAAGCGTGCCGAGAACTCTGCGGCTTGCTGCGTGGACAACTGCCACAGATCGAGCGGCTCGCATCGGCACGCCAGCGCGCCGACATCGGCGCGTGCCAGCGCATACAGCTCATCGATCAGCTTGTTCAAGGCCAGCACCTGGCGCCCCATGCTGTCGATCGTCTCTGGCGTAGCCTGGCGCACGCCGTCCTGGATCGCCTCAAGTTGGGCGCGCAGCACGGCCAGCGGCGTGCGCAGCTCGTGCGAGGTGTCGGCCATCCACTGGCGGCGCGCCGTCTCGGCCTGGTCGAGACGTTCGGCCAGGGCGTTGAAGTGGCGCGCCAGGTCACCCAGTTCGTCGCTGCGGTCGTGCGGCAGGCGCACCGCGTAGTCGCCCGAGGACAGCGTCGCGGCGCCGCGCGCCAGGCGCTCGATCGGACGCCGGAAGTGGCGCGCCAGCAGCGTCGCGGCCAGCGCGCTGAGGAGGATGGCGACCACGCCGATCAGCCACAGGCTGCGCTGCAACTGGTCGAGGAAGGCATAGGCCATCGCATCGCTTGGACGATGGCTGCGCGCCACCCCAAGAAAGCCGACCGTGCGGCCGTCGACCTGGACCGGCCGCTGTACCAGCGGCAGCGCGCCGGGACGGCGGCCGGCCAGATAGCGTCCGCCGGCATCCTGCAAGGTGATGCGTTCGTGCAGATCCTGCTTGAGACTGGCGGGCGTGCCGATGGACGGGACCGGCGGCGGAAGCGGTGGCAGCGGTGGCGCGGGAGGCAGCGGCGGAGCAGGCGGGGCTGGCACAACCGGCGCCACCGGCGCAACCGGTCCGGCTGGTCCAACTGGCATGACCGGCGCAGCCGGCGCCGCACGCATGGTACGCGCGGCCTGCAGACGGGCCAGCTCGCCGGCGATCCAGACGCCGCGCTCGTCGTCCGGCGGCAGGAAGGACCAGTCGCCCTGGCGGCGATATCGCGCCGCCAGCGAGTCCGATAATTCACCCAGCCGGTCGAGTTCGATGGCGACCGCATAGTCGCCGAAGCTGTCCAGAATGTTCTTGCGAAGCAGTAAGCCGCCGGTTCCCGCGACCATCAAGATGGCGAGCAGGACGGCAACAAACAGCCGGTATCCGATGCTGATCTTCACATTGAATGCGGGAAGCGATAGCGGATGGCAGGAGTTGATTCCATTTGCGCAGGTTCTTTATCGATCGTTATCATTCTCTTAAATGGCAGATGAATAATCAAAATTTTCTTCAGTATGACGGTCGATGCGGGCGGTCGGGCAAGGCATGCTCCTACAGGAAGGCTGCCGGTTTTTGGTGTCCAGGACGCTGCTCGATCATTAGTATGGAGTCACTCGAGTCAGCACCGCCTGACATCTTGTTCACTAATGATCGGAGGCAATCATGGCAAACAATTCGCGCAACAACAACCCGGAAGGCAACAACCAGTATACCCAGCAAGGCAACAGCCAGAGCGGGAATCAAGGTAATAAGGGCAACCAGGGCAGCGGCAAACAGGGTTTCGCATCCATGGATCCGGAGCGTCAGCGTGAGATCGCCAGCGAAGGCGGTCGTGCGTCGCGCGGTTCGAGCAAGCAGCAGAGCAATCTGAACCAGGGCAGCCAGCAGAGCGGCGGCAACCAGGGCAATCAGGGCGGCCAGCAACAAGGCGTTCAGGGCGGCACCCCGGAACAGCACGCCGAAGCCGGGCGTCAAAGCCACAAGAACGACAATCGCTGATCCTGCCATAGGGCAACGCGATTGACCGACACTGCCGGCATTGCCGGCGGTGTTCGCACGTCTGGAACCTACCGGGATATCGTGGGAGGCACTGGGTTATTCATGGCGGCGCACTCGGCCACGAGATACTGCGCCCTGCGGCGTTGCGCATCCTCGCGATACCATGGAAGATCGCTGCGGTGGGCGCGTGGCCGGCGCGCCTTGCCGGCCCCATTTTTCGCGACCGGTTCCAGTTCGCCAGAATGCATCGGTGCTTAGTACACGTCGCGCCGATAGCGTCCGTCGGCCATCATCGCGTCGACCCTTTCCCTGCCGAGCGCCGCAATGAGCGCATCGTGGACGCCGCCCGCCATGCCCTGCAGGCTGCCGCAGACATAGATCGCCGCGCCATCCGTCACCCAGTCACGCAGCTGGGCCGCCTGTTCATCCAGCAGGTGCTGCACATAGCGCGGCTGCGCGCCATCGCGCGAGAACGCCAGGTCGAGCCGGGCCAGCGCACCGCTGTCGCGCCATTCTTCGAGTTCGCTGCGGCACAGGAAATCGTGGGCCGCGTTACGCTCGCCGAACAGCAGCCAGTTGCGGTGCACGCCGGCGTCGATCCGCGCCTTCAACAGTGCGCGCAGGCCGGCCAGGCCGCTGCCGTTGCCGATCGCGATCAAAGGGCGCGTGGCGTTGTCGCCCAGGCGGAAGCGCGCATGCGCGCGCAGCCGCAAGCGCACCGTGTCGCCCGCGTCCGCGCACAGGCACAGCCAGCCAGAGGCGGCGCCCGGCGTGCCATCCTCGCGCTGCTGCAGGCGCACCAGCAATTCCAGCCTGCCTTCGGCCGGCAGCGACGCGATCGAGTATTCGCGTGGATGGTCGGGGTCGAGCGGCGCGCTGACCTGGGCCAGGTCGCCGGCCTCCCAGGCGGGCAGGGGGCCGTCGCAGGGCGCCAGCGCGATGCGGTACAAGGGCGAGCCCAGGCTGCCCGGGTTGAGCAGCTTGCGCGCGACGATGCGCCATTCGCCGTAGGCCGGGGCTTCCCAGTCGGGCGCGTCGCTGGTGCCGGCCAGGTGGCTCAGGTGATGCTGCCATGCGGCCAGGGCCTCGGGCGCACCGCGGTCGACGTCGATCCGTTCGAACAGCGGCGTGGCGCCGCGTTCCGCCAGCCAGGCGTCTAACGCGCGGCCGAAACCGCAGTAGTTGGCGTAGCTGGTGTCGCCCAGCGCCAGCACGCCGTAGTGCAGTCGCGACAGGTCGGGCGCGCCGCCCATCGTGCGGCCGGCGAAGCGGGCGGCGGTATCGGGCGCATCGCCTTCGCCATAGGTGCTGCAGATGAACAGGACGCGGCTGGCGATGGCGAGCCGGCCCGCGTCGAGCGACGATATGCAGGCGGCGCGCGCGTCCAGGCCGCCCAGGGCGAGCGTGGCGGCGGTGCGTTCCGCGAGAAATGCTGCGCTGCCGGTCTGGCTGGCATACACTACCAGCCAGTCGGCCGGGCCGCCGGCGGGTTGCGTGCGCGCCAAACGGCTGCGCCAGATGCCGAGGCACATCGCAAGGTAGACGCCGGACAGCGCAAGCGCGCCGCCCCAGCGCAGGGGTTCGATCGTGAGCATCATTGCAGGAGCGCGCGCCAGTCGCTGGAGGTGGATTCGACCAGGCCGCTCGGCCCACGGACCAGGAAGCGGGCCGCGATCTTGCGCGTCTCGGCGAAGGCAAGCCCTTGCTCTGGACCCAGCACCGTCAATGCGGTCGATAGCGCGTCGGCCGCCATGCAGGTCGGCGCCAGCACTGTCACCGAGGCGACGCCATGCGTGACCGGATAGCCGGTGCGTGGATCGATGGTGTGCGCCACACGTCGATCCCCATCCTGGAAATAGCGGCGGTAGTCGCCCGAGGTGGCGATCGCCAGTCCATGCAGGGCGACGACGGTCTGGGCGCTGGCCGGTCCGGCATCGGGCACGCCCTCGACCTCGACCCACCATGGCTCGCCATTGTCCTTGACCCCGGCGCCGCGCAATTCGCCGCCGGCTTCGACCACGAAGTGCCGCACGCTGCGCTGTTCGAGGCAGCGCGCCATGCAGTCGACCGCATACCCTTTGGCGATCGAGGAAAAATCGAGGAGGGCGCCACCCGGTTGCAGCAGGCGGCGCTCCCCACGGTCGAGGATAGGCTGGCGCGCTCGGCGTCCTGCGAGGATGGCGTTGATGGCGCTGGCCTGCGGCGTCGTGAAGCCGGCCTGGTCATAGCGTCCGCTGGCGCCGAAGCCCCACAGGTTCACCAGTGCGCCGCCGGCCGGGTCGTAGGCGCCGCTGCTGTCGTCCAGCACCTGCAGCGCATACTCCGCGACTTCGTAGAACTGCGGCGGCAGTGCATGCCAGCTGCCGGCCGGCGCCGCGTTATAGCGCGATAGCAGGGAATCCGCCTCCCAATGGCTCATTTGCGCCACGATCTCGCCCAGCTCGTCCTGCAGGGCGCGATGTACCGCGTCGCCGTCAAAGCCGGGCGGCAGCATCATGCGCGCCGACCAGCCGGTGCCCATCGAGGTGCCGGACGTGGCATACAAGGTGCTGCCGCCGGGCGGCGGCGCCATGTCGACCTGCAGGGGGACAAGAACGGTGCGCATCAGCCCTTACTGCGGCAAAACTTCGAGGGTCGCCGCGTAGCTGTAGCGCTTGGCGCCCGGTTCCGGCTTCTTGTCGCCTTCGGCAAACGGGAAGTTGGCGCTGAGCCAGTACATATTCGCGGCCGGCACGGTGATGGCCGCTTCGCCCTTGGCGTCGGTGCTCAAGCGCTGCTCGCCCGAAGCGCCGCGGTACTTGACGGTGCCTGGCACGATGCTGAACGGCAGGTTGGCCACCGGCTTGCCGTCGAGGTGGAAGCGCACGCGGATCGGTTCGCCCACGCGCAGGTCGGACGGGTTGGTGACCGGGATCATCTCCAGGCCAACGCCACTCGGCTTCAGGGCGGTGTCGTTGAGCTTGTTGGCCGAGACGAAGGTTTCGTTGCGCGAGTGGACGGCGGTGGTCTGCACATCGCTGGCGCCGGCGGGGATCGCCACCGCCGGGCTGCCTGCCGCGCCGCGGAAGCGTTTGGTCTCGCCGTTCAGCTTGTAGCTGCCCATCACGTTGTTGTTGACGATCGCCAGGCGATAGGTGCCGTCCTTCGGCAGGCGCAGGTCGAGCGTGCTGCGGTATTTGCCGACCACGGCGCCTTCGACCTTGGTGGTCACGCCATCCGGATCGGTCACCGTCAGGTTGTCCAGGCGCAGCGGATGGTGGTTGAACTCGAATACTTCGTTCGAGATCGCGGCGTCGATCGAGACCCAGGCTTCCTTGTTGTCGACCATGGCGGTGTTCGGCAGCATCCAGGCGCGGTGGGCCTGGGCCGACAGCGACATGCCGGCCAGAATCAGGCCGATGAGTGCGGTGTTGACGAGTGGGGTCTTTTGCATGGTGTGTGCTCCTGAATATAATAATTATTGGATCTGGAGCGACACGGCGCCCAGTTCTTCCTTGCCGGCGCCACTGGCCGCCAGCTTGCCCTTGCCCGCCCAGCTGAACGGCACCTTGACCACTTCGCGGCCGCCCGACTCGCGCGCGGCTTCGAGCACCAGCTTGTAGTCGCCGGCCGGCAGCTTGTCGAGGCCGTTGCGCGCCGCGTCGAACTTCATCGTGTGCGTGCCCGGCGCGCGGGTGGCGCCGCTGACGCCGTCGATCGGCAGGGTGGCGTCGCGGCCCGCCTTGCGCCACCAGGTGCGCAAGTCCTTGACCCATTTCTCGCCGCCTTTGTCCTTCATCTTGACGTCGTACAGCAGGGCCAGGTTCGATGCGACGGCCTGGTCGGCAGTCTCGATCCAGATCGCGACATACGGTTTGTGGTATTCGGCCACGTTCAGCTGCGGCACGTCGAACTTGACCGACAGGTCGGCGGCCACGGCCCAGCCCGAGACGAGCGGCAGGGTGAGGACGAGCGAGTGGGACAGTTTCATTCTTGGTCTTCTCTCAGGTTGGATGGATCAGTGGACAAACTCAGTGGACAAACAGCAAGGCCAGCACGATTGGCAGCACGATGCCGAAACCGAGCACCGGCCAGGTCGACGGCCGGTTGGCCGCGTGGTACTTCATGATCAGGAAGCCAGTAATGCAGAACACCACGCAGGCCACCGCGAAGATATCGATGAACCAGCTCCACACCGGCCCGGTATTGCGGCCCTTGTGCATATCGTTGAGCCACGAGATCCAGCCGCGGTCGGTCTTCTCGAATTCGGCGCTGCCATCCGTGGCAATGCGCAGCCAGGCATCGCCACCGGGGCGGGGCAGGGCGATATAGGCATCGTCTTCGCTCCATTCGGCGCGCTTGCCGCGCACATCGACCGGGAACACGTCATTGGTCCAGTCCGCGATTTCGCTTGGCAGCGGCACTTCTGCATCGAGATGGTCGGCGGCAAAGGCGTGCAATTGCACGCGCAGCGGTTCGGGCAGGGTGGCTTTCTGGCGCGCGACCTGGGGCTTGGCTTCGATCAGGGTGGCGTTATTCAGCGTCAAGCCTGTGAAGCTGAATAGCAACATGGCCATCAGGCAGATTGCCGAACTGATCCAGTGCCATTGATGCAATTGCTTGAGCCAGAGGGCGCGATGGGCGCCGGGCAGTCGCTGCGGGACGCCGCCGGATGGCGCGGCTGGCGCGGCCTCCGCCGCGATGGCGGGCTCGGGGGTGGTATGGGCGGACGAAGCGGAAGAGGACATCCGCAAATGATAACGATTATCATTTACATGGTCAACTCGGCTGTATTAACTCAACCAAAATAGAAACGTCCAAAAACACATTTTGTAATAATTAATTTCTTGGATGGGAGACTGCCTCCATCTAGATCATGCGTTACAATAATGTGCGCAAATTGGCAGGATTTTGCACAAATGATTTTAGTAACAAACATTCCTTCCCCCACAACTTGATGTCAAGAAGTGCAATCCGCTAACCGGTCAGGCCGTGTCGCGGAAGGTTTTAAACAACCCGCCCAACCCTCGCGAAGCGCGAAACGAAAGGTGAGCAAGAATGATGCAACAATATAACGCCAACTCCTACCTGTTCGGCGGCAATGCCCCGTACGTGGAAGAGTTGTACGAGGCCTATCTGGATAATCCGACCTCGGTGCCGGAAAACTGGCGCGCGTACTTCGACCAGATGCAGAATGTCCCGGCAGTCGACGGCTCGAACCGTCCTGACGTGGCCCATTCGTCGGTGGTCGCCTCGTTCGCGGAACGCGCCAAGCAGGGTCCGATCCGTACCGTGGTGGCTTCGGCCGATTCCGAAATGGGCCGCAAGCGCGTGGCCGTGACCCAGATCACCGCCGCCTACCGCTACCTCGGTTCGCGCTGGGCCAACCTGGATCCGCTGCAGCGCCAGGAACGTCCACCCCTTCCAGAGCTCGACCCGGCCTTCTACGGTTTCACCGATTCCGATCTCGACACCGTCTTCAATATCAGCAATACCTACTTCGGTCAGGAAACCGCGCCACTGCGCGACATCCTGAACATGCTGCGTGATACCTACACCCGTTCGATCGGTGCAGAGTACATGTACATCAGCGACCCGACCGAAAAGCGTTGGCTGCAAGAGCGTCTGGAATCGATCCGTTCGACCCCGACCTTCAGCGCCGAAAAGAAAAAGCACATCCTCGAGCGCCTGACCGCGGCCGAAGGCCTGGAGCGCTACCTCCACACCAAATACGTCGGCGCCAAGCGCTTCTCGCTCGAGGGCGGCGAATCGTTCATCGCCTCGATCGACGAAGTCATCCAGCGTGCCGGTGAAAAAGGCGTGCAGGAAATCGTCATCGGCATGGCCCACCGCGGCCGCCTGAACGTGCTGGTCAACACCCTGGGCA
>Ga0265797_10006034_pt1 | contig 17394 bp, 12 predicted proteins | sample P2T30metagenome_FD_192433 | JGI IMG/M metagenome (GOLD analysis project Ga0265797, IMG submission 192433) | Plant litter microbial communities from East Loma Ridge, Irvine, California - P2 T30 | ecosystem: Environmental > Terrestrial > Plant litter > Unclassified | place: USA: California...
CTACGCTACACTCATAGCCATGGCTATACTCCGAGCAAACAACCACTGTCTTTCGCTCGCACAAATCTATCAGTGGATCTCGGATAATTTCCCCTACTATAGCCTGACAGAGAGTGGATGGCAGAATAGTATCAGACACAACTTGAGTCTCAACAAGAACTTCATCAAGACCCAACGGCCTTCGCATGATCCAGGGAAAGGTCACTATTGGGGATTAACACCCGGGCACCACTGCTTGATCACGCATGAGAGGACCAGACACCGCTTCGTCACAGCCATGGATAACTTGCAATCAATATGCGACTCGGATCGACATTCTTATACTGGAAACGAGGGGCTTGACTTTAGCGACAAGACGATTGAGAAACACCCCCAACGAAGAACCGGACCCTCCTGTATGACTATCGAGACCAGAGAGCCTGATGGCGAAGGCGACAGTCTGCATGTCCCAGTCTTGCAATCTCCTCGGACACCATCGATACACCACCAATCACGACAAGAGATACAGACCTTGCCGCTGCAGTGGGAGGTCGAGATGGACTGCATCGGAAGGACGTCAAGTTTGGAGGCCGATGGAAGCATCAACGGTTGCAACTACGCGCTGTTTGATGGGAAGCCTGTCACACACGTTTACCTTCCTCATGTGATGCGAGAGAGTGGTCCCGAACGCCGTCGGTTCGGAGCACACCGCGCAGAGTCAGAAATCGCTCGAATTCGAAGCGCACGCATAAGAAAGTCTAGAAAGTACGCATCGAAGGTAGGATCGCGAGTTTCATGAGCAGGCACGGACCATCTATCTGAGTTGATGGTCTGTGCGTCATGAACTTAAGCTTGCCAAAGCAAGCCAGGATGAACTGTTGCGCAACAGTTGTCAATTTTGGGTGGTGAGATGAAACAGCAGCCGATCATATGTCGAAGCCCCGGCCGTTCGTTGCATTAATGCACTACATAACTTACTCGAAAGTCAGGAGACTGGAGGCATGCATCCCTGGTACGCCTCACACAGTAGTGACGCTGAAACTGCATTATAATTGTACTACGCCACATACGCACTGTCCTCAAATAACAGAAAGCGCTGCGCGCCTTGTGCGGGTTTTTCTTCGTTACCAATTGTACAAATGTGCCCGTGCCTCTCCCAAGCGCTGTCCGCGCCTCAAAAAAGAGGCCGAGCCAAGGTCCTAAGCCTCTGGTCCAAAGCCGCACGATATGGCTGTCGGAAGCGCGAAGAGACATTGAGGTCAGCATTTTCGCACTTTGAGCCAGGCTTTCTTCTCCTTTCGCTGATTGCGTAGGCTGATCGTACTCCCAATAGCCGTGAGGTCTTTTCAAGTCGTTGGGATTCTTGAGCAAAGTCTTGCATACGGAGACATCAACCACGTTTAGATCCGTGACAGGACAAGGGTTACTACGACTCAACGACCACGGGCAGCGAGGTGCGGTATCGCGTGCTGACGGATTCGGACCAGGTGTATCTATGGTGATGGCGGAAAGAGAGGGCGAAATTTTTGGTATCATCCCCTCCCAGGCCCATATAGTAGTAATCGCAGTTGTTCCCTTGCGCTCGCCAATTTACCCAGTGGAGCACCAGCAATACCAGTATCTCTGTTGTTAAAGACTTCAACTTGGGCCGGCGTCCTCGGGAACGCTTTGCCACTGTGTTTTCCGGTGGATGTCGCGCTCCCATTGCCTTCGTTATTGTTGGGAATTGAGGGTGCCGGTGACAGAATTGTGCTGATACTTGTACCAGGGCGTGGGGTAGATTTTGCCTGACCGCGCCAGTCCATGGCATGACCCCCTGAAACTTTTTCTGAGTCTTCTGAGTCTTCTGCTTGGCAGTGATCGTTGATCTGCACGCCATAGGAAGCTTTTACAGATGTGTTGTCATTGCGATTTTGCGATACGTACGCGGTCGCGGCTTCAACGAGATAAGGCTCTGGTTCTTTAGTATCATCAGCGATCGGAGCAGACCCAGACTTTTCTCCACCGGCCATTCGCAATAGTTGGGAGCTTGCCGATGTTGCAAAATGCTGACCTCTCTTTGAAGCAGCTATGGGTGATCTTGGCTCGGATTTGCTAGATTCTCCAGCCGGAACCATATCATTACGGGGTTGAGATTTATCGCAGCGATGACTGTCTTCCACAGCTGCTGGCAGTGTTGCGCCGACTTTCAATCGAGGACTTGCAGATAATTTTCCCGGGTTCTTCGATGCCACGAGCCAGAAGTCGTGAGGTTCTCTAGGCTCCTGATGGTCGTACATTCGCGTGACGGCCACATTTGTCGGGGGCATAAGAACGTTGGAAGATTGCGTGACGATCGTTGTGGGAGCTTCGAGCAGAGTATTCTTGGCGGGCTCTTCGTTGCCTTGAAACGTGCCTTTGTCTGCGAGGAGCTTGACTGTGTGTTGCTTGAAATCCTCCGATTTCCCGTCGTGCTGCTCCTGCGACAAAAGGCCCGCGACGGATTCTTGAGGTTGGCCATCACTCTCCACAGGCATGTAGCGCTGGCGGGTCTCATTGCCTTCTGACGGCAAGTCCGGAACGTTGTCACGCTCAGCACTACCATTCTCAAGGACCATTCCCGTCTTGCGCTCTTTCCACGATGCGACAAGTGCCTCATTTGCGTTACACTTCGGCTGCCATGATATCTCACATTGCGCACCTTCTTCTACAGGCTCATACTTTATCAGGTACTGCGAATCGCTTTCCTCGAGGATAGCCTCCGCAGACCATTCTTTGCCTTTGTCTTTTCGAGTGTGCCTTTGTCCTAACCCCTTTTTCGTTCTCTTTCTGACAGAGCTTCTTGAAGATGGCGGACGCGCGTGCGTAAAAGCAGGTGTCCGCTTGGGTCTTTTCGGTGGACTTTGGTGTCTGGGTGCGTCTTCGTGACTCTTGTCGTCTGACGCCATTTGATGAGCTGTTCTTTTACGGAGTCCATACCTCGGTGGCTGTCCATCTGGCTCTACCACGCGTGAGCTGTCTGGGGTGATTTTGGCACGCATCGTGAATGTCGCAAAAGTGTGGTGGAGTGCGACTAGACATGCATCGCACCGCAGTGTGTCGCAACCCGGGCGCGTTGCATTGCGCTGCGACTGCCAACCCTAAGCTCGCGAGGGGTCCCGATTTCTGACTAGCGTCTCAAGGCTACGGATCGTTTCCGCAAGCGCGACCATGAGTAGGTGTCATTCGAAACGCCCTCAACCCAGCGCAAGAGCCTGTGCCATATCGCGAACAATCACGAGCACTGGCTGATTATATGCTACCGGCAACGAAGTTCTTAACTGTCGAAATTGAGTAGTAATTGATCATGCCTGCAATGCCGGCGAAAGAATGACAAGAGCTGAGCTGTCTGGCCAGGCGTCTCGGAATACACTGTTCATTTCTTGCTACAGTATCGTACGGCTAAATCACCGAATCCGTTCAAAACGAGGGAAACGTGCCATATATGTCCGATGGTGAAGACATGATTGGACCCTCGGACGCCTGTAATTGACTTGGTGTATGTGACGACGGCGGCGTTTTCGTTCGAGCAGACTTGTACCATACTTCGAAAGCCAATGCACCAGCTTTTACACTCCAGATCTTCACATCGTTGGAGACCTGCTCTCTACTTTGGAGATCGTCCTCTGTGTAAATGTTTGGTATATCGACCCACTGCCGCCGAACGTCGGGGTCAAGCGCTGAAGCATCATCCGGCTCTATGACCGTATTGAACGTTCTGTGTTCATCCAGAGCTTCCAGCGAGATGCAATAATATATGAGCTTGCTCAGGACGGCTCTCAGCTGTTCTTCAGCATCCACTACCGAGAAAGTTTCTTCCAACTCGGATTGCTTCCCTGCCGTATCGAGTCTCTTCTGAGAAAGTCGCGATATGTCGAAGACAAATTGCTCGCATGGCAGATCTTGCACAAAGATGACTACCGATATCCGCTTGATCATCCCACTCAGGATCGCATCGCGGATGACTGTAGCCGCGTGATTGATGTAGGCGCAGAGACCAGGGTGCCGACTTTGCTGAACAGGGAGACGGTATATCTCCACGGCGGTGAAAGTTCTAGGGAGGTATATGCTACGCTCGTAGAGGATCTGATGTATCGCCACGATCAAGAACTCAATGAAAGTGTCGAGGACCGCAAGAAACTCCTGATTGGTATCCATCATGACGACTCGTGCTAATTCGCCGACACGAGCGTAAGCGAGGAAGTAGGCCGTTTTGTGCAGTAGATATTGGGCTGGGCAAGGATGCAGAGAGATACCGAGCTGGGACTCGAGGAACATGATGGGTAGAGATCCAGATTGTGCCGCTCGGAAGCGCGGGACGTGCCGTGTATATAGTGGGAACAGCTTTGAATACCACGAGGCGGAACAGAATTGAAGAAAGTATGGGAGGAAAGGCAACAGCAGATGGACTGGAGAGGATAGAAGGAGATGGCACATGCAAATGTCTGGCTGGATAGTACGATTGAGACGCTGAACATCGTTCTGAAGCCGCAGCCCGAACTTTCGCAAGCTCAAAGAACGGAACCCTGGATCTTTCTGCTGTCCTCTTGTGTGTCCCACTTTTACCAATCACAACGAAGCATCATTTCTACTAGAGTCGGCCCGCCCCCGCAAATAGACTTTGTTGACATTGACAACGCGTCTTGACACGTTCGGTGAGTTGGTGTTTCGCAATGTTTTTCTTTGGCATCATGAGACGTTATTGCCAAAAGACGCTTTATCGAAATGGACCTTTTCGAACATCTACCAGGATGCAAAGTCCTCATCTGTCGAAACTGCAGATTCGCTGCGCCCCTTGCCGATGCTTTGAAGTCACATCTACAGCGGATACACAAAGGAGATCATCTCGATCTGTGCGATCATGCTGGACCTGCCAATATTGCTCGAACTCTGCTGTCGCAACCGAACATGCCTCTGATCAACTGAAGGCGGGAAAAACTGGTAGTACCTGGTTCAGCTATTGACTCCATCTCACACCTTGACTTGCACTCTGATCTGCGAAGATGATGAGTCCAGCAAACAAGCAAGTGAATCAGATGTCCTCGCGGGCACTGCGAAGGTGATTGCGCAGCCGGAGAGGAAATCATACAGCCGCCCTGCATTGGGTGTTCTTCTGGTGTTTGCTGAGAAGATTGCTACCTTGACGTCATGATTCGGGCACTGTGTCGCTGTTCTTTCGTCTTGAGCTCCGTCGGAGTTCAGGTACTGGAACATCTGACAAGTCTCTAACAGCCTGCCTCTTGCTTCTACTACTCATCCGCCATGTGGCATCTGCGGCTTTCGCTTTCGTCAAGTCCGCCAGCTCGAGCTCCGTGAACTCCTCCTCGTCCGCCTTGGATAGTTCTTCACTAGGCGTACGCTTACGCTTCTTGAAAAAGGTAGGCTTGTCTTCTTCGGAAGACATCTCAAGGTGGTCATCGCGTTCGGCCTCATTGAGGAATTCGGCCAACGTCTCAAACGATATCGATATGTTCTCTTGCAATGCAGCGTCGGAGATGTTCTTACGCACCTTGGTGGGAAGGAAGTCGACGATCGTGAGTCGCAAAGCGCCAGGCAAAGGTTGTCCTTTGCTGTCGCGAAACGGAACAGTATCTATGTCTTGCTTGCAAAACCCGATTGACGAACCATCAGGACTCGTGCGTTTGCCTGGACGCCAGACTGATACCGTAGCTGTCTTGTCATTGCGGCTCCCCTTTTGTTTCTGTAAAGCATATTTGACATCCAGTGCGACAACACATTTGATCCTGTGCTCACTGTTCGTGATGTAGCTGTCAGCCAATCGTGCAAGCTTCTCGCTTCTTTGTGAATAGCTGATTTCCACGACCAGGCCGGGCGCTCGCCATCCGACATCTGGATGTTTGAATGAGGCGTCTGGGCTATGACGGACAATCACGGGAGTGATATTGTCACCCAGGAGATCATCTTCCAGCTTCGGCTGTGTGTATTCGAGCGTTGTACTCCCAGACTTCTGTATACGTCTTGTTTCGTCTGCAGCCCGCTTATCGTAAACAGAAAAGCCATCCGCAAGCACCTTGAGCTGGCTTTCTATTGCATCTTCAAAAAGTCGGATGAAGGCTTCGTGAATTGCGCTAGGCATACGCAGAACGAGCTGCCCTTTTCTTCCCGATCCGTCGTAGTCGTAGCGGATTTTCTCTTTCCAGAGATGCCACAATTCCGTCGACTGCGTGTTCTGCAAGAGGCGCTCGAGCTCAGCTAGCTTTGGTTGAGAGAGACTCAAGACCTCCCGGTCACTGGAGGAAGGCTTCAGACCTCGAGAGTATCGGACAAGAGCTTGGCGCGTGCGGTCTATTCCGGTTTGTGTCGCCGCTAGTCGTTGCTGCCGCTGCTGACGAACGGGGGATATAGGCGGAGACAGTGGAAGGGTACGCGCATCGGGTGTATGCGCATCACGCGGTTGGTTATTTCGAGGCGGAGTGTCAGGCAGAGTACCGTGTACGGGCTTGGTGGCCATGGATGAGTCTGTGTTCAACAATCATGCGAGTCCCGCCGGCGGATACGGGTCGTTGGTGATATTACGCAGCAGCGTCTAGATGCGAGATCATGCCAAGCCAAACTTCGGACAGGAGCTGCCTCCCGCGTGTGAGACTGGCGTCGCCGTGCTAAAGCTGATATCGCGCCACAAAACGGAACTTTACCGCCCTGAGCGGCATCTTAGTTGGAGAAATGGAATGTCGTCATACTCAGGCTCAAGTGAGTCCTCAGTGGACTGGACACGACGGCTCTTGCATCACATCAACAAAGATTCGTGAGCAAGAATGTTGTCGCATGTTCCGCTCATGATTTCAGCACTCAGCTCATACCATCTCTGAAGACTCTCGAGCCTATACTATTGCGCTATGTTACAGTACTTAGGTAGCACAATCTCTGTCATACCCCTCGAGCCACACGTGCAGCGCTTTCAATGTGTACGCCTCTTTCGATACAACGTGATAGTATCTCTCCATCAACAGGCAGAAATGAGCATAGTGGTACACATAGGCTGAAACCCTAAGGAGACGATGGCGGATCAGACTGCTGTGTCGTGCCGATAGCGTGGTGCCGACATATGGTGTAGGTTTAGTCTTGGCGATGACACGACAGCTTCCCCGCGTGCCGGATGACCCGGGTGCCATGATACGATTGTCGGGTAAGTCGAAAAGTCGATGAAACTACAGACCAGTACAGTAGGCCACAGCTCGAGGAACTAGTATTCATACCCACCGAAAATATCAAACAAGCTCTTCGCGATTTTGTTGCTGTCAAGTTCTTTTGCTCAGTGCATTTCAACTATGTGATAGATCGGTCATCAATGGCACTCATACACAGAATCACTTCATCTTAGACACAAGAAGCCTTGCGAATAGATCAAAGACCGTGTTTTAACGACAGGGTGTTGATCAGTTTTCGTCATAGCCACGATTGGTAGTATATACGTCTTGGCGAGATTATCTTTGGTACATTGGAAGTCAAGCGAGACTTTTGATCGCAAGTACTTGTAGCTATCGAGCTTCTCCGCGGCCGAACAAAGGCTACTAAGTTAAAGCTGTGCATGCACGTTCCAAGGTCGTCTGTCATTTTTGCTACAATCTTCACACACTCTGTGCTCAAACAACCATATATGCTTACATATACCAGCATGTGGTGGTATTATCGTTTGAACATACTCCGTGGCACCACCAGACAAGCCTTCTTCTTGTTCCTCTCTTTTGCGGAGTTCGTATCTCGTTGTGCACAGTGGCTACGGTACCGGTCACTACCAGCGATTTTTCCGGATGTTGAGGCAGAAAGAGACTTATACTTGCAAGCAGGCTCAGGAGGTGAAACGACATGCAGACTGCTTTCTGTACTGGACAGTGACCTGGAGTATCTTACTCGGGATGAAACAGAAAACATCACAGCCCGTTTCGAAGGTATACCGTCAAGCCTAGACAGACTGCTGTTCTGGACTGGTCTTCCGAGAAAATGGGCTCAAAGATGGGCTGACGAGCATGGCATGCTAACTCTCACATCTGCCATGGGTCCCCTGATGGACATTGCAGACCTGCAGTGTCTGAAAAGGAAGAAGAAGGGTAAAGACTGGAGCAGATATGTCAAAGGCGCATCGAGCATTTTCTCTCGATACGCTTGCACTTGTGGAGTTATCAGAGTATTGACCGTTCCACCTTCTGAGGCATGGCGCCTTCGACCAAACTCAACATCAGAGGTGTGCATAATCAATCAATTCAAGTTTCAGGGCCTTGACTTGATTGATTGACAAAGGATTTTCTGATTGATTAATTGCTCGCTTCACGTCGGCCAACTTGATTGATTGATTGATGAATTGACCACTAGCGACGGTAACTCCCGCCACCTACATGCTATCGTACTCTTCATCAGACACATCTGACGGATCGTCAGCCCCCGCCTTGCATGCTCGGCATACCAAGATCCGTTGGTCTGGTAGCAAGTAGAAGAGATCCAGTGCAGTATCATTTCTTGTCGTCATGTCAGCGTTATGGCGTTACTGGTTGCACGAGAGCTAGTGCACAGGAACGAACGGCGCGACTGAGACACGAAGAGCGACGCGCTGGCCGAAGTAGGCCTAGCGGCTTCTCCAGCTTCCGACTTCCTGTCCGCATCAGTGATTGGCCGAATAGGAAAAACAGGGGGTCGATCCAAATGAGGGGTCGATCCATTCGGCGCATATGTATCCAGGTTTTTGGTGGATGGCGGGTAGGTGAGTACCAGTGACAGCGTGACCCGACTTGAGCTGCAGATATCGCGACGCCACAGATTTTCTTGCGTCTTTGACGTGCTTGTCGAGTGCCGCCATCGGCTTCCACTTCTCCCTGATGGCTTGCTTTACGTATGATAGTGAAGCCGATCGCATCGCCTTAGGAGGCTGCTTTGCTGCCCGTTGCGCTACCGTGCTTGCGGCCTTGCTACCATTGCTACTGGCGCTGCTCGAGAGCCATGTCAAGGTTACAGCACCGCCTGCTTCCTCGACTTGCTTAGCACGTCGTCTTACGTCGATGATCGTCTGCTGTGCCCAAGGGTGTGGGTCTCGTATCTCGGTCAGCACTAGCCTTGATCTAGTCACAATCTCTGCTCTTCGGTGATCTGTCCTTGAGAGAATGACAGGCAGGTCCTTCAGCACCGTACTAATCGCAAAGGATGCGGCGTCGACTTCCGTGAGATGCTTGCCGAGCGGCATCGCCTTGGACTTCCACCCATCTCTCGCTTTCCATGCTGCTCCTGCGCCGAAGCAGACATCCTTGGCTACTTCCACAAACAGTGTTGTCTGTCGTGGGTGCCCTGGCAGCATCCGTAAGGGCAGCCGCGGCTGATCATGCGTCCTGATCGTTGGGACTGTCATCGGCTGATCCTGCCTACATGGCAAGTCAAAGCCGTATTCTGCGTCGTACTTGACGTGCCTGACAATCTGTTGCGCCAGTCTGCTCCCAAACAGCCGATGTGTCTTCTCTGGCCTTGACCAGCCTATGCCGGAAGGCTGTGCCGTGGCACTTTCGTATCCATACAGCTCCCCCAACCGGAAGTTAGTCGGCAGTAGCTGATGCGTCGGGTGGTCGCCGTTTGCGCTGAGCGCGCGCACCGCATACCTCGTCTGACGGTGATCAAGAAGGTCCCTAGCGAACGGTAAGCACACTTGTCGCTGAAGGAAGACTATGGGTGTCGACCTCAGCAAGCTTGTGATGGCTCTGGCTTGGCTGTTCAGCAACACTTGCAGCTTGCCCTCTCGGTCTTGCTGGCCTCTCCACCAGACTTCCGAGCCGTACAGTGCGACCGAGGTGACTGCCGCCACGGCCACTCTTCGCATTAGGTTGATAGACAAGCCGCCGTTGCCTCTGCTGAGACTTGCTACTCGTTGCAGGGCACCCTTGGCGCTTGCCATCCTGTTTTCGAAGTGTGTTTTGAACGACAGCTTCGGGTCGAGCCAGAAGCCGAGCCACTTTGTCGCTCCATGCTTTATCGCAAACGATTGCTCCCCAATGCGAACGACGGCTTTGTCTGCAGCTTGGAGGATCTTCCTGCGTCTGCTGAACAGTAACACCTCAGTTTTGCTGACTTCGAATTCGACCTTGTTGTCCAAGCCCCATTGCATAGTGTCTTTAGCGACGCGTTCAAGTTGTCTAGTGCCCCCTTCGAGGTCGTCACACTCGATCACCAGGCCTATGTCGTCCACGAACGAGATGGCTTGCAGAGCCGAGTGTCTATCTTCCAGCCACTGAAACAGAGCGCTGACAGACAGTATGAAGAGTACTGGCGATACTGGTGAGCCTTGTGGCAAGCCAGCCTGGACGTCGCGGATCTCGCCCGTTCGTCTGTCGATCACAAGCATGGCTCGTCGGTTCGACAGAAACGAATCCACCCAGCGTACTATATTGCCCGCGATACCGACCTGGATCATGCGCTTGACAACAGTTATTAGATTCTTGTATATCTAAGCAGGTGCGGCGTGCCCCATTGTCTACTGGGCCCTGCCTTGGTTTTCAGCCAATTCCGTGTAGGCTTCCACTAGTTGAGGCCCAGGCAAAACCTCTCCCAGCCCAAGTGACTCGTTGTTTGCTCCTTAAGCACACATCACCAGCGTTCCGTCCTGGCGAACGGTCCTGTCTGTTTGTGTACCGACACGCGCATCCGTTCTCTCGAGCCACGTAGCAGTCTCTCCGGCCGGGGTTTGATCCCGCCTGCTCTCAGGTACACCGAGGGTCAGAGCCCATTGAAGGGGTGAGGTCCTCGGAGCCAGCAGTGGCTACTACGCACTACGCCCCGCGAATGCCTTACGAGACCCGTTTCGCGTTGCCTACGAGGGTCTCCCCACGGTAGGCCGACCGTGTCTTGCAGGGGTGGTCCTGTAGACTCCTCGCCGGGCAGCCTACGCACCCGTCCCCTACTAACCTAGCTTGTATCCACCTTTTCTTAAGACTGGCCTGTGACACTACCTGCGCTTCGTATACAGCTGGCCTGTGTGCCCTTCCGCTCTGCCCTCCCTACAGTGGACTGTGACATCTCTTTTCTGCGCTGAACTGTGACCCCTCCCTTTCCTTGTCCGTAAGTGGTAGTCGTGCCAGAAAACGGTAGTCGTATCAGGGAGGCCTTAACAGAGGCGTGAGAAGAAGGCTTAACAGTTCTCTAGAGCGGGTGCGCGGCGGGCGGCTTAACAAGGTCTGTATGCTTATTCGCAGTTAGCTCTTAACAGGTTCCCTAAAAATAGGGTTGCAGTTCCCCTCGTCACGTCTTTCTCGCTGATCCGGCGTGCTCCCAGAGTAGTTCAAGCTCAGAGGTGTCCTGTCGCGCTCCTAGGGCTTCCACATTGCTGCAGCGAGTAGAACGCTACAGCGCGGGTTCTGCGCGCGACTGCAGAGCAGGAGCGCGTCGGGTGGTTTTCGTATCCAGTATCCTCTTGGCCTTCTTTAATGAGAGATTCCATTCTTGACAAAGGGAGTAGCGTAATGGAGCAGTCACAAGGCGGCGTGTAGTACTCCTGCCCCTGGGACTTCGCAACCGGTCGCGGCGGTCAGGCGGCGACGGCGGCCATCTCTCATTGCCCCTACACTTAGCCAGCTCGTAAGCACGAGCTGTTTCCACCTGCGGCGGCGTGGACGCGTGTAGTAGGTCTCCGCAGGCTAGCTTGCTCTATTTGCGTCTGCTAGCCTATATAGCACTCTAATGTAAACCCCTAACCCTAAGATATTTTCACATGCACATGTTTATCTAAGGGTGGTAGCGACTGTATCTTCTCAGCTCGCAAGCGTTCTCGGTTCTGCTCTTCTTTTCGATCCCATGCTTGCCGAACACCAATCCCAGCCCCCGCGCCTGCTGCAGCGCCACCACCGATCGTTGGCCCCACAAACGCTACAAAGGCAGCTGGGAAAAAGATGATGGGCGCGTTGATGGGAAGCGACGCTATCACGAAGGTAGAAACGACAAATCCAGCCGTGCTGCCTGCAAGGCCAGCACTCATACCAGCGAGCGGTGTAGTCGTCCATTTGGCAAGCTGATGTCCAAAGCCTCGAGGCTTCTCTTTGACCATTAGCATAGCGCCAATGCGTGACGGTCGCAAGCCGTGTAAGTTCTCCGCAATGCTGAGGTATGTGTAGGGTGTACCCGTATGATGCGTCTCGCCGACCATATGAAACTCGCCGATGCTGGGATCGACGGTAAGCGTATCGGTCAACACGTAAACATGGGCCGACGGCATGAGAATGGTTATCCTGGCTTTAGTGGCAACCGTCTTGCGGAAGGCTGGGAGCCATGCCAGAAGAAGGTTGATGTTGTCCGTCAATCCACAGCACCCTTCTATCGGACGTTCTCGCCACAACCTTTCGAAAGCTGGGTGCCAGTCATTTCCAGGGTGATACACGAAGACGTAATGCGGCACACCAGGAATCTTATCTCGCACTGTGACCATGGCCGTGCAATCATGAACGTGCTGTGCAAAATTTGTCTGATAAATGATGTTGAGGTTTGCCTGGGCAGCGTCGTTCATCTCCTGGAGGCTTCCTGCGATCGATTTCAACTGCTCAGCCATCTCTTTGCTGGCCTTGGCGATATGCTGCTGAGCCGCGATGCCAAAGATTGTGTTCGCAATTGCACAGACGCCCACTGCGCCTTGGGCGAAGGCGCCAAAAGCAGCGAAGAGTTGTATGGAACTGTTGATTGCGGCTCCGTCGATGTTGCTGAGAATCCGCGTTGCCTGTTCGGTGACGCGGTTGATTCCTGCGATCACCATGATGACGGCTGTGACGGGATGGATGACTCGTGTGAAGAGAGTTAAAACGGTCTCTGGTTGCACTCGAGCTTGGTAAAGACAATATATGATGTGAAGGAAGATCTTGATCAAGTATGTGCCACTGCCTCTGCGGCCAGCTGTAGCATTTTATATGCTTTCGGCGTCCCATGTTGCTGTGCCACCACTACCGCTAGAACGAGCGATATGGCACTAGATACCTGGGGGGTGCTCAAGATTGCGCCAAAGCTATTCTCTTCTTGACGACGCTGCATGTATGCGGCATAATACTTAGCACTTCGTGGGCTGTGAATAATTCTCGAGCAGGCGCAGCAAGTTTCGCTGTCTGCAATTGTCAACTTCGGTCGTACCGCCTTCGGGATGGCACTAGCGATTTCCATTGGTCTTCTTTGACAATTCTGTGCTGCGCCCTGCAGATTTGTCACGATCTGCGAACGTGTCGTCAGTGGCTACATGACGGTTCAAATGTGGCGCGTTGCGGTTCGAGCAAAGTGCAGCTGGTCCTTTGCCACGATAAACGCATATGCGCTCAGCCGCACCAGAGATGGACTGAATAAGTGTATGTGAACGTTACTATAACACCCTGATAGCAAGCACTGTTTGGGTAAGTCAACAACAGCCACTGCAATGCCTCACCCACGTGGCGATTTGGTGAAGTCATCGGCATTACACAGGGTACGGATTCTAATACACCAGCGGAACAGCTTCGAACAGGCCAACAAAGTTCTAATCTAGACCTTTTCAGAATCGATACATCACACGATCCCGAGAGCCTGCATGACATGGGAACGTTCAAAGCTACAACTCAACAATAGCTAGCTTTAACGAGCTTCCGCCCAATTGGGAGCCCTCAATTTCGGCTACCAGCCGTAATGCAGTAGCTCTGCAGTAGTCGCTCGCCACTCCGCTGAACAACACTGGTGGGCTCAGAAAAAGCGATGCTGAACAGTGGCGTCTGGCTGCACTCAACAACAACCCAAATATGGAGCCGCGGAAGCTCTGAGTGGAGGCTGTCTCTACAGTCGACTCGGCATGACCGAGAGCAGGATTCTGGCGACGGCTTCCGGCTTCAGGTTCTTGTCGCCCGCGTGCCGTCCTGCAGTTGCAAATCCAGCCCCGTCAAGCCACAAACACACATATCCGGTGTCACCTACATGTCTACATCCAAGAGCTTGCGCGCTGCGTGCCGTGACTTGCGTTTGTCACAGCTGAATTTAGAAATTTGCTCGACAACAATATACGCCACCAGAACGGGTCGTACGAATCTTGCTCTTCTTCCCCTATTGTTGATATAAGATACAATCTCATAATGCCAGCAGAGACGGGTATATCTGCAAATACAGTATTTGTCTGATGCCCACTTTCTCTGCTGCTCATGTTGTACCCATCAAAGATTTGAACATCACTGATTTCTTCCTCGTTTCGCTATACCATTTTGCCGCAAAGCTGTTATAAGGATCTTCGTCGAAGGGGACTTATCAGATAAGGGCTCTCACGCGATGTCTGGGAATGACACCTGCCTGGGCGAGACAGTACCTCAATCCTCCAACGAACAAGTGCTATGGACGACGGTTTTGTTCGCTCTCGTTGGTTCTGGGGTAAACACTATGCTGCAGCCTGCGGGAGCAGTCTGTGATGGCGAACCATCGCTAGGCCCAATGCTTCGCAGTTCACCTATAGTCTGTATCATCGACGCCTGCTATTTACTCTACAGGCTTATGTATTTCTATTTCGACATCGACAACAAAAAGCATGAAAAGCGCTCGCTCCAAAGGGCGCATCTACGCCTCCTGCGGCAGAGATACCAGCCATGGGTTGAGGAGGCAAAACCATCCGACCGCAGCGGTGAGAATGAGGCCGGACACGGTGGAGCTGGACAAGATGCATCCAACGATAAATCCGAAGTCGTCAATTCTGCCGAAAGTACCGTTGATCATGAGGCAAGAGATACTGAAGCTGAGAATGATGAAGCTGGAAGCGACGCAATCGAGAGCAACCGAGTTGTCAATGATGGGACTGGCAACGATGAGCCCAATGCCGATATACCAAGCGATGTTCAGCCAGACAACGTTCAGCCAGACAACGTTCAGCCAGACAACGTTCAGCCAGACAACGTTCAGCCAGACAACGTTCAGCCAGACAACGTTCAGCCAGACAACGTTCAGCCAGACAATGCTAAGTCGAATAATCTCAAACCAAACGAGGGCGAAGCACGAGTATTCAACCTGTTCGGGCTACTACAAACGCTTGCATTCCGCCTCTTTACCTTCGGCCTCATGATGATTGCGATGGTCAAATTCTTTGCCTTCTCGGGTTTGATCTGGAGCAAGATCGTTATCAGCCTATATCTGGTTCCACTGATAATCGTGGAATTCGCTTCAACTTGGTCAGCAAAAACTACAGACGAAGCAAAGGAGTACACCGGTGATAGAGAAGCGCTTGCCTCTTCTGGCTTCGCCAGCCTGTCTTACATCTCTGTTGCTCTGGCCGTGGCATTTTTGTCCTATTTTGGTGCTTCTGCTTTGAGAGACGCATTCGAAGGACCACACGGTCAATTCGGGCAGTATCTTACGCTATTCACTTTCTCGTCTTGGATCATTCCCTTCATCTCTGTCCACTTCTTCTGCCTCTATGACAACCTGGACTGGTACGACTGGAACAGTACGATCCTCCCCTCGATTCTACTTCTTGCAATGGTCTGCATGCCTTGGTCCTACTGGGCTTTCAGCGCACACATCACAGCTACCTTCAAACACGATGTCTGGATCCAGACAGCGTGCATCGGACTGGTCACCGCTTGGGTCTTGATCGGTGCCAAGTATGCCGCTGCCGTTACCGACCGTGTTCGAGAGATTGCGCGCACGTCAGATAATCCAGATCAGCGTCGCATGATCAAACGTCGGAAGGTCATTGAGTTGTTTTTAGCGTGGTGGTTTGTAGTCTTACACTTGGTCACGGTAGTGCTGTATCTGATGTTCAGTTATGAAACAGCTGGAACATCGAAACCTGGGTGGACTAAGTGGCTCGATTGAGTACCAGGCAGCATATCACTACTACAAAGCATTTCCGTCACTATTACGTATACCAGGAAACCTCTTATGCTTATCTACCTAAACAAACGTATATATAATCTTATAAACTTCACGTTCTTACATCCGATATATCCTGACCCCGTGCCGAACGCCTTCGGTAGATCTTCGGCGTCTTTGAACTTGTTATAAGCTTTCTTCGCTTAACTTACACTCGATTGCAATTATTCACTCCTGCTGGCCGTGTACAAATTTCCAGCTTGACTGAGAAAACAGCCTGGTAAAAACTGGACTTCGAGATTTGTGAGAAGGTGGAGCGCTGAGCTGGACTCCAAATACCTCAACACCCTAGATGTTCCGAGGCACAAGGCCGAGTCTGTAAGCGCTTCTAAGCAGTGTTTCGACGTCGTGAGCAGGAAGATCGAGCAGTATGGCATACAGCCCCGAAACATGTATAACATGGACGAAAAGGGCTTTCTGATTTGCTACTTTACAAAGAGCAAGAGAGTGTTCACGAAAGCTTTGCTCAAGAGCGGAAAGCTTCTAGGCAGAGATGGGCACAATATATTGTATCGACCTTTTTGAGAGCGCGTAAAGTATCTCACGAAACTGACACACCATACGCGTTCAACGTGACATAATAGAAGGGAATATATGTCAATTTGCGAAAATCATCTGTTCTACATCGTTGTCTTTATAATAGAAAGAGTAGGTCTCTCGGAGCTATGAGTCTCGACTTACGCGTATGCGAGTCAGTTTCGTGAGATACTTTACGCGCTCTCAAAAAGCTCGATACAATATATTGTGCCCATCTCTGCAAGTTCTAGGCACAGTTCAAGATGGTAGCAGAAATTGAGTGACTGTGGTGGCTACGATCTGTGCAGACGGGACCTCGCTATCACCAGGTTTGATCTACGAAGGCCAGCCGAACACCGTTCAAGATACTTGGCTGGAGCGTGCCAACGAGGAAGAACGCCTCGCCTTCCTCACATCTTCTGCTAACGGTTGTACGAACGATGCGCTTGGCTTTGACTGGTTGGTGAACCTTTCCTACCGGGACACAAATGATAGTTAAAGCGAAGAGAGACTGGAGGCTAATCTTCCTCGATGGTCACGAGGCTCATCTGACTATCCAATTCCTCGACTGGTGTCAAGCGAACAAGACACTGGTCGCTTTCCATCCTTCTCACTCGACGCACAGATTGCAGCTACTGGATGTCAGCCTGTTCGTACCCCTAGCCACGTTTTACAGCCAAAGCCTAGACGAGCACGTGAGGCTCTCCGAAGATCTTACAGGAGTGACTAAGGGCGACTTCCTCGGTCTCTTCTGGCCAGCGTGACAGCAAGCGTTCATAGAGGCTAATATCGGCAGTGGATGGTCCAAGGCCAGCTCATGGAACGGAACCTCGAACCTTTCTGCTAATCATAACGTTACTACTGAGGCATGCTTCAATTGAACACCAGGCAGGGTGGCCACTAACCAACCAACCACCAATCCGGCCCTTGAGGTTGGTTGGTTGGCTCGGTGAAATCGGATTGGTTGGTTGGTTGGCTCGTTGAAGTCGGATTGGTTGGTTGGATTGTGATAGGGTTGCTATACCACTGCTGACGTAAGCA
>Ga0265797_10006035_pt1 | contig 17389 bp, 18 predicted proteins | sample P2T30metagenome_FD_192433 | JGI IMG/M metagenome (GOLD analysis project Ga0265797, IMG submission 192433) | Plant litter microbial communities from East Loma Ridge, Irvine, California - P2 T30 | ecosystem: Environmental > Terrestrial > Plant litter > Unclassified | place: USA: California...
GCTACGTCACTCCACAGCTCCATCCGCCATCCGCCCAGGCCAGGCCAGCACCGAGCCCAGCCAGCAGCTCGACCACAGGCATCGGCGAATGAAGGACATGTCCAATAATATAATCACCCAAACCACATTTCCCACCCGAGCCTGACCCATCGCTGTATCCGTCTAAAGAACTCGCATAACCCATCTGCCCTGTTCTTGCAAGCGCACAGTACAATCAATTCCACACCGGCAGCATGTGGGACGACGAGGATAACAACCCCTACGGCTCCTTTCAGCGTCGAGGTAGCGAGAGCAGCGATATTCAAAGCCCGGGAGAGCGTGAGTCTGTCTTGTCGAGCTGGTGGCGCGCCATATATAGCCTTGCAGTACACGTACTGACCGACCAGGATTCAACCGACCATCCACCCCACCATCAGAGCCATCCTCGCCCGAGCAGCACCCTCACTTCATCTCTCGCGCCGCCGATCTCAGCGATGAGGAACTTGATGATGACCGCCCACAAGGTCCAAGAGTTGATCCGCCAAAGGGTGGCTACGACAGCCGCATTCAGCAAATCCTGTGGGAACACCCCGAGCTAGACATCCAGATCACCCAAGCGGGCAAGAACCACGAGGGTGGGGGGAAATATATAACATACACTATCCGCACCGGTGACCTGGAAGTCAAGCGACGATACTCTGAGTTTGCCTCGCTTCGCGCAACGCTTGTAGCCCTTCACCCGACTCTCATCATCCCACCGATCCCTGAGAAGCACTCGTTTGCCGACTATGCGGCCAAGCCAACGAAGGCGAAGGAGGACGCGGGTATCATTGAACTTAGGCAACGCATGCTTGCGACGTTCTTGAACAGGTGTAGGCGTATGAAGCACGTCAAGGAGGATGGCGTTTGGTGGCGCTTCTTGGATCCGAATGCCAGTTGGAGCGAGGTGCTACACTCGCACCCCGTAGCATCGATTCCAAAGAACAACCTCAAGGCGCCGCCTCTTGACCCGGCGAATCCGACAGAGGCGCATCAGTGGCTTCCAGTGCCCAGTCAGAGCGCGAAGTTGAGGTCTGGGTCTGTCAGTTCCTCAGGTACACCTGTCTCTCCGCCCACACAGTCCGTATTGCCGTCTGCTGCATCACACAGTACGCCGAACATCCAGTTCGCACGATTCCCGCCTCGGGAGCAGAATCTTCAGGAAGATGAACTGGATCCCTACTTCTCGTCATTCGAAAGCAACACAAAGGAGATTGAGACCCTTTTGACAGGCTCGATGGAGAAAGTCAATCAACGCATTCTACGCCATCTGTACAGCTTAGGCGATGACCTTATGGATCTCGGCGCACGTTACAACGCATTCTCACTCAGTGAGCAAAGCGCAAGTGTGGCGCACGCGATTGAGAAGACAGGACAGGCGTGTGATTACACATACATTGCTTCGCGGGATATGGGCTCAGCACTCTCAGCTGGCTTTGCAGAGCCGATGCGCGAGAGTGCACAGTTTGCCAGTGTCGTACGCAGCGTCCTCAAATTCCGCGTGCTCAAGCGCGTGCAAGAAGAGATGACCCGCGATGAACTGGAGAAGAAGCGCGCAACTCTCGAGCATCTCGAGCGCTCGGAAGCCGAGGCCAAGCGCATAGAACAGTACATGTCCTCCTCCGGCATGAACTCGACTCCACGCCGCAGCGCCAGTAGCGCCAGCCAGTCCGACCGTAGCAGCAGACAGCATCGTGAGGAAGACAACAACTCCGTCGACTCCGACTTCCCTCCCAACACTCGCAGCTCGAGCGTTCCAACTGCCCAACAAGGCGAGCCTGGCTACGACGAATACCAAACCTCGCCACCGCCAGCCAACGGATCCCACAAGCGCGCCACCAGTGGCGTCGCGAACAAGCTCTTCGGCCGCCTGACACACGCCATCCAGGGCGTGACAGACACCGACCCAGAGCGCGCAAGAAGAGACGCTCTCGGCAAGACGAAAGAGTCCCTGAGCCATCTCGGTGAAGCGCTGGAAGTCAGCAAGAAGGACGTTACCGACGCCAGTACTGGTGTGATGGAAGACCTCAGACGGTTCCAGGGCGAGAAGGAGGAAGACTTGACGAATTACATGGTGAGTTCTGGTGATTCATGCCCTGTGGTGTATAGGATACTGACATTAGACTCACAGCTCAACTTCGCCCGCTCTCATCTCGAATGGAGCCAGCGTAGTATGCACGAATGGCAGAGTGCCAAGGCGGAGATCTCGAAGATCGAGACGCGGTAAGGAGGGTTTGATTTGATGGCTTTGGCCGCTTTTGAACGGAAGCCCAGAAAAATTTGGCAAGGAATAGCAGGGTAGTAAGCAGTGTGTAATGAACCATCAGCAAGAGATACCTTGTGTAGCCAAAGCGACATTGAAAAGAAGGACATGAGAACTCAAGCTTTCCAAGAACCTGCCTTACTTTTTCATACTTGTTTCGACGTCGTGTTCGCTTTTCACGTAGGTACCTACATATGTAGGCAGCAAGAAAACGAGTGGGAACAATGTGGGTTGGCGAACAATTCCAGAAAAATGATATATCCTATAAACACACACTCCTTGTCGAAGAGGAACCAACCAAGAAACTCCCAACCATACGGAACGCCTCCCAATCGCTAGGTAATCTTGTCGTGCGCCCGCAGAATCGAGCTGTACACATATATAGTGCTCTCCCTCTCTCTCCCTCTCTCTTCTTCTTTCTGTACACACAAGGCCATCGGGCTCTTTGGTATTATAGATTATTATGTAGCAGCCCCGGCACCCACACGCCGACCCAACACAACCTACCCCTCCGCACAGACAGACACCTCCGGGTACACAACAATCCGACCCAATGATCTCTCCCCACTTGCTGAATGTTTACACGTAAACGACCGGCCTAGGTCTAGTCCACCCCGGCGTACAAGTCGACGAGGATGTTGATGGCGGCGACGACGATTTCGGCGGCGATGAGGACGATGACGATCCATTCGAGGTATTCGCCTGCGGGAGGAAAAAGCGAAAGTCAGCACATGGATTTCGATTTTTCTTTTGAGTCTTATAATGCATTTTCTCCTTGCGTTTGAAGCAGATTCGCAAAGAGGCGAGAGGGACTTACCATGAGTGTGCGTCAACTGGTCCTTCAACACTTGCAAGAGATCTGCAATGACGTCCAACCTCTCGGTCAACAAGCCGACTCTCTGGTCCATTTCAAGATAACTTCTGACGGCTTGGTAGACGGGTTCGAGCTGGGGTTCGGCCCACATGAGTTCGGGGGCGTCGAGGACAGAGCCCTGCAAGTGAATGTTGATGCGCAGGATGAAGAGCTCGCCGATCTGCATGTTGATTTCGCGGCGGGTGAGGTTGATGCGGCCGGTACGGGCAATGGTTGCGGGGATTGTGGCTGTTGTTGTGATTGTTGCGTCGACGAGGTCTTCATAGAGGGATGTCTGTGGGAATGTGAGTTAGCAAGTCTTGTCTTGCTGGCTGGCATCCTTGTTGCATAACTTACTTTCGTACTCTGGGCAAGAGCGTGGCTGATGGCCAGCTTGGTCATGTAATTCCTCTTCTCGCGCAAGGAAATGAAGTCGTTGTAAATGCGAGCCTGGTACTCGCGAGTGTAGTAGAAATTGAACTCCTCGGTCTGAACGTCGTCTTTGCCCAGCTTCTCCTGTTCGAACTTTGCGATTTCTTTGAGGAAGCGCTGTTCCTCTTTCACGGTCATACCCCAGATGACGACGACACCATATTCGAAGAGGAAGACCTCGGGGATGTGCACAGACGTGTCGAAGTCGGGCGTCATGTTGCGATCCACCAAAGCTTCGGCCGTTGTCTCATCGACAGCGGTATCCTCTGCAGTGTTTGCTTGGGCAAACTTGCCTGCTTCAGCGTCGGCTTGCAGGTCGATCAGGTCTTCTCTCCTCCGCTCAGCATTCTCCGACACCTCGATGGCACTGTCGGAGAAACGCCTCTGTGGTTGTGAAAGAACCTCTGCCTGCTCGGAGGCACTTCCTCGTCTCCGGTTGATGCCTTCTCCGTCCTTGCGGTATTGGTAAGGCGTGTATATACACTCGTCAAACAGCTTGGGGTGTGCGCTTTTCGTCTTTGATCTTCCTTTGAGGAAGCGCATCAGCTCGTCTAGTCGATAGCTGCTGGCTGTGCAGTATGCCGTCACGCGCGGCAGCTTGTCTCTGTCATCTTTACCAAGTCGTGCAGCATCGCGTCTCGCTGTCGGGTCTTTGATACGCGTGAATTGACTGTACACATCTTTCCCACTCTCTTCGTCGGGTCCGTCATCGCCCAATTCAGGATTGGGCAGCAGTTTCAGCTTCTGTGTTCGCACGGATGTTCTCTGAGGTCCAATCTTGATTCCGGGTGCGGTGGGTAATTGCAATGGCGCGCCGGAGCTATTCCTTCGTCGTAGCTTGCTGTTGAGCGCGGACAACATTGGCTGGGAGCCATCTCTGAGCAGATTCTGGGTGCTGGGTATGCTTCCAGTGGAAGTGGCTGCTGATGAGGGAAAGCCAGGGCGATTCCTGCTGGGCGGACTGGCGGTTGAGACCTGAGGGTTGAAAGTCACACTACGGGTGACCTTGGGTATAGGGCTTGGGGCGTTGCCGCCCTCGCGCGAGAGCAGGGGTGATGTTTCTGACATGGTAATGGAGGAGTATAAGTCGTTGTGCAAGCGGTGATCTGAGGAGGTTGGTCGGTCGGTGGGAGGTGCAGACAGACAGGCGGTGTGTCGAGATGGTGAATGAATGTCGCGTCTCGACTTCTACTTCATGGGCTGGATGTTTTGCAGTCGATCTGTCTGGGGTATGTACGCAAGTGTGCAGTAGTTAGAGTTGATCGGGAGTTAGTCGCGCAAGTCCAGTCGTGCATATGCTTTAACGTCGGCGCAAGAAGAACTGGACCTAGCTCTACTGTAATGACGTTTTGCACGTGCTTTTGCTGGGCGACTTGACTTCCATGTTTTGTGTCACTCTCGTGCTTCTGCAATACTACATGCTTGATATATATATATTATATTGCAAATCTCTTATACATACTGACGATTCGGTATCATCTTCACATCACGATACCTTGACTCAATTGTTGCCGTCATGAGCAGGCCGTAACTTTTCCACAGCTGCCTTGGCTGCTCTCCGTCCAAACACGCCCCCTGCCGTCAAACCACTACCGCCGGGATAATTGTTGTAGAAAAGACCTCCGACCATCTCACCGGCACAATACAGCCCTTCAATCTTGCTGCCATCGTCTCGCAGCACGCCGGCGTCCTCAGGATCGATCGCAAGCCCAGCAAAAGTAAAAGTGATGCCGGACGTCACCTTGACGGCGAGAAGTGGTGCCTCGGTCACAGGAAGAGCCCAATTGCTCTTGGCCAATGTCAATTGCTTTCCACTTGACTGCGTCGATAGCCCGTCTTTGACTGCTGGATTGAGCGTCACGTTGGGATGTTCTTCTGCATGGGCGGCCGCGGCCTGATCGAACTCCTTCAGCGTCTTGATGAAGCTCTCCTTGTCAGTCAGTCCGTCCTGACCCAGCTTGTCCGCCAACTCCTCGACGTCTTTTGCCCATGTCTTCCTCACAATCTCATCTCGATACTCTTCACTTCTAAGCCACTTCTGGCCCTCCTTGCCCCAGATCTGCCATGCAACACCACCCGGCTGCTCAAGAATCGCACGGCCGAACTTGGCGTAAGTGTAGTTTCGCAGATCCACGCCTTCGTCGACGAATCTCTGCCCGGACGAGTTCACCATGATACCAAGCGGGTATCCGCTCTTGGTGAACTCATTGGTCTTCTCGCGATCTCCTCCATCCGCTGGCGAGTCGTAGTCCCAAGCGGTACTGTGACACCCACCAGAGCTGAAATCGCCAACAAGCTTCGCGCCCACTCTTTGAGCAGCCATGAGCATATCGCCTGTGTTATACGGCGTGCCTCGCGTATGCGCCCTCTCCCACCCTTCAGCCAGGAACTTCCTCCTCAACTCCGGATTCGCCTCGAACCCACCAGCACAAAGCACAACAGCACCCGCCTTGACCTCAAAACTCTCCTCTCCCCTCTCAACCTCAATCCCAACGACCCTCCCACCCTCACCAACAACAACCTCTTTCCCCTTGACATCAAAAACCACCTCGCCACCTCTCGCCCTCACAGCGCTCAACAAACTCGCAATCAACCCCTTCCCCTGCCCACCCACCATCAAGCACAACCCGCCCCAAAACTTCCACCGCCCCTCAACCTCAAACGCCTGCCTCCGAAAACTCATCTCCCACTCCACCCCGCCCACCTCCTTCAACCACCTCACCAGCTCCAACCCCTCCTCCACAACTTTCCTCCCAAGACCGACCTCACTCTTCCCGCCCGTAACCCGCTGCAAATCCCCCGCAAAGTCCTCTCGAGTATAAGGCTCCAAATCCACCTTCGAAGCCAGCTCGGCAGGGACGTTGGAGACGAGCGGTAGGATGTCTGGCAGGCCGCCGTGCGCGACCCGGTAGGCGCCGGCGGTGAAGTAGCCGTTGCCGCCGGCCCATGATTCGGGGGACTTCTCCAGCACTAGCACGCGGGGTGCTGGCTGGGAGGGGGAGGTTGTTGCTGTCAAGGCCTCGAGAGCGGTGGTCAGGGCTGCGGCGCCGGAGCCGAGGACGACGATGTCCCAGGTTTGGAGGAGCGGGTCGTTGTCGGCCGTCATGGTTGAGGTCCGGTCGAGTCGTTCGGCTTTTGTTGGTTTCGTCGATAATTGTGGTCTGTTGTATTTTACTCTTCTGGTTCGCTCAGAGTAGACAGATTCTCGATCGTTATCGATCGTTCTTTTTGCAAATCCCGCTTAGATCTGGCAGATCTCCAATTGGGTTTCTCCCTCTTTGTTCTCTCGCTCCTCTCTCTCTCTCGTGTACTGTAGTTGGATATGATCACGTCTCTAGCCCAGCGACAAGAGCAGCCTGCGCTTTGATGTTGCTAAGGAGTAAAGTAGGTACAACAAGTAAGCGACAAAGAACCCTTCAAGGCACCCACCCCTGATCAAGACAGTTATACTGTGTTATCAACCTCCCAGTAGTACCGACCTCTCCGGGTATAAACAAGAAAAACGAGTGCCGTCCTTTCCGAGTTCAAGAGGGGGTCCGATGTCGGTCTTACTGTCTTGGGATCCAGTTAGGTAGGTAGCATGCATCTTTGGATGAACAACTATGCATGTGCTTAAGAGCATGACGACGTGCTTCCATCGGGCAAAAGTCACCGCGAGCGACGGGCGGTCAATGTCCATGGCAAGTTTGTAGCCGGCCATGATGACCAAACCCTAGATGTTGAATGTGGAGAAGAACGTCTAACGTGGAGCGATATTGATTCGATCCATGAATTGACAAAAGTGTACAATGATTTGTTGCGGCCTGGCAGACTTGGAGAAGTCCACCCTGTGTAGGTGGCTGGCTCTTTTGATTCCAAGTTATTATTATTATATATTAGGGTACATGTAGTAAGTAAACGCTCTAGAAGTCAAGAGAAGAGGTTGGTTGATCGAAAAAGACCAAAGCAGGGAAATATAAAACAGAAACGAGCAGAGCATTTGAGACGGAGAGAGAGAGGCTTCGATGAAATGTTCGAAAGCAAGTATTCAATTGAATCCTACCACTCCTCTTCCCATTCTCCTCCTCCCGTCTTCTGGTCCTAAATTAGGTTCCCGAACCAAGCGAAACAAACGCAACAGACAGCAGCAGCTCCTGCTCCATCCAGAGGCAACCACCAGCCAGATGGAAAATGCATACACCCACTCCACCCATGCCCATTCACAGACAACAAAAAAACGTACACACAGACAGAAAAGACAGACAAGATAGTCTCAAACTCAACTTCCCGATTTTGGTTGTTCCAGGTCATGAGAAGCCCCAGAACGCTTGCTATCTCCAGTAGTAACAGAAGTCCACACTCCCACGAGTGGAAGAGTCTTCATGCGCGGCGAAGAAAAAAGAAAAACACGCCCCAAAGTAATGCCCATGTCCATTTCAAACCCCACTCTTGGGACCAGGCAAACTCGCCGGTTTCCTGAAAACCACAAGTGGTTTGAATGGGAGAGGAAGAGTACGGCTCTCGCATGCCATCTCCGACTTTTTTCGCGAATTTGTAAAAAAAAAAAGAAGAAGAAGAAAAGAGACCCCCAGCCCAAAGGCGAACATGAACAAGAAGCCTCCTATCGTGAGAAGGAGCTTTGTGCGATTTCGCGCGGTGAGGAAAAGCAGGCAAGAAAAGCACGACCCCGTCTATAGTGTGCTCCAAATCCCGAATTAAACGCCGTCGCAATAGAAAAAAAAACGCTAAAGTTGCAAATGAATTGTTGTAAGCAGAGAAGTGTTGTAAGTTTAGGCTTGACGATCCTGTCTGCTCAGGAAGGAAAGTCGGAAGAGCCCAGGGTCCGCTCGGCACGCTGCTTTCCAGGTTCACATCTCGATGAGCCAGAAGAGTAGTGTATCGTGCAGGCGGATTCTTGAGATATAGATTGGCCGAAAACGACAGTCAAGAGACATCCAAATGTGATGCTGAGGTCAATATCGGAGGGAGTTTCGATCGTCGCTGCTAGCAAGACTGAAACGACAGTTGGCGTGGAAACTGGTCAGCCACGCTCAGCCGCGAATAGCAGTAGGCTGAAGCGAGTCAAAGTACCCTTCGCGCATGCTGTTGGTGTAGGGATATCCAAAACTTGCGGGAGAGGCCGCCCGGTGGGTGTAATCAGGAGCCACGAGTGAGGAAGGCGAGGCCGAGCGGGAGACATAAGAGCTCACGATAGACGAAGCGCCTTTACGGCTGCTTTGTTCGTCCTCGGGAGTGTATGGAGAGCTGGTACCAGAAGATGCCGTTGAAACAGAAGCCTCGTCGTCGGTCCCGTCGGCGGCGGCAGCCTTCTCGGTATTGTTGTTGGTCTTAGGCGAGGAGGACCCCTTCCCAGTACCAGAGGAGGTGAACTGGGATAGAACGGTCAGCTCAAGGCCCTGCGGGTGCGATCTGGGTGACAGTGCCTGCTGAGACGGCAGTTGTCGCGGGTGATCGATTGGTAGTGGAGGAACCTACGTAACAGAATTTCTGGACGAGGTCGCGATACTGAGCCGACCCCATGGCCGGACGATCGCTACCGACATTGGTGACGCTGAAGTCGGGCTTCTCGTGCTTGGTGGAGATGGGGGAGTCGTTGCGTTCTTGCATTGCGAAGTATCCGTCGTCAGACTTTTGCGGTGCACCGTTCATCAAGCCACTGTTGCGACCGAGTCTATCTTGTGCAGTCGACAGTGCAGCTGACAAGGATGCGCCGAAATCGTAACGACCGCCAAGGTTGTTGTGGGCTTGTGTCGTGCCGTTCGGGAGGACAGCATTCCTCTTCGGCTTAGGCTTCAGCTTGATGGATCCACCGGACTCGGTGATGATCTTGCTGGGCGTGCTGAACTGATATGTCGAGTTCATGTCGAAGCGAGCTCCGAATTCATCGTCGGTGGAGTCCGAGCGACCACGACCGCTCGGGGAACTGGGTGGCAAATGGCGGCTGCGAGGAATAGCACTGAGTGGCCTTGCACCGAGCGATGAGTTGGGCAGAGTCTTGGATCTCCTCACAGCCTTGGTGAAGTCAATCTGGTAATTCCGGTCGTCATTGTTATCCCAGTAATCGACACCGTTGACGTTATAACGCACACACAGTAAAAGTGTCTTGCTTTCAATGTTGGCCGAATCAGACAACTTGATGTTGAAGTTGAATTTATCGCAGCCGTCGGATGACTTGATGAGGTCGTTGTTGTATTCGGCAACGACTTCGGATGTAGTCTTCCAATGATCTAGGGTGAATCGGGCAACGACTACTTTTTGAAAACCAAGATTTTGGACGGCAACGGTTCCAACCAGGGTGTCCTTGTCAGCCGAGAGGAACAGACGCTCGACTCGCACAGGCTTGAGCTTTCGCTCGTATGTGTCCAGTGGGAAGTTGGAGAGCTTGATTTCACGTGCAGACTTTCCGTTAAGCTCGAATGGGTATTCAGACTCGCTGTCATAAGTCTCAACAGGCGATGTGCCAGCCGACACAGCCATTGGCTTGTCGACTTGGAGGAAGTGGCGTGTCTGGTTCTCGCTCTCGTTGAAGTGGACCGACTTGTGGTAGGTGGGTGTGCCAGGCATGCTCGAGTATCGTCTCCGGGAAGAAGGCCTCAATGCTGGCTTGACGAGCTCACCGGACTTTTTTCGCACGAGTGACGGCTTGCTGAGAGGGCCTTCATCATCTCCCTCACTATCGTCGGTGGTCTGGAGAGGCGACTCGGCAAAGGACGGGCGTTGAATCACAATCTCGGCCGTGCTCGATCGGGAGTGCGAGATCTTGCGAGCTTCCGGTGTGAGAGCTGACGGCGATGTTGTTTGGGAGACAGGAGCCGAGATGGTAAGGTGAACACGCTTGCCGGGCTTGTCCGGTGAGCTTTCCCTCCGCAGATCGATCGATCGTACAGCTTTTTGGAGCTCAGCGATTTCAAGATCTCGCCCTCGCTCCTTCCCTTCGCCGTCATCAGAGTTGTCGGAGTCGGGCGGAGAGATGACGGCACCGGTGGGCATGATGTGGTCGTTGACAGGCGGTGGTGATTGGCGGACGCTACTGCGTGTAACGAAGTCGACGGTCTGAGTTGTCGAGGGCACAGTTTCTGTGGGTGTGGGCAGGTTTGGGATGGAGGGTGATCGTCTCTGGCGGTTCATGTATGAGGCCGAAGAGTGGGAGCGAGGTAGCTGTGGACGGCCTGTCACGGGCGATCTAGGCACGTCGGTCTCGCATATGGACGAGCTGCGGCTCACGGCGGGACTGATGGATCTCGACGAGGCAGGCGACTGCTGAGATGGCGGGGTGTACGGCATCTTTGAGGATGGTCGGAGTGTGGATTGGGTGGGTTAGTTGGTAGGTCGGAGCCGTGATGTCGTAAGGCGCATTAAAGTGTCGCAGCAGTAAGTACAGGCACTGTGGTGGGGATTGGTCAGCAATTGGACGTTTCGTATGCAGCTGCAGTGCGTGAAGAAGAACAGCATTGACGGATCGGCGACTTACAGAAGGATACAAAGAGCAGCGTCGGAGGCGGAGTGGCGCTGGGACAGGCGATGGACTGGCCTGGAGAACAAGAGTGGACAATAGGTTCAGAGGAGCAGAGGCGACGAGTCGGGTCGAGTCGAACACAGCAAGTGAATGCCGGCAAGCCGAGAGCGAAGAAGTCGTCAATGGGAATTTGGTGGTGGTGGGTGGGTGGTGAAAAGGCGAGGGCGGGCAGGAGTGATGGTGGACGGGCCAGATGTCTGAGGAGCGCCTGCAGGTGTGCGGATGCGGATGTCTCTGGGAGAGATCTGTCTGGGGAGCGACAATTGGCTCGACCCAACAACAGAAACAGAAACGGCGATGTATGTATGTGAGAGGAAACAACAACAGGACCTGGGTGGGGGGAGGAGGAGTGTCGGATTGGAGATGAGGTCGGAGTGATTGGAGAGGAGGAGATCAAATGCTGGGCGAGTTGATGCGGGTGGGGGGGAGGGAGGATGGTATTATCAAGGAAAAGAGTTTCAGGCGTGTGGTGTTGAGAGCAGAGACGATGGGACTAGGTATGGGGACCGGGGGAGGGTTGGAGCGACCCAAGAGATGCAGACGGCCGTGCATGCAGGTCAAAGGCAGTCAAGGCAGAGGCAGAGGTTCGAGCCCACTCCACTCCACAGTTATGCGGTAGCCTGTCGTAGGCTGTCGTGACATGCAAACACAAAAAGGCGAGAACAAGGTCTAGCTTGCCGTGGGAAGCGTTGCGTTGGGCCATGCCGACCAAGCAAGCATGGAAGCACTCGACGAATGCAGCAGACAAGACGATAGCGCCCGCCCGCCATGCACTCCGGCTGCGCCGGCCCCAACTCAAGCCCTCACAACTCACCACACACCACTCACACACTCCCGCACCGCCGATCGATAGATACAGTTACCACCAAGGAACCTTTTGACGCGTACCGGAGGTACACCTGCGACAAGCCACACCTGTCTTTTATGCAAACATCTGATATCTCCCGTCTTGGACTGCTTCTGCTTTGGCTTCTGCTTCTGCTCCATCGGCATGCTGCTCTGTCTTCACTTCTACCGTGAACATACACCCTCCCCTTCATCTCTCTATCGTGAGATCTCCGTCTCATCTTTTCCTCGCCTACTACCCGATGCGCCGGCCATGACATCAGTGGCCTCCTCGATCGCATGGCAATGGGGCCAACGCCGTTCACAAACCGCTGCTAAAACCTCGACCTTAGTCGCGAACGGGCGCTTGGTCCCACAACACGCCCAAGCCACATACGCCCGGAGCCTTTTCCCACATCCCACATCCCAGTCCCAGACTCCCATCAACGCCTCTTGTCATCCGTGCGAGCCCGCACGCTCCCCAGCGCGCGTCTAACTCTGCTCGACTCTCAGCCGCATACCTCACTGCTACTACTGCTGCTTATTATTATCAAAATATTACGATTTATGGGTACAGCAGCATACATGTACCGTCCCGCCGCCGCCCTCGAGCTCGCCACACCCTTCTCCACCCTCTACCCCATGGTCAGCATACGACACGCTCAGCAAACGTTGCACCCTGACCCGGACAATCGTCCAAACATTTTTTATTGATCGATGCGTGCGACTACCCATGGTGCCCGTTCGAGTCAACAGTCGCCCAGCACTACACTGACGTGCATGCTGAGAACGAGCTTCAAGCGTGGGGCGCAACGGCTTCCATCACTCAGCGGTATCCCAGCACCCACCAACAAAAAAAGCTGTTGGTGCGTGCGCAGGCGCGCTGCCCACTTCCGCGAGCGAATCCACGACTCCTTCGCCCGCAGAGTATCTCCAGGTCCCACTCCTCTCAAACTCCTCAAGCTGGGGCGCGCAGAACTGACTCCAACTCTCGGTGTTATTCCACGCTGGAGAAGTGTGGATTAGACCGAGTCTAAAATGTCCCTCCACCTCTTCAAGCGCGCGTGAAAACTGTGTGTGACAGAAAATAAGAAAAAGTGCCGTGTGCGACAATCTGATGATTGGTGATTCACAGCCCTGCGAAAAGCGCGCCAGAGCCTCAACCAAACCGCTGGCTCGCGCTACGCGAAATTCCCTGTGATGTCTGTCTCCTTGATGGACACACAAGTCTCACTGCTTACCTGTCACCAAAAACAGGAGATATGGAACATGACCTAATCTTCTGGACCCGGTTACGTCGCAGACTCTGCACATACCTTACTCTGCAGACATCGGATATCCACCATCCGCATCTCACTTTTGCCTGTGGGACATCTGAGAAGAATCTGCGCACGCGTGCGGTGGGCTGATGCGATCCGGCATCAAGAGTGGTCTCATCTCACACCATCGACGCTGACAGCTAGCCATCGCCGATAAATCCTCAACTATGGATCTCTGTGTTGTTTGCCGGCAATCAGCCTGCCGATAGCACATTTGCGTACGTATGTAGTCGCGATCTGTCACGGAGATCTGACTTTTTTTCACAATCTCGACGATCATGTCTATGTAATAATGATGGGTGATGGGAAGTGCCTTGCGCCTGCTCACCGCTGCCGCTCCACGCAGGCATCCGAGAATACCTGCTTTAGGTCAAGGTTTGCGATCGGAGTTCGCTCCATCGGCCAGGCATCATTTAGCGACGATAAGGCCCGGATGACAGGTCTGGTGACATTGCGCGAAAAGAAGGGCATACGCCGAGAGGTTTTATGAGCCGACTACTACTACTGACAAGTGAATTTATCAAGATTGTCAATTGCCATGCTCATTTACGATGCGACCATGTTGATTGCAGCAACATGCGGGTGGGAATGTCAAATATAGTATTGGCCGTGCACATCTGCCCCGGTATCCGGGGTGGCGAATCTGGGCGCACCACCTCAAAAGCCATGTTGTCTTCTGAATTATCCATCGAGAAAGGTCGAGAACACGAGTACCTACTGTAAGTACTCTTTCGACGTCGATAGCGACAACATCACTGCAACTGCCCCGCGCGTGTCCACGGATCGCACAACCGCCACAAGAGAGGAATCTCTTCACGCGCGCCAACAGTCTTACCAAACCAGCCAGTGGGCATATAATACCAAGGCCAGCCCTCAAGCCTCCAAAACGTGGCCGCCCCATCTTTTTCCCTCATCACATATATTATTGCAAGGAGGAAGCCGCGTATCATGCACTCTTGACCTCTTGACCTCCGCCTACTCCGAAGCCGCTGAATCGCTCCCCGCCAGATCCATCGCAAGGTTGGAGTCACTCGACTCGTGCCGCGGGTGGCACTCTCGCTAACTACATGTAGGAACGTGACTATCAACTATACTCGAAGCAATCATAGTACGCGCTTCAGCTTCAGCTTCAGCTGTACGCGGCCGCCGGCAAGAGCTTCATACTATCAAACTGTCACGCAAGCAAGGCGTGCAAAACAAGCAAGCTACCCCTCCACCACCCTCTTGTGTGAAGAATGCCATTGGAAGCTGTTTGTTGATTTGCTGCCCTCATGCCACCGCTAACTTTTCTGACACCTTGCTCGACAAGTAAACATGTGGCAGCGATCTTCAGGTCGAGACCTCGAAACAGACTCGCGCCTGTTGCTGATGTGCCGGAAGATCGTCAACACATTAGCATGGTGTGTGGTGCGGCATGATGTGGCTTGGACGCGTGCTACACGAAACGCAACTGAACGTGGCGTTCATGAATCGACTCACAGACAACATCAACACTCTGATGATGGCTATATACAAGAAGTCAATCTATGCCTTGACTGGATGGCTTTGGTTCGTGGCTTCGTCTTCGGCGACTCACCCACCCGGCTTCGCCGTGAACCGTTCAAAGCATCAAGGAAGCCCTGGCTCGGCTGGCGAAAGCTTCCAAGCCGCAGACCGCAAGTCAAGTGAACGACTACTGTAAAATCGGAGTCTTATAGACCCGCGGCCCTCAAGCTTACCGCGTAGTCGTGTTGTTGCTTCTACGCGAACGCGCTCACTGTCACCAAAGTAAATTCGCTCCCTGCATACCACCACCACCCACGAGACCACAAACTCCGCGGGATGGTGAATTTGCATCTCTTATCTGATATGCTGGGCATAACAGAGACTTTGCACAACTGTTCGTGCGCGCACAGCCACAGTCCCTATCGTCGTCCTACCATGGGCATCTAGAATACGCATGTACATTTGTAAGTACCGTCGTATCAACCCCTCCTCCTCCTCGCCATACATTATTCCGTCGCACTCATCCATACACACCACTGCAAGACTTATGCACAGTATGCCATGCAACACTGTGTGGCTCACCCACAGCAATTACAGAAGTACCTCCGCAAGTACCACCGCTGTACCCAACCGACAACCGACTCTCGCCTCAAGGTTCCCTTGGCCTGCCCTCGCCCGCATCCAGATCCAGGCCCGTCACCGCAACGATAAGGGTCTACCGCACAACCCGCTCAACTACATAAAGGGATCCTCTGGGGTGCATTAGACCAACACCCTGTGCGCGATGGTTTCCGCCACCACCCCCAGCAACCACCTCTCCAGGTCTCTCCACTCTTCTCACTCTCACCCTTGGGAGCGGAGAGGAGCGTAGACGATACTATCACCACTCCTCTTCGTACGCATGTATCACGGTGGGTCTTCTCGGTCTGGGGATCTCCACGAAAACAACCCCAGACAGACCAGCCCGCCTCTCTCCCCAGCGTCAAAGTAACGCCGGCTCGGTCTCTCTCTTGCCATTCTGACTCTCTCAACGGCTCTGATCACACCGCCACCAATCGCAAATCAACAACAGGATCGCACACGCGCGTGCACGCCTGCCGGCAAACTTCTCACGTCCCAGGAGACGCTGTCAAAGTGGATCCCTAACGCCTGCGGTGGTCGTTGCTGTGTTGCAGCACCTCAGCGTAGCTCTCAATTCAGTGGCACGAAGCTTGTGGGATTCCATATGCACTCCGCACGCAAAGACTGTGCCATGCTATGCCATGACAGGATGACGACGCTCTACTTGGGTTGATAGAGAGTCTTGATAACGACTCGCGGGAAGGGCGCTTGCGCTCGTTCGGCTCCCTCTTTCATCTCCAAATCTGCAGGCGCACGACATAGTTTGACGAGAGTTGCAGGGTCTCTGCGTGCGTGCGTATGTATGGCGCTCGTATGCTCAATTTCTCTTTCGGACCCTTGCAAACCTGCATACCATCGGCTCTCGGCAAAGCGAGGACCACTGCATCGGCGTCTGCTTGTCAAACAGTAGTAATCAATGCTTGCGTTTTTAATTCTGGTGGACAGCGGCGCCGACAGTCTGACTGCTTCGGCGCCGAAAGCTCACGGAATTGGACGTGGCCGAGCGACTCTCCCGTGGCATGGCAAATGCATCTCGCCGTCGGGGCCAGGTAGGCATGGTCCTACCAAACACACTGACCGATGACTGTGCGCTGCTGTCGTTACAGTACCACTTGCTAGCATGTCGTGTCCTTCAACGGAGCATGCCGGTACCCGCTCGCTCTTTCGCCTCCTGTCGTCGGCGTCGTCGTCGTTCATACCGACAGGCGGCTAACGATTACATCGTGTACCTATAATACTTGCGCGCGTATATGCAATGCAAAGCGGACATTGCATTTCCAGCTCGCGTGCTCGGCTCGTGCTTGTCACTTTCGTCTTCTCCCCCCTCGCACAACCTACGAGCGGCAATGACGCGCCAGGGTACAAGTAAAGAAGGGTAAAGTATATCACCATGTAGTGTCGCACCAGGATAAGATTTCCAGATACGCGAATAGTAACACGACGCCAAAACTCGAAGGTATCGCCGAGGAGTTGATAATGTAATGTTGAACGTCGTTACAACAGAGGGAAGGTCCAAGGTCGCAATTGATCAACATAGCCCGCGCGAACTACTGTACTGCACCTACTAGTCAAACTACCAAGCAACGGAAATGCACATGAATTTGATTAAACATCTGGGTTGCGTTGCGTTGCGACTGTATGTTGGTTGCACGTTCCGCGATTCATTCAAGAGATCTTCAAGAAAGGGTGGAGGTGGAAACCAACGACTCCACTCTCACCTCCACACGAACCCGAAGGAAGATCTGATGAATCTAGTTCTAGTCTCCACAATCACATGTGAAATGATTCCAGGCATCCTCGAATAGCAACAACGCTCGCAAAAACAAACAACTTCAATCTCCCTTCCCCTCTTTCATCTCTCGAGCTCGCAAACGATAACGAAAGGAGCAATAACAAACCCATACTATTAATCTCGAACACACACACACCAAGCATCTTCTTTCCCAGACCCTCTCCCTCGGATCTCCCCACACATGTAAGTGTGTGCTTCGTAAACCTCCTCCCTGCATATGCCTGCACCCCACAAAAAAAACGCGATACGCGCCTTCAGGTGTGTT
>Ga0265797_10006036_pt1 | contig 17385 bp, 17 predicted proteins | sample P2T30metagenome_FD_192433 | JGI IMG/M metagenome (GOLD analysis project Ga0265797, IMG submission 192433) | Plant litter microbial communities from East Loma Ridge, Irvine, California - P2 T30 | ecosystem: Environmental > Terrestrial > Plant litter > Unclassified | place: USA: California...
TCACGGGTTCATCTCTCCGGCGGGGCATCGAGGTGGACTACGAGGCCCTGATAGCGGCTCTAACGAAGGTTGTGGAAGGGAATTCTGGACTGCCCCTGCTTCGGGTCTACTGGTACGACGCTGCACGCGACGGCAAAGCGACCTCAGTGCAGGAAGGAATATCCCTGCTACCGAATGTCAAACTACGGCTTGGTCGAATCGGTGTCGATGGGGAACAAAAGGGCGTTGACCTGCGCATCGGACTCGACCTGGTTGGGCATTCACGAGGCGGGAGGGTCGACGTCATGTACCTGCTTTCAGGAGACGATGACCTGACTGAGGCTGTCGAGGAAGCACAAGCCCAGGGCGTTCAGGTCACAGTCCTTGCCGTTCCGACGGGGGCACAATTGCCACACGGCGTCAGCCGTCACCTCCTTTACGCCGCTGATGGCCTAACTCTCCTCGACGCCGACATTCTTGATCGAACCATCGCCCCGTCGACCCCGGTCAGTGTCACCAGCCACTCCGACACGGCTGCCAGCGACGAGATGACGCCAAGCCTTCCACCGACAATCCAGAGCCCCCCTCTCCGACCGAGCCCAGCCGCAGTTGCCAAGATCTCTTCGATCCTCACTGCGAGACCTTTCTCGCATGCCGAAGCAGGGCCTGTTGGATCTCGCGCCCAGGAAGTCAGTATGCGAGACCCCGAAGAGCTGAGCGAGATGATCACAACCGTCGCCCAAAAGACCTTCGAAGCATGGGTGACGACAGCGACGCTCGACCAGCAGGAAGAACTGCGAGCTGGACGACCCTCCATCCCTCGTGATCTCGACCGGGCCCTTCTTGTCGATCTGAGCGGATCACTTGGAGAATTCGCGCTGAGTGATGCGATGCGCTTCGCCCTGCGTGCGCGGTTCTGGGAGAGCGTCGATTCGGGTCGCGGTTCCTGACACGCGCTAGACCGAGGAGGGCCCCCAAGGTAGTCCGGCCCCGGCAACGCAAGCTCTGGACGCACCTTGTTTTGGTGAGGACTGAAGCCGTGAACTGGGTGCCACCAGGCCTTAGTTGCGGCAACAACGGGGGGGGTCGGTTCGGAGGCTCTCCGCCTCGCGGTGCAAGCTCTCGGTTCGCGCAGCCTTGCCTCCGAGGTGCATCACGACGACGACGGGTATTGACCGTGTCCGCGCGGACTGCGCTCGCGTCACTGCCACTCGAGAAACCGATGCAGCTGAGGTTTGACGGCTCAAGCGAATGGTCACCAGATCTGCAAGATCTGGACGACGCTTTTCACAAGTCCGGCCACTGCTGCCAGGCCCTGCAGAAGCAGGACGATTCCGTTGCAAGCATGAGGGCCAGGGCGATCAGCTCGATGGCGCTTTGTCTTGGTCATGACACAATGCCGCCACATCCAGTGCCCGCCAGCACGTTAGGGGTCTATCCGTTGCCAGAACCGGCACTCTCGAACAACGAGAGCAAGCAGGAAGGTCACCTCGCTGGCAGCGACGTGCGCGAGCTGCGTCGTTGGCTCTGGTCGAATTTCAACGTCTCGAGCCGGCGTCGACTTCTGACTCCAGCCTCAGCCGCCCTGGTCGGCGGAAGCGGCCCGGCCGCCGTCGCCGCCGTCCTGAGGAGCGCACTCGCCGACATGGTGTCGAGCGGTGCATGCACGGTCAGCGACGCGCTCGCATGGAGCAAACTCGCGTGCCTTGAAGGACGGCGTCCGCGGCGGGCAGAAGTGGAGAGGCACCTTGGCCTAAGCGCCCGGGGCCTTGATAGGCGCCTCAACGTGATGGATCGTCAGATAGCGTCCTTCCTTTCCACGTCCGGCGGTCGCACTGATGCGCCGGCATCACCGGAAGCGGTCGTTCTGTACCTCCTCATGGAATCGGTCCTCGCTCTCAAGAGAGGTCACCTCGATGCGGCCGACGGACTTCGCGCTGCAGCTCGAGACTTCACCACCGGCCCTCGGAGGCACATCACTTCACCGGTGGGCACAGGCAGAGTGGAACGTAGCCGCATCCGGGGCCTCGCCCGCAGGACGGCTGGCTTGGCCGCGTCATCTGTAGGCGCGGAAGAGCTGGAAGCACTGCCGAGAACATGGCTAGGAGGCTCAGAAACCGCCATAACTCAAGATCCCGACCAGGCAATTAGCGTGCTCCACCAGGCCTGGAAGGAAGGTGCTCCTGAGGCGTTGCCAGTGTTCCTGGCGCAAGCGATCGGCGTCGCATTGGACCGCAACACGGCTGGCACTTCAAGGCGCCTCCATCTTCTCGAAATAGGGAGCAACATCTTCCGCGATGCAGAGTCGCTAGAAGCGCTGGCTTGGACCACTCTATGGATTCGAGAAGCAGGCGCAGGCAGCCAGACCAACGCTAGAGCCCGGATAAGCGGTTTGAAAACGCGGGCGCACGTCCTTCAACTCCACGGCTTCCTAGATCTCGCTCAGCGGGACCTGGAGAGATCGCGAGTTCTTTTGCTGGCAGTCAAGGAACCGTCTCTTGATCAGGACCTCATTGAAGTCGATGTCGTCCTCCGACGAGCAGCAGTTTCGATTCTGCAAGGCGATGTGCAGTCCGCTCGGTACTTACTTTCGAATGCAACAGACCTGCCGAAACCCGCCCACATGAACTTGAGCAAGCTTCGTCATGACCTCCATCTTGAGAGCCTCGAATTGTCCCAGACACTGCTTCGTAGGTCCTTCCGAGCGGCCCGTTCGACCCGCTTCGAGACGGCCCTCTCGCGTCTCCTCGCCTTTGCCGCGACTGAGAGTACAGAGTTGCCACTCAGCGTCATGGACACAGTGATCGCAAGCTGCATGCGTGTCGGAGACACGGAAACCATCCAGCAAACCATTCGATCTTCGAAGTGGTCACTCTCCTCCGCAAACGCCAACGTGCTGGATCGGCTGCGCCTCCGACTCGCAGCCGCATCGAAGATGCCTGGTCTCCATGACGTACGAGATGTCCCTATTCCGTCGTCGAATCAGTCCTTAAGACAGCCGGGAGCCGTACCCACCCAGCTGCAGTTCTTGCTCTAACAACTCACACAGGAGGACGCATTTTGCCAGGAAGGCCGCGCCGTAGCGGCGCCTGACAGACTCGAGACGTCATGACCAGCCGACGAGCCCAACGACCACAGGGGCCACCCGACCCCAAGCCTTTTACTACTAGCGATGAACCGGAGCCTTCTCTGCCTCAGGCACCCTCGCCCGAGATTGGCCACGGCTGCAGATGGTATGACGTCCCCTTCGTCCTGCTGCGGACGCTGCTAAGGATGAGGCTCGCGCGGTGGCTCCCGACTCGCGTACGAGTCAAACTTCGCGAGGCCTCCCGGTACATGTACCAAGTCCACGTCACGCACCAGCGGCGACTTGATGGCGACCCAGGACGTCACGGACGCATCGAGTTACCCCCGAGCGAGCAGGTCTGGGAACCCAATGTGTGGATCGTCGAGTACTTCACCGCAAGCACCGTTCGGCACCTGTATGCGGCAATCAGGAAGAACGGCTGGGACGGGGCAAGCCTCGACGCCCGCTCCACGGGAACCCGCTCGCTCCTCTCGTCGCGCAGTGGCCTGGGGCAAACGTGGTGGCGCATCACAAGCCTTGTTTCGCACTCCGCGAAGCTAGCCATCTTCGACTCACACCGGGCTAAGTTGCCAGACGGAGTTGACCGCATCGAACTCTTGGGGGTGTCCATCGGCAATGGCTTGACCGCCGTCGTCGCGGGCTTCTCCTTGAGTGAATCCGCGTCAGACCGATTGAACGGCGCGATCCGCAAGGAATACCGCCCGACGGTTATCCGGCGCAAGGGAAGACTCGCTCGGGCCGAAAGCCCGAAGTTCGTCCTCTACCATGAGGTCCAAAAGAAGCGTACGGAGCTTCATGAAGTTCTCCGCGGGTGGATGAGTACGGTTCTGCCCGGTTCATTCGCAGGCGCCAAGGAGCCTCATCCACTCTTTGATCTCCTCTTTTTTGAGGTCGCAGAACACTGGTCAGCGGAAGATGCCGTATCGCAACACAATGACGCTCCGCGGGCAACGGGCGTCGAGGTCAATGCTCCCGAGGACATCTCTAGTAGCCACTTACCAGGTCTGCAAGTGCAGCTCCCGGGCGGGTCGCAGTGGGCACCGGGCATTTCGCCCAACGTCTGGACACTATGGGGCAACAGGTCAGCCGTGGCGCGATTGACCACCGGGACAGACACCATGGACTTCGGGAGCGCTGGGTACTTTGTCGGGGAAGCCATGACCGATTTCTTTGTGAGATCCGGCTTGACCTCCCTCCTCTCCCAACTCCGCCGGAGCGCGTCAGCCGCGCACGACAATGCCCGTCACCTGCACGGCGGAACGAGCAGTAGGGACTTGAAGCGGCTTCGGAATCGCACCTTGACTACGAGCCTCGATCTAGCCAGGCTTCGGGACGATCTAAAGATCTACAACACTCAGTTGTGGCGCGATCGCGAACCGCAGTTTTTTGTGAACCTTTCCCCCGCAGACAAGGCGCTTGACGCAGCCGCCGGCCGGCCGGTGTCGCAACCAATTGATCTGAACAAGAGGGAGAGGCAACACCAGATGCACCTGGCCAAGGAGCTGGTCAGTTTCGATGCCGAGTACCGACAGGTCTTAAGCACGGTGACATCCCTCGGGGCCTCACTGGACTCACGCCGGGTGCAGAGGGTCGCGACGTGGGTATCCGTGGCTTCACTAGGCACTGCTCTTGTCGCCTTGTGGTTAAGTCAGGACACACCTCCGGACATTGGTCAAGTTGTCGGAGATGCCTGGGTGACCTGGAACTCGCTTCCGTATTCCCCGAAACCATGACCCATAGCCCGCATGCCGGAGTTCCCCGACTGAGGGCAGTCTCCTCCCTGGCGCCATGTCCCAACCGTCCAATTGGTAAGCATTCCTGATCAGCGCCCGGGTCCATCAGGTAGCGGATGGCAGAGGACTCGTAGGTGACGCCGCACACGCCGCAAGGCATCGATGGCTACTGAGTCAGCCGTGCGTCACGTCTGACTGACGAGCCTCTCCATGCGACTCTTGCACTACCAGGCTTCACTTATTGCCTGGACGCCAGCGGCTGCGAAGGCCAGCAGCCCAATTGCGGCTAGGAAGGTGACGGCCACCGCGCCGCGTTTCTGGGAAGAGACAAACGAGGTCAGGCCCAGACCAACTGCAGCAAAAATGACCGCCGTCGGCGTTACGACGATCCAGGGATCGGCGGACTGCGGGCTGTTCGGATTCACCTGCAGGCACCCAGGGAGGAACATCGCGCCAATAAGTACCGCGCATCCCACAGAGAACAGCGAGACCCAAGTTGCGCGGCCCCAGCCCTTGACCTCTCTCGTGTGCGGCATGCTGGCGAGAATAAAGGACGGAAACTGGGAACCACAGTGTTGCGAACGAAGTTACAGGCTAATGCTGCGCTCCGTGCACCACGTCTCGCATACTCTTGACTCTGATCTGTGAGAGCGGAGCTGACTACGAGGCGAGTGATTCCGGGGACGCAGGAGCAGCGAGAACCGACCGTTTACGCCTTCGGGGAGCTTCTGTAGATCCCGCAGCCCCACCGCAGTCGGGTTGCCGCGAATGCAGGACGACTCAAGGGCACTGCAGTCATCCGTCCAGGCAACTAAGTTCCGAGCCGGGCATGCCTGCCACAACGACCACGACGTGGACCTCGAGGAGCACCGCCGCTTCGGACACAGCACCCGAGGGTGGAACCCCCAATGGCGCCATGGATGACGAGGGTGTCGGGCACCGATCCAATTCTCCTAGCCCTCGTTGCAGGAGTAGCGATCGGTGTCCTCCTAGGCGGGGTGGGGCTTGTGGAGACTGTCCGTCATCAGGGATGGGGCAAGCAGACGTGGGCGCCTCCCGCGAAGCCTTGGCTCGGCACAAGCGCAGCGGTCCTCGTCATCACGTTGGGCTGCGGCGTCCTGTGGGCAACGGGGAGCTAGCTCGTTGAGCTAGCTCTGCCGATCACGGTGGCGCATGAAGGCCGACTGTAGCGTCCGGGTGTCGATCCTCTATCCGGACCAAGCCGGCGGACCCACCAATGCTCGTCGACGGCCCGTTCGCGACCGTTACCGACGGTGACGAGAACATGTGCCGCCCCGGCGCATCACCGCCTACGAGCAGCCACCCGGGGGGCTATTCCTTGATGTGAAAGAAGCTCGTGAGAATCTCGAAACCGTCTAGGGTCGGGGCATGCCCTCAAAGGCCCTCGCTCAATGGGACACCACCAGATCCGACGCGATGGACCGCCTGGAGCGCGTCCATCGCGCAGTTACTGGCGGTCTCGCCGGTCGACCCCGAGATGTGACCGAGCTGAACCATGCGCTCTTCCTCAGGCTCGCAGGCGAAGTTCAGGGCTTCTGCCGGGATCTCCACGACGAATCGATCGACGCAATCTGCACACCCGCAGTCATCACTCAGGCCGACCTCATGAACGCTTTTCGCGCCAACGCCACGACAGGTCGAAAACTGGATATGGGGAACGCTGGGGCGGCGCAGATCGGCCATGACTGGACCAAGCTTGGCATGCAGCTCTGGCCTACTTTAAAGGCCAATTACCCGTCCGCCACTGTGGGAGGGAAGAGCTGGAGCGATCGGCTCGAATGGCTGAATCGCGCACGGAATGGGATTGCGCATAACGATGTACAAAAAATACAAGACGCCCACGGTGAGCACGCGTTGACGCTGAGTACGTTCCGAAGCATGCGTGGGCGGCTGTCGAGATTCGCCATAGCTCTCGACAAGGTCACAGGCGCATACTTGACGTCAGCCACTGGTAGCAGACCGTGGCACTGAGGGAGGCATGATGGCCATTCGACGCTCCCGATCGACGGGTCAGTTGCAGACTAAGCATGACGATTCCCCGATCGGCACGCGCGTGACGGTCCGCTTTGGCCGCCGTGAGTCAACCGGAACCGTCGTGACTAAGACGGTCACCGGCCGGTACACCGTGAAGGTGGATATTGAAGGGTCGGACGCCCCAGTGACGACGACCTACGCGGAGAACGAGATGCAGAAGCTCTAGCCTCACGCGCACAAAGAAAGGGACCGTCTCCAGCGGGGCCGGTCCCTTCTGCTGCCCGGAGGCCACCGTTCAGCGGCTGACGTCGCCTCGCACGGGAGTCGCGACCACCAGCCTTAACCCCCTTCGACGAAGGCTCAGCAGCGGTCGCGTCTCGGCGTCCAACCCATTCGTAGAACGGCCCGTGGCCTCCTGCACACCCTTGGAGCGCGTCTCGTGCGGAGGCGGCGTCCCTGCTGCTCGCGTGCCCGAAAGGACGTGGTCAACATGCACGTGTTGATCGTCAGGACCGAGCGTTGCGAGACCCTGTCTTGAGGTCGAGACGCCGACGTATCTGATTAGCCTCCGATGTCTGTAGCGTTTATCCTCCCTTCTCCGGGCACTTTTACGGGACAGGCATACGCGAATCCGCAGGCCAGGCGCCACTTGGCCTCGGGCGACGAAGTCGGGCTCGAGCAGGTGTCCCGATGAACGACCGCCTAACGGACGGCCCGATGAGGGGGCAATGCCCTCAGATCTCGCGTTCGCTCCTACCTTCGGCTGGCCTCCGAGTTCCAGATACTGCGCTCTGGGGCAACCGTCCAGCTCGTGAATATCCGCTCATCCGGTCCTCAGAAACTGTCACATCGAATAGGAGTTCAAGCCGCATCGGTTTAGTGATGGTCTGGGCCCAGGTCACGCGATCTTGGGTTTCCCCAGCCTCAACGCGCAGATCGCGAAGAGGCGTCTGCTCAGACTTGCCCTCGGCGAATCCAGTCAAGGTGCCGTCGTCGTCGGTGAAGGTCATGACGGCTCGAACGGTGCCAATAGGCGTTCGCATCAAGATGTCCCAGGTACCCGTAGTGCGGTTCAAGGTGTGTCCTTTGTTTGGGTTGAGCGGTTCGTTAGGGGCGTCAAAGCGGCAGGGCTTCTGGTCCGCGAGCGGCCCAGACGGTGCCACGGCGCTCGTATTCGAAGAGCGCCTCGACGGCCAAAGAAATCTGCGGTCCGAACTCTCGCTCCAACAGGTACAGGGCGAGATCGAGACCCGAGGTCACTCCGCCGGCGCTGACGAAGTCACCGTCGTCGACGACACGTGCTCTGATGACGGTCGTCCCGGTTGCCTCAAGGACGTCGTTGCCGAGGGTGTGCGTGACGGCTGTCCTGCCCGCAAGTAGCCCCGCCATGCCGAGCGCGCGGCCGCCTCCACAGATGGTCGCGACGAGCGTGTCCGGTGCGGCGAAGGCGCGGCGCATGAGGTCGGGCATAGCCGTGTCGCTGAGCCCAGCCAGGATCACCGGGATGGTCCTGACCGTGTCGGGGTCCCCGTCCGTCGGCCCTGCTGCACCGGGGAGAATCACCATGCCCGGCGCTTCAGGTTCGAGGACGTGGGTGGCGATGAGTTCGAGTCCTCGGGTGCCGCTGACTATGGGGCCGGGAGCGTCGAGGGCGACGAGTCGTATCTCCAGTGAGCCGTCGAGAGCGTCGGAACCGGCGCTGAGGACTTCGAAGGGGGCGATGACGTCGAGGGGGTCGAAGCCGTCGAAGAGGATGATCTGGGCAAGCATGGTGAATCGTCCGTTTGGGGTTGTGGTTGGGGTGGGGGTCTGGGCGGGCGGTGTCAGCCCGCGCCGCCGGGTTTGGTGATCATCAGGACCAGCACGGTGAGCCAGATCACGTTGAGGAACCCGGGATAGAACATGGCTTTCTTCCGTGCGTCAGGGTCAGTCGGGGGGTCCTGGATCATGCGCTCCTGGGTGGGGATGATCTTGGCGACGACGACCCAGCCGCCGACGATGACGAGTGCGATCGAGATGAGGATGTAGACGTCGTCGAGGCGTCCGAGCATCACGGCGAGGACGAGCCCTACCGCGGGGGTGATAATCGCGAGACGCCCGTAGCCCTTCGTGATTCGGTGCATGGCCAGGGCCCCCGGATGTCCACCACCGTCTTGGTAGGGCGCAGCCGCTTCAGCGGTGGCGTATCGAGGGAAGACGCTGGCGGACACAGTCACACCGCCGATGAAGACGATGGCCGTTGCGACGTGGATGACGAGCAAGACGTAGGTCATCGCTACCTTTCGGAGTGGGTGATGGTGGACGCGACCGCGACATGGCGTGCGAGGGAAAGAGATGTCGTCACGACGTGCGGGGTTTGCCGGAGGGGGCCATGACGAACCAGTCCCCTCCGTTGAGGTACCGGTCCTGACCGGTGTGGTCGCCCGGCTCCTTGTCGGCGGCGTAGCGATAGAGAGGCCACCCGTTGTAGGTGATGACCTCGCCGCCGGAGGGATTTTCGACGCTCCCCAGCAGAGCCTGGTCGACGCCGTCGCCCGCGTCGGGCGTCACGTTTTCCGACGCGACGAACGGAGGCCAGTTGGTGGCGCAGGTGAAGGTGCAGCTGACGGCCTCCGCCAGGTCCGGGGCGAAGACGTACAAGACGGCCCCCTCGCCGTCGACGAGGACCTTGCCGACATCCTCTGTCGGCAGCACGTCGATGGACGACGCCCGGGCGTCGACGTCCTCGGGGTCCGGTTCCGCGGCACAACCGGACACCGCTAGCGAGAACGCGACAGCCAGCGCTGCCGCTCGAACGAGACGCGATCCGAACATGCTTACAGTCTACCTGTAAGTGATGGTACGGTGAACCACCATGAACGACACAGCTGCTGCCAAGGACGCCGGCCCAGGCCCCAGGCTCGCGCCGAACGCGGCGATGACGCTCATCATTCAGGCACGCCTCGTGGAGGCCAGGGTCGAGAGTCGCCTCGCTGAACTCGGGTTGTCTCTGCGCCGTTTTGGCTTGCTCGGCCACCTGCGCGCGACCCCTGGCATCTCGTTCAGCGAACTGGCCCGCCGAGCAGGAATCAAGGTTCAGAGCCTCCAGCCCATCGTCGCGACCCTCGTCAGCTTGGGCTTCGTGCACACCGTGGGAGGAGTCGGTCAAGGCCGGGCCGCCGTCCTCGAGCTGACGACCGAGGGAAGTGCCATCTTCGACAAGGCAGTCGAGGTCTTGACAGAGGTCGATGCAGAGTTGTTCGCCGCCGATGACTGGAAAGACCTCGGCGCAACCCTCGTGCGCATCGCGCAGACCTTCCAGCAGCGCCGTTAATCCACGGAGCATCAGCCGAGGAGTGCCCGTCCGTACCAGTCTCCTGAGGAGCTGACGCCGGGCAGGATCGCGAACAGAGCGCTCGAGGTCGGAACGGTGAAGCGCGTGAGCGCGTCCGATTCCGCGAGCCGTTGCTGGACGGGGATGAAACTGCTCCGGGGGTCGGATTGATAAGAGACGAAGACCAGACCTGCGTCCTCGTCGCCATCAGGGGTCGCGATCTGGCCGCCTGCATAGGAATAGGAACGCCGGAGCATCTCCTCCCCCATCCCGCGGCGGGGTGCGGCCAGGCGGATGTGGGCATCCACGGGGATGACCGGTGTTCCGTCATCCGCGACAGCGTCGAGATCGACAGGGTCGAATTCCTGCCGACCCCCCAGGGGCGCCCCCGTCTCGAGATGCCGGCCGACAGCACGATCGCGCACCCCATCGCCCACCTGCTCCCAGGAGTTGAGAAGCATCCGGAAGCGGCGGATGGCGACATAGGAGCCGCCTGTCATCCAGGACGGCGACGGGGAGTCCACCCAGACCGCCCCGCCGGCGGATGCTCGACTGACGGCAATGTTGTTCGTGCCGTCGATCTGGCCCATGAGGTTACGGCCATTGCTCGTGGTCGTGGCTGCCTCGACGCCCCGGAACCCGTTGAGCTGCCACTTCGGAGTGAGAGCGGGTGCCGCTGCCTTCCGTACTGTTCGTACGGCGCCGCCGAGGTACACCGCATCGTCCGAGCAGAGCTGGACGAAGACCCCACCATGAGATGACGCCTGGTCTAGGCGATCTCCGGGGAATACCGGCATGTCCACGAGCGGTGCCGGCCGGGTGATGCCCAGCTGGTCAAGGGCGCTGCCCCCGAGGCCGACTGTCATGGTGAACATTCCGGGCCCAGATCCACGAGACACCATCGAGGTGTCGACATCGGTCTGCCCGGTGGCCAGCGCCGCCGAGATGGCGGTCCAGGCCTGCATGACCGAGGCGAGGGCCGCACGGGTGGTCCCGACTTGGACATCGAACGCCAAGAATGCCGCGTGTGTGGGAGTGGGATCGGCGATCCCCGGCTGGTGTGGGCCATAGAAGGGCACCGTCGTGGGCCGAAGCTGCTTCGCGGACGTCTCGGGTGCCTCTGGGGCCTTGTCGGGTAGTTCTCGGCCGATGAGAACGCCACCTGCTGCGGCGCCGAAAGCGGCGACCCCGCCGGCGAGGAACCCTCGTCGTGTGGCGCGACGTGGTTCGGTGTTCATTCGGTCACGTCCCTGCTGGTCACGAGTCCGACGGTTCCGCTGACGATGGCGACGAGGAGCACCCCGGTGGCGATCAGTGACGGCAGGTAGGGCTCGGCCCCTGAACCGGAGACGGCCACGGTCGAGAACGCCGACACGGGCAGGAGTCCTTGGCCGACGGGGGCCGCGGCGTTGACGAGGTTCTCAAAAAGGGCGTACACGAGACCCGTCGCGAGAGCGGCGATGGGAGACCTGAGCCACACGGCGAGGGCGCTGCCGGAGATGGCGAAGGCGATCATCCCCAGAGTCAGGTTGCCGATTGCAGCAAGAGTCACGGCTGCTTGGTCGCCCCAGGCCGTGGTATCCACGCCCCAGATCGCCGCGCAGATGACGGCGGTTGTGATGGCCGTGAGCGCTCCGACGAGACTGGCGATGATGGCGGCTGCGGTGAGTGCGAGCCAGTTGCCGACGAGCCAAAGAGCGCGGCGTGGCTGGTAGACCAAGGCGATGCGTACGAAGCCAGAGGAGTACTGGCTCGTGATCTGCAGGATGGCGATGGCGAGGATGACGGTCCCGGTGATCATGACCGGCCGTCCCACGAGTTGCGTGAGTGTCGCTGGTGCCTCGAGATCGACGAGCGTGGTGGGGGGATCGGTGAAGCGCGACCCGCCCGGGGCTGCTGCGGTGGTGAACGTGAAGGTGATGGCCGTGACGGAGAACAAAAGCACCGCGCCAAGCCCAGGCCAAAGGAGAATCGGGCGGGAGAGCATGGTCCACGCTGAACGGAATGCCCCGATCATCGTGCCACCGCCGTCAAGCTGGGGCCCTCGACGGACGACGTCTCGCGGAGTGCTTCCGCGCCGGTGAGCGCTAGGAAGGCCTCCTGCAAGGTAGGTCGCTGCGCTGCGATCTCGGAGAGGAACACTCCCGCCTCCACAGCGATCTGGTTCACGCGTCGCCCGATGGACGGGTCGCCTGCGATGAGAGCGGTCGTGGGGTCGATGGCGTGGGCAGGGAGTCCCTCGCGGTCGAGAGCGGTGACTGCAGCAGTCAGGGCCGCGGGATCTGTCGCCGTGCAGCGGATGCCCGAGGGAAGATGCTGGGTCATGCGAAGGGGTGCTCCGTTGAACATGACGTGCCCGTGGTTCATGGCCACGATGTGGTCGCAGAGTTCCTCGATCTCGTCGAGGGCGTGACTGGCGATGATGACGGTGATTCCCTCCTCGGCCAGGGATCGCAGAAAGTCGCGGAGTTCGAGGGTGCCGCGGGGGTCAAGACCGTTGGTGGGCTCGTCCAGGATGACAACGCGAGGCTGGCCGAGGAGTGCCGCCGCGAGACCGAGGCGCTGTTTCATCCCGAGGGAGAAGGTGCGTACGGCTCGGTTGGACGAAGGTTCCAGGCCCACGCGCTTTAAGGCAGCGTCGGCGTAGTCAGCCGGCCATCCGGCCAGCCGGGTGAGGGCGAGCAGGTTCGCACGGGCGGTGAGCCCCGGGATGAACCCGGGCGCATCGATCAAGACCCCGATCGGAGTGTCGATGCCAGCCCCCGCCCCCTGCTCCGTGGAACCGAGATACGTGGAGACGGTGCCGCCCGAGGGTGCGACGAGGCCGCAGAGCATCCTCAAGGCCGTCGTCTTGCCCGCGCCATTGGGGCCGATGAGGCCGGTGACGCCGCCCCGCGGGACCGTGAAGGTGAGAGGACCGATCTGGACTCCCTTCGAGAAGGTCGCCGTCGCCGCCTCGACGAGGACCACGGCTCCTGCCCGATCGATCTCGCTCAGCTCGATCAAAGGCGTGGCTGGCTCGGCGGCACGGCCGCGACTCAGGACCACTGACGACACGCGGCGTGCCCGGCGCAACGCGAGGAGTCCCCCGATGCCGGGGATGACGGCCAACCACTTCGCCGAGGGGGGAAAGGGCAGAAGCAGGGCGAAAACGATGGTGGAGACGTAGAGGAGCCCATGAACCGGCCCACCGCTGGAGGTGACGGCCGGCGAGTGGATGGTGAACCGGTTCGCCAGGATCACCACCAGCGACACGAACTCGAGGGTGGAGACGATCCGCATCACCACCAGTGGACCGTTTCGCCGCGCATTGTGCTCGATCACTGGACACCTCCTACTTTCAGTCGGGCTGTAAGCTACCACGTCAACGATGGCTTACAGCTCAACTGAGAGATGGCCTGACCGATCACGAGGAGACAACGCATGACCGATCACGAGCCCGAACCGCAGCACTTCACCCTCTGGAACGTTTTTGCCGCCGCCCCGACCAGACCACCCCTTGGCGACGACGCTGCCGACGAGCTGGCCACCTTCGTGAGACTTCAACCAGAAGTCCACGGCGTCACCGTCCGGGGGGTCTACGACCTATCCGGACTGCGAGCGGGCGCGGATGTGATGGTCTGGTTCCACGGCACAGACCCCGTCGGCCTGCAGGCAGCATCACGCGGCCTGCGTCGCCTCAAGGCCTTCCACGGCACGATCCCGGTGTGGCACGCGCTCGGCGTGCACCGCGAAGCGGAGTTCACACGCAGCCATGTGCCAGCCTTCGCCCGTGGCATCGCTCCCGCGTCGTGGCTGACGGTCTACCCCTTCAACCGCAGCTACGAGTGGTACCTGCTCCCGGAGGACGAGCGTCGTCAACTGTTGGCTGAACACGGCCGCGCGGGAGCTGCCTACAAGGGTGTCCTGACGAACACGGTGTCTGCGTTCGCCCTCGGTGACTATGAGTGGATACTCCCGCTCGAGGCGGAGGACCCGGTCGAACTCGTCGATCTCATGCGTACTCTCCGTGCCACCGGTGCTCGACTGCACGTGCGGGAGGAGATTCCATTTTTCACGGGAAGGCGGATCGAGCCCCGGGACATCAAGGAGATCCTCGGTGCCTGACCTCGCCGACCCGACTCCTGTCCGCCCGCGCCGTCCGCGCGGACGCGTGGGCGCGTACGTGGCCCTCACCAAACCCCGGGTGATGGAGCTGCTGCTCTTGACGACCGCACCCACGATGGTCCTCGCCCGGGGAGGACTCCCCGACCTCGCAAGCATCGGGATCACCCTCATCGGCGGTGCCGCTAGTTCAGGGTCTGCCGCGGTGTTCAACATGTACTTCGACCGCGACCTGGACGCCCAGATGAATCGAACACGGAATAGGCCCATCGTGACGGGCGAGGTGTCCCCACGGGCAGCTCTGATCTTCGCGTGGGCCTTGGCCGTGTTCGCGACAGCCTGGTTTGCCCTCTTGGTCAACCCCCTGGCCTCGGCGCTGTCGATCATGGCGATCGTCTGGTACGTCGTGATCTACACTTTGATCTTGAAACGGCGAACCACGCAGAACATCGTGTGGGGCGGCCTTGCGGGCTGTTTTCCCGTCGTCATCGCCTGGGCTGCGGAGACGAACTCCATGGGGGCGCCCGCGCTCGTGCTGTTCCTAGTTGTGTTCTTCTGGACCCCAGCCCACTACTGGCCTCTCTCGGTCCGGTATGCCGACGATTACCGCCGCGCTGGCGTCCCCATGCTGGGAGCCGTGCGGACACCCGTCCAGGTGGCCTCGTCGGTCCTGGGTTACGCAGTCGTCACCGTCGCGTGCGCATTGGCGCTCATACCCGTCGCAGGCATGGGTGCCGTGTACTCAGCAGCAGCCACGCTTGGGGGCGGATGGTTCGTGTGGCATGCATGGCGATACCAATCGGCGACCAGGTCTGGGGAGGCCGAGAACGCACGACCGATGCGGGTCTTCGCCGCATCGAACGTGTATCTCGCCATCCTGTTCATCTCGGTGGCCGTGGACACCCTCGTCCTGCCGTGAGCCCACTGGATGGCAGGCTCTTCCGCTCCACCTCACTTACAGCCTGACTGATAGTGTGCCTGCATGACATCCTCTCTCGACCTCTCGGCAAGCGGTTCACCGAAGCCCGTGGTGGCCATGCTCGTCGCCGACGACATCACCCTCCTCGACGTCATTGGGCCTCACACCGCCCTGATGGCGGCCACGGAGATCCACTTGGTGGCGTCGTCCATGTCTCCAATCACTTCGGACACGGGGCTGCTCATGCATCCCACGACGACTTTCGACGATGCTCCCGACGTCATCGACGTACTCCTCGTCCCCGGAGGACCAGCCACCGCGGCGATGATGGAAGACGAGCAGGTCATGTCTTTCCTTCAGCACCGAGCACCGAGAGCGAAGTACGTCACGGCCGTGTGCACGGGGACCCTCGTCCTCGGGGCGGCGGGCCTGCTGGAGGGTCGTCGCGCGACCGCGCACTGGGCAGTACTGGACCTGCTCCCTTTGTTCGGGGCCGAGCCTGTGGATGCTCGGGTGGTCGTCGATGGGAACTTGATAACGGGGGGTGGCGTCACCGCCGGCATCGACTTCGGGCTCACGCTCCTGGCTGAACTGGTCGGCCCGGAATCCGCCGCACTGGCTCAGCTCGCGATGGAGTACGCACCCGAGCCGCCGTTCAACAGTGGCACCCCTCACACGGCTGCCCCGGAGCACGTCGCGATCGCCAAGGCGTTCATCAGCCCCCTGGCCGGCGCAATCCGATCTGCTCACCCAGGACGTTAGAGCCCTCGATGCGTCGCCATCCTCGACTCAAGCAACCGGGACGCATTCATCAGCGCCCAGGAATGAGGGCGAGGTGGCCATCGAGGCACACCCCCCAAGCGTGAGACATCATGGCAATCGTCAGGGGGGTGACGTGCGGCCGCAACCCTTGAGGGCGTCAGGGCTCGACGACGTCGACCTCGAGACCGGAGTCACCCCGTTGCCGCCGCTGCGCCCCGTCGGCTCGGTACTGATCGCGTCCGTGCCCCTCGCTGTCGTCGTGACACTGGTGGGCCTGCTCTTCACCGACGCAACGACACAGACGCTGATCATCGACCCCGGCGACCTCGTCACCTACGGCCTCCCGGTCGCCCGCATCGTGCACGACCTCGCAGCCGCCGCGACCATCGGACTGCTGGTGCTCGCAGCGTTCGCCCTCCCCAGGGCAGGACCGCGCCCCGGGGATGCTGAGCTTCACCCAGTTCATCACCGTCCGCTGGGCGTCGTGGGCTGCCGGCGTCTGGTTCCTCGCGGGGAGCGTCGTCATCGTCCTCACCGCGGCAAGCGTCATCGGGGTGCCCCTGTCGGACTCGATCTTCCGGCGCCAGTTCCTGTTCTTCGCCACCGGCCTCGAGCTGGGCCAGTCCCTGGTCGTGTCGACCCTGTGCGTGCTGGTCGTGTTCGCGATCACCTACCTGACCCGCAGCGTCTCGTGGACCGGCGCCGCAGCAGCCCTCTCTCTGCTCGCCCTGCTCCCCCTCTCACTCTCCGGGCACGCGGCAGGCAGCGACGAGCATGCCAACGCCGTGAACAGCCTCGCCGTCCACCTCCTCGGCGTCACCGTCTGGGTCGGCGGCCTGACCGCGCTGATCCTGCTGGGGAAGAAGGTCGGCAGTGGCCTGCCCGTCGTCGCGGGCCGGTACTCAGCCCTTGCGGGATGGTCGTTCGTGGCCGTGGCGCTCTCGGGCGTGGTGAACGTCTCGCTCCGATTCACCGGGGTCGGCGACCTCGTCACGACCGAGTACGGGCTGCTGGTGTCGGCGAAGATCCTCATCCTCGTCGCCCTCAGTGTCGCCGGCGCCCTGCACCGGCGCCGTGTGATCCCGGGCCTGGTCCGCGAGCCCACCCGGCGTCGGAGGTTCGTTCGGCTGGCCCTGGCCGAGGTCGTCCTGATGGCGGTGGCCATGGGGCTGTCGGTCGCGCTGTCCCGGAGCGCGCCTCCTGTGCCTCAGACCTCGATCGCCAACGTCGACCCACGGTCGTCGCTCATCGGTTTCACCTTCCCCGAACCGGTGTCCGTGACGCGCATGCTGACCACGTTCCACCCCGACTGGGCGTGGCTCGCCATCGCCGCGGTCTTCGCCGGGCTGTACCTCGCCGGGGTCGTGGGGCTCAGGACGCGCGGCGACCGCTGGTCAGCGGCCCGCACCGTCCCCTGGGTGGCCGGCTGCGTCATGCTCGCCTACGCCACCAGCGGTGGCCCCGGCGTGTACGGGGCTGTGCACTTCAGCAC